>Ga0114934_10000450_pt1 | contig 25878 bp, 29 predicted proteins | sample 4SBtaG_2_FD_99695 | JGI IMG/M metagenome (GOLD analysis project Ga0114934, IMG submission 99695) | Deep subsurface microbial communities from Kolumbo volcano to uncover new lineages of life (NeLLi) - 4SBTROV10_white metaG | ecosystem: Environmental > Aquatic > Marine > Volcanic ...
GATGGAGCAAATACTTTTACATCACGTTTAATTTTTTCTGCTGTTGTAGAAGTGTTTGGATCATCTATGTCAGCTTGAGCTGCTTCTTCTGAATCATACTCAGCGCCAGTATCTACATGTGTAATAGTAGTTTCTGTTTTTACATTATATTTAGGAACTACTCTGCCATCCTCTAATGTGGCAGTTCCTATTTGTTCGGCATTTTTAACTATCGGCATCTTCTTTTCTCCAATTAATATTAAAACTTAAAATAACTCTGTCTTCATCAGAATTATTTATTTTCACTTCATGTTGTAACCATGATGGAAAAAAAATCAAGGCATTCTCTTTTGGCTCGTAATCTACGCTGTGAGCTACGTGTATAGAGGCGTCTTTTTTCATTGGGGGTGATAGTACCTCAGCCTGTGGTTTAGGTTCTAGAAACACTAAATTACCGCTTTTAGGAGGTACTTTTAAATAGTACACTCCTGATAAGTAATTATATGGGTGAGTATGTACATTATTTCTTGATCCTGGTGGATTAATCATACCCCATAAGCCAGACATTTCTGGCACATATATGTCTTGTATATCCAAGTGTTTAAAACACTCATTTGCTTGAAATAATATGTCAGCCACAGTGCTCTTAAATTCTTCATCTTTGTATAATTCATCATGACTATGCCAGCCACCCACGTTAGATCTTGGCATACCTTTTTCGTCTTCAGCTTTTAACTCATAAAGTCTGTCCACCAAATGACCGTGGCCCTTGGCCTCCGTCATCATAATGGGTGTAATAAATAATGATTGTAATTGCATTTTATGCTCCTTGTTTTTTTCTAAATAATGGAAATTTTTTCATTCTTGTTATTGGATAATCACCTCCAATAATATCATCAAAAAAAGTTACAAGAGTAAGCCTGTCTTTTTTATCATCAGAATTTTTTATTTCATGCCATAAATGACTATCAAAACCTATAAAACGATTATACTTATTTGCAAAATAACAATCTTCAATAAAACCAGAATTATGTTTTTCTGCGTACGGTTTAAATTGTTCTTTTGTCATTTCTCCCTTTATGTATTTTCTGCTTTCATCAATATATAGTTCTGCTGTATACATGTCTTTTTCTTTATAGATTGCTGTGCCTGATTTAGGGTCAGCATTAGGGGTAAGATAAATAATACTTGTGTGCATGAATGGATAATCACGGTGAATTACACCTGGTGCATGTTTGTTTGATATTAGTGAAAACTGACTATTTCCTAAAAATCTCACACCTTTACTTTTCATTTCTTGTTCAGACCAAAAAATGTGAAAATATTTAAAAAGAAAATAATCCCAAAACTCTTCATCTAATACATGTAAAGGCTGAGATCTAAATCCAGGAAATCTGCCTTCAGGTGATGGTCTCCATTCTATTTTGTCAGACGCAGCCATCTTTACGACTTCATCTGGATTATCAAAAAAATTATCTATTACAGTTGTTGGAAAATTAATCATTCTTTTTGCCTTTCTATAGTTGACCTTTTGTAACCTCCATATCAGCCACAGTTATGTGAACTTGATTCGCTGCATTAGCTTGTACTTTCAACACGTCAGATTCTTGCAAGACAATCATGCCTCCAGTAATTCCGTCGTGCTGATTTAATAAATCCACTGTTGCTCCTGCAGCTATGCTTTTTTGGTGAAACTGTTTAAATGTTGCAGAACTTCTAACTGTTTGCACATCTAGAAGTGTAGCACTACCAGAGTCATTACAAACAATTAAAGATTTAATTATTATAGTAGTTGGTGGAACAGGTGGAGTTGCACCAGGATTAGCTGTTGGCACAGTTATCAAAGTTGTTAGGTCTGTCGTAGTGACATCTAACATAGGTCCTCTAAATGTATTAGCCAAGGAAAAATGTCTCCGATTCTGATTCTTCTTTTAAGTCTTGTTGAAAGTTTGTATTTAATAAAAATACTATTTGTTCAAGTAGTCTAATCATTTGATCAAATTGAGCAGCGTCATACTCTTGTGTAGCATTGGGTAATCTAGTTATATTTATTTTAGCCATTATCTTCTTCCATCAGGTCTTATCTGCAGCTTCTGTGAACCAAGTCTCCAAGGTGTATCATCCACAGTGTTAGTTGTATATCTTATTTTCACTGCTCTACCTCTACCTCTAACATTAATTTTTTCTGTACTGCTTGTTATACTGCCAGATGTTTGTACATTTGCAGATGATTGTGGATACTGCTCCAACGTTAGTCTTGCAGTCATAGTGTTTGTTAGGTTATCAAAGTCTGGCACTAATTTACTTACAGACATTAATTGATCACCATCAGCTATTTCTACTGAACCAGTCTCTAAAAAAGCATTAATTGCAGAACCGTCTGCTTGATTGTTACCTATTTCATGTTCGTATAAAAAAGAAGCACCGTTTGTTAATCCTAAAATTGTTGAAACGTTACCAGCAACGTTAGTTTTGTATTCTGTAGCTATAGGGTTTTCATAAACATAAGCACCTAACCATGTTGATCTTGCAAGATTAATTGTGTACCAAGTTCCTTCTAAATAATTGTAAGCAACACCTCTATCTATTTGTGTAGCATTGGCTGAAGGATAGTACCAAATAATTTCGTTAAAAGCTGTATTAAGCCCAACAGCTATATCTGCTTTGTTAGTGTAGCTCATATCATCAAATACATAATCTTGTACTGAACAAGGCATTTTTTTGACAACACCATCATATAAATAAAAAGCATTATCGGACATCCAATATGCTTTACCATTTACTTCTATAGCTGCGTGCTGTGCTATTAGGCCAGCGTTTGCACCGAGTTGTCTAAGACCAAACGTAAAAGGTGTACCAACAAATTGTATCCCGTGTAATGATGTGTCTGTCCAAACTAGTATTTGACCCGTAGATTTAACAGCGCCAACAATTCTAGAACCATCAGTTATTCTTAAAGAGCCAGCTTCGTTTGTAGCAACTGGTGTGTAATCAGTTGCATCTTCTCTGTCTGAAAATCTAAATAATAAATCGTCTTGTGTAGCCGAGTTACCAATAGTTGTTTCAGTACCAAAAATTAATAAATGTCTTGTGTCAGTAGATACCAAACTAAATCTAGATGCTGTTGGAGCATTACTTAAAGCAGTGGCTCTATTACTAAGGCCGCCTGACGTGTCCCATATAAAAGTTCCACCATTTAAAACAGTGGCTATCAGGTCCTCACCAAAATTGTCTAGTGACCAGTTTCTTGCAGCAACGACAACACTTGATGCTGATCTTGAAGTATCCCAAGTGCTATCTCCCCAAGCAAGTGTTCCCCAACCATAACCATAAGTTGATGTGGCTGGTCCAGTCGTAATTTGATATTTAGCATTACCACTACCACCACCACCAGAAGTAGACCCAGTAGCGTTACTTGAATGTGTAATAGTATATGTGCTAGAAGATGGCACTGTGGTTATTTCAAATTCCTGATTCATGTCCAAACCATCTAATGTAGAAAAAGAATCAAATGTTACAAAATCACCCACGGCTGCTCCATGAGCAGCGTCAGTTACTGTGATTGTCGCTGATCCGTTTGTTGTAGTAAAAGGATTTGTTAGTGATTCTGTTGATCTTATAGGAGTGATGTCAGAAATTGCACCTTCAGAGTAAATATAAAGTTTTCTATCCGTGCCCAAAGCTATATACCTTGTGCCATCTAATGCTACCCAAGAATGTGTATCTCTAACGACACCAACCATAACTCTGTTAGGGTTAGGTAAATTTTGCCACCCTCCCCATCTTTCTGGTTTTCCGTAGTGAAATCTTACAAAGTCAGAATCCACATATTTACGTTGATCCCCGGCAGAATAGGCGGTATCTTGCTTATCAACACCCGGTTTAAATTTAAGATCCACTAATTTCATAGTTTAATAATAAATTACTTATTGTTTTGAGGCAAGAATTGAGTTCCAACATTGCCTTTAAAAGCATAGTTTCCGTAGTGAGTCATGCCAGATAATATGTCCGCGTATATTTTGCCCCCCATATTTTGCCATAAACGACAAAAAGCGTAGTCTTCTGACAAATATCTTCCTGACTCTATCATTGTGTCAAAAAAAGCGTAGTTCCAATCAGACGTTTCATGGTAATTAAATTCTGTGTCATGTGATTGATTTATGTGTTGATCAGGAGTAAATTTTAATTCGGGATATGTACCTGCCATTCTTTCAAAAACATCTCTCTTAATCATCATAAATCCAGTTGCACCATCCAACACCTCAATAAACCCATTTCTTACTTCTATTTTATTAGGATTTTTTACGTTTAAATTATATTGTAGAGACGCAGCAACTAATTCATTTTCTGAAATTTCTGGTTTATCTTTTATTCTTTTCTTTACTTTAATCCAGTCTATTGTTTTTCTTGGATAAACACCGCAAACAACATCTTTATCGAAGTCAAGCATTCTTAAAACCGTATTTGAATCAAAAGCTATATCTGCATCTATAAACATTAAATGTGTATAATCACCATCCATAAATAATTGCACCAAAGTATTTCTAGCTCTAGTTATTAAAGACTCATTACCTATTGTACCGAACTGTAATTCTATTTTTTTTGATGCAGCTAAAGCAACAAGTTGCATGCAGCTTTTAAAATAATCAGCCGTTATCATGCCCCCATAACAAGGAGTTCCTATAAAAATTTTATTGTGTTGCATACTCTACTTTTAGATATTCTATTTTTCTTACCCAGCCCCTTGGTATGGCTATTGCACCGCCCCCGTGATTATCATCTTTATCTATGCACCAAGATCGCATGATTACAATTTTATCATCATTGTTTACAACTAAATAACCAACCTCCTGACACACGGCCAACGGAGCATCTATAATTTCTTTTATTGATAGCCAACCTGTTTCCATATCCCTGGCGTCAAGCCAAGTGATTCGAACCATTGGAACTTTATTAATGTCCATATGAATACCATCCTGTAACAATATATTTTTCTTGTTCTTTGCAAATATTACCGCGATGTATGTATTCCCATGTAGCAGGCCATATTAAAGTTAAACCTTTTTCTGGTTTTACTTTTAATTTTTGATAAAAAAATTCAGTTTCTCCGTTTTTTTCAACATCATTTAAATATGTCATAAAAACTAAATGCCTGTTTATTGTCTCTTTACCACAGTTTTCATAATGCCAAGCAGGATAACCACCACCCTTTGGATATTTTTGTATGTTAAAGTTTTCATGTAAACCCCATTTGCTTTGTAGTACGTCACAATATTTATATTTATTTTTATAAAGCTCTAAAACAGCGCCAAGGTTGTTTTTATATGAAACTAAAATAGGTCTATTATCATCTTCATTAAAATTAAGGTCAAAAGAGTGCTTCTTATTTAATTCTACTCCTTTTCCTGTAATACCTACTTCAGCATATCGTGAATTTTGTTCATAAAAATTTATTAAATCGTCACATACAAAAGCATCTTCAATGTACCAACCTGCAATAAAATTATTATTTTTATTATTTTTGTGGGCTCTTAACACTATTTGTCAATTGGCTGTTTTCTTTTTAAATGTAAATTAAAAGAAACGGATCTACGTTCCTCGTTTAAAGTTCTAAAGGGGTATACACCATGAGACAGCCAAGCTGGAAATAAAAATATTGAACCTACCTCGGGAGTAGCTTGATGTTTGTGTCCACTAAATGTTGCAGCTTGTCCATGATGCCAAGATATGTCACCCACACAAGGATAATGATCTTCTTTTGCATACTCATCTTTTAAACTAGGAGGAACACGTAAATAGATTACACCAGACAATTCGCCTTGATGAACATGAAAAGGATTAAAATCTCCTGCCCACTGGCTTACAATCCACATTGATTCAACCACCATTGAACCAACAAACTCTGGTGATATAGTATCACTAGCTGGAGGTATGGATATATATTGTTTGACTATTTGAGCAAAAGCACCAATGATAGGTTTAAATTTTTCACTATCAAGATCCTCCATGGGATACCTAACTTCTTGTTTTACATTACCAGCTAAGTTCATAGAATGGTCGTATTTTTTAGAAAGTTTATCATCATCTAACAACTCTGTTGCACGATCATCTAAAATTCTAATCATATCATCAGTTAGTTTACCTTGTAAAATGGTTGGCCCAAAAGGCCTAATTGCGTGAAAATCTATTTTGGTTGACATTAGTATCTCTCATTCTTTTTCTATTGTCATATAGCAATAATTTGCCTATAAATATACAATTAAATAGGCTTAATTCACAAGGCCCGCCTCCTTGCACTAAAACAATCATGATTTGCAGAAGGAGAACATGCTAAAAAAAATATTTAAAGCTGCAAAAAAAGCAGCTCCAATCATTGGTGCAGGACTAGGATTTCTAGCTGGTGGACCTGTATTAGGTTCTGCTTTAGGTGGAGGTTTAGGTAGTTTGATTGCAGGTAAAAGCCCAAAAGATGCACTTAAATTTGCAGCATTATCTGGATTAACAGGTGGAGCACTAAGTAAATTTGGTGGACTACAGGCTGGACAAGGTCTAGGGGGTTTATTCCCTAAAGCCACAGCCGTGCCGGCAAATGTTCTTCAAGCAGCAGGAAGTGGCAATCCAATTATACTTAAAGATGCAATCATGAAAGGGGCGGTTCAAAGACCTAGCGTGTTAGGGTCAATAGTTAATTTTGCAAAAGCCAATCCTCTTAAAACGGCAAGTGCGGTGTTAGGACTAGGAGCTTTATCTGGAGCGGGACGAGAAGAAGAAAAGAAAAAATCACAGTTTGAAGATGTATATGGAACAATGGACCCACTTAGAGATTTAGATGACGCTGGCATAGGTGGTGTAACAACAGTGCCATTTTCTCAATACGGACCTAATTTACAACAAAGAGCTATGGGTGGAGAGATAAATGGATTAAAACAAATTGGTTTAAATGAAGGTGGTTTCCCACGTAAAAATGGTAAGATAGCAGGACCGGGAACAGAAACAAGTGATGACATACCAGCGATGTTAAGTGATGGTGAATTTGTTGTTAATGCAAAAACTGTTAGAGGACTTGGACGAGCTATGGGTGGCGAAGGAACAAAAGAGAGTAGAGACAGAGGGTCAAAATTCTTGTATAGTTTACAAAGTAAATATGGAAATAGAACATAATGGTTGAGGAAGTAATACAACGAACGCAACAAGCTCCTTTTATTGAAAAGAGATCAGAACAACTTCTTGCATCTGTGTTTGGTGATCCAGACGCAGTAAAAAGAGCAGGTGAAAGCGATGCTGATTTTAACTTACGTAAGTTTGGTCGAGCAGGCATTGCTCAAAATATTCCAGCATTTCAATTTGCAGGTTTTACACCTGAACAATCAAGAGCTTTTGGATTAGCAAGTCAAAACGTCGGGGCTTTTCAACCTGCCTTACAACAAGCAGGGGGCACTATGGGTCTTGCGGGTGCTGCTTTAACAGGAGCAGGGCAACAGGCTCTCGGTGCAACACAAGCATTTGATCCAACACAATCACAACGTTTTATGGACCCATACCAACAGAACGTTACACAACAAGCTTTACAAGAATTTGATCGTCAGGCTCAAATTGCACAGTCTAATTTAGCAACACAAGCACAAAGAGCAGGAGCTTTTGGTGGCTCACGTTTTGGTGTGCAAGAAGCAGAACTAGGTCGTAATTTACAGGACATAAAATCAAGAAGAATATTTGAAGATTTATCACGAAACTTTCAACAGGCTCAAAGAGCTGCGATGGGTGCACAAGAATCACAACAAAGAAGGCAGTTGGCTGCAGCACAGCAATTAGGTGCTACAGGTCAAGGTCTTGCTAGTCTTGGACAAAGACAAGCTGGTCTCGGTGCTCTCACTCAACAACTAGGTCAAGCAGATATACAATCTCTTTTAGGTGTTGGTGGTATCCAACAGCAACTAGGACAAGCTCAATTAGAGGCTCAAAGAAGGCAACAATTAGAAGCTCAACAAGAGCCGTTTAGAAGACTAACATTTGCTAGTGACATCTTACGAGGCACTCCAAGCAGTGCAATTCAGTTTACTCAACAGCCTTCTGTTAATCCATTTGCACAAGCTCTTGGTCTTGGTATTGCTGGTATTGGTGCTCTTGGTCAGTTTGGTCAAGGCTTTGGAGGTATATCAGACGCTTTTAGTGCATTTGGAGGTAATTAATGGTTCTTCCAATAGTAGCAGGTATAGCAGGATTAGCCCTAAGAGCTGCACCTTACGCAATAAGAGGCGCTAGAGCCGTTGTTAATCCAACTAATTTAAGAAATTATTTTTTAGGTAAACCTGTATTTACAGCAGGAAAAGAAGGTATAAAAAGATCCGTAGGTATTGGTGGTATTGGAAGAAGAACAAGGCCAGGGGCACTAAAATTTAATTTTAAAAATATAGCAGGACAAAGTGCTGTTGGAGCTGGAGGTTTTGCGGCTTATGATGCCTTAACAGATAGTGCTGAACAAAGTGTTGAAACACCAGCAGGATCGGGTGGAGCAACAGGTGATAGAGGCGAGGGAAGTTATGGAAGAAGAGAGCAACGCTTTGATGAAGAATCAGCAGTGCCACAAGATCAAAAAGAAAAAGCGACTGACACCGCAGCCGACACAACAAATAAAAATATTCAAGGTGGTGATTTAGATGATTTTATAAAAGAACGTATAGACTTGTTTGAAAAATATATTGGTGATGACACAAGAAAGAAAACAAAGAGTGCAGGGTACAATGCCATGATACAGTTTGGTTTAGAACTAGCTACAAAGAGAGGTAATTTAGTAGAAGCTATTGCAGAATCTGCAAAAGAACCTTTGAAAGAATTTGCTAAACTAGGTAATCAATTAGCAGATAGAGCTGCCGCTATTAAGAAAGCTGGTATTGAATCAGGTGTTGAAGCATTTGAATCTGCAGAAGAAAGAAAATTAGAAGAAAAGAAAATTGCAGGTGATATTGCAGAAGCACAAATAAGATCTCAAGCACAAAAATTATCCCCGGGTGAGTTTATAACTGGTCAGATACAATCAATCATAGCTGATCCGAATCTTGTAGCAAGTATTACGGCTTCAAACTATGACGAAAACAATAAAAAAATTAATCCTAATATTTCTGATGAGTCACTAATACAAGCTTATGCAGCTAATCAGTACGAATATTACAATGCTAAAGAAATACCAGACACTGCGGACGGAAAAGAATTATATGAATCATTACCTTCAGGGACAATGGTTTACTTTAAGGGACAAATATTTCCAAAACCATAAGGAGAGATTATGGCTGACAAAATAAGAGATCCTCTAGGAAATCTGGTAGAGGTTCAAAACGTAAAGCCAGGTGATCCTGTAAGAACTACAATAGTAAATAACGTATTTAGAGATCCATCAGGAAATGTAATTCAAGTAGACAAGCCAATGGACACTGGCTTAAATTTTAATTCTGTATCTCGTAATCCAAAAAAAGATCAAAGAGGTTTTTTTGAAAAGTATGTAACAGACCCTGTAACTGCAGGACTCGCAGGTGTCGGAGAGGGTGGTTTTAAAATAGCAGAAGGAACACTGTCTCTTGGAACTATACTTCTTGACCTTGGTGTAGGCACTGACTTAACAAGAAAAGTAGAAAAATATTTTGATGATAATAAAATTTTAGATGCCTTAGAAGACAAGGCTGACGAATCATGGACCGGTACAGTTACATCTGTTCTCACACAATTTGGTTTGCCCGGGGGTGTTGCACTTAAAGCAGCTAATGGATTAATTAAAGCTAGAGGTATTGGTGGTAAACTAGCGGGTAAAACAGATTTTATTTCTAGAAGACCAAATGTTACAAAAGCTGCACTTGCAGGTGGCGCAGAAGCTGCAGTGGCTACAAGTGACATGGGTACACTTGGTGATTTAATTGGCATGGGTCCTACTCAAACAGATGATAGTGATGATATTAATGCAACTGGACGTGAGGTAGCTTTTCAAAGACTAAAAAATAAATTTAAGTTTGGTGTTGAAGGTGCACTCGGTTTTACATTGTTTGACAATGTTATATTCCCTGCGGGTAAAGTTTTATTTAAAGGCACTGTTCCGGCATTCACCGGTATGTTGAAACATGTAGGAGTGAATAAAAATAATGTTAAGTTTTTAGAATTTGATCCAAAAGCAAACGCTAACGTTTTAAAAGAAGAAGCTCTAGAAGAGGGTTTTCAATTTAATAAAAATAATATTTTACGGTGGGTGGATAAAAATGTTTTGTCTCCTTTTCGTGCAAGAGGAAACTTACCAAAAGAAGTCTTTGAAGCTAACAGAGAAAAGATAAACACATTAAGATCCGTAGCCGAAAGAGTTAGAGTAGAAACTTTAGATTTAGAAAAAGCTGTGCAAGAAGCAATCGATCCTAATGTAGGTAATTTATATAATAAACTAGACGCAATGGGGCTGCGAAGAAGAGAAAAGATGATGGAAAACATTTATGATTTTCTAACAAGCGGTGCATACAAAGCAAAAGTGGATGTTAAAACTGGTGCAAAGATTCCAAAGACAGCAGAAGAAATAGCAAAAGCTTTGCCTGATGACATACCAAAAGAGTTATTACCTTCAATAACAAAGATAAGAAACTCAATCGATGAAATGAGTAAGTCTCTTTCTGAAATGCCAAACTTTACTTTAAAAGGTGGTGCAGATTTTCAAAACGTTGTAGCTGCTAACATAGGTGAATACATGACAAGATCATATAGATTGTTTGGCACTAAAGTAGAAAGAGAACAATGGATTAACACTTTAAATAATACACCAGAAGGACAGAAGATAGTAGAAAAAGCAAAAACATATATCAGAAATAATAATAAAGACATGACTGAAGAGGCTGTTGAACAAGAATTTAGAAGTATGTTAGCAGACGAAAAAGAAAGTGTTTTAGGTGGTGCCATAGCAAAGTATTCCAAATATGATAACGCAATTAAACAAGTAAGACAGGACATACCTGAACCGCTCAGAGACTTACTTGGTGAGATAAAAGATCCTATAAAACAGTATATGAGAACTGCAGCTAAAATAAATACGTACGTAGCTGACACAAACTTTTTTAATACATTACTAAAAAAAGGAAAGAATAGATTTTTCTTTGAGCCACCAAAACAAATAAGAGGGCAACAACCTGGTGGTGTTCCAATAGGTGAAGGTGGTTTAGAGTTTGGATCTACTATTGTTTCTGATGGTCCTTTGAACGGTTTTAAAACAACTCCTGAGATTGCAAAAGCATTAGAAAACATAAGTAATTCAAGAAAAAATGCAGATGAATTATCTAACTTGTATTATAAAGTTTTTCTTGCGCCAAAAGCATGGACACAAGAAGCAAAGACAACCTTATCTCCTATCACACACGCTCGTAACATAATCAGTGCAGCATCTTTTACAGGTATGAATGGTAATTTTTTTACAAACCCACTTCGTTTTGCAGAAGATTTTAAAGAGGCTTACAAGGTTGTTACAGCTAGATCTAAAAGTGCGATTGAATCTGACATGGGTAGAAAATATTTTAAAAATGCTGATGATTATGAAAACTACAAAGATGAATATATGAAATTACAAAATCTTGGTGTTGTTAATACTAGTGCAAGATTGGGAGAACTAACACAAAGTTTAGATGAAGTAACTGCAGGGCTACAAAATCTTACAGAAACAGGAAAAGTTTTTACAATACTACGTGGGTGGGGAGACAAAACAGGATTTAATAAAGCACGTGGAATAGCAAGAACACTGTATCAAGCAGAGGATGACTTATACAAAATACAAAATTTTTATTCTGAATCACGTAAATTTAGAGGTGTATATGAAAAAATGTACAAAGAAAATCAAGCAAAGTTTTTGGACGATTTTGGTGACGAGATTGCAAGAGTAAATCCTACTCTTACAAGAGACGAGGCTCTCGCTTCAATGCGAACTCAAGAAGGCTTTAACAGATTTATAGATTTAAAAGCTGCAGACACAGTTAAAAACAATATTCCTAACTATGATTATATTGGTTCGTTTGGTCAAACATTAAGAAGACTTCCTGTAGGTAACTTTGTATCTTTTCCTTTAGAAATTATTCGTACTAGTTTTAACACACTAAAACAAGGTATTAGAGAAGTTACAGATCCAAGTGGTAAACTTGTTGGAATAGGAACAACTAGACTTGCAGGGGTGGCCACATTTGGTGTTGCTTTAGGTAAAGGATTAGAAGAAGGAGCACAACTAGTTGCTGGTGTATCTAACGAACAACTAAATGCGTTAAGAGAATATCTTCCTGATTGGTCTAAAGATTCTACTCTCATACCTATCAAACAAGGTAATCAATTATACTACATAGATTTTTCTCACACTAACGCATATGATATTTTAACGTTGCCTCTTCGAGCTGCTATGAATGGTTTTGATGAATCAAGGGACAAAGGTGCAGGTGTTCTTGCAAGTTTTGATGATGCAGCCATAAGAGCAGCATCTAAGTTTGCAGCGCCTTTTGTCGAAGAATCAATAGCAACACAATTTCTTGCAGATGTGTTTGTTCGTGGTGGTTCTACTGCAGAGGGCAGAAGACTATGGAATCCAGAAGATGAGATAGGAACAAAAATATCTAACACTCTTGCGGAATTATTTAGAACAGCTTCACCAGGATCTATCAAACAGTTTCAACGTTTGTATCTATCAGGTATCGGACAGAAAGATCAGTATAACAGAGGTTATAAGTTTTTAAATGAAACATCTGGCTTGCTTGGATTTAGAATTCAAAACCCTTTTGTTCAAGATGGTATAAACTTTAAAATATCTGACAACAAAAGAGCTTTAACTAACTCTAAAAAATTATTTACAAGTGTTGCTTATAGAGCAGATGCCACGTCAGCAGAAATTGTGGATGCATACAACAAAGCAAACGCAGCTAAATTAAGAAATGATCAAAAATTATTTAAACAAATACAAGCAGCTAAAATATTAGGTGTATCTGATAGAGAAATTAGAGCGGTAATATCTGAAAGATTTTCTAAGAATGAATCTGCTAATTTACTTACAAATCGTTTTACACCAATAAAAGTATCTGATTTTGCTTTTCAAAGAATGAGAGAGAACTCACAGGCTAGAGATGGCAGTGATGTTAGTAGATCAGTTAGAAGAATAACCAACGGTATATACAGAAACTTATTTAGAACTAATATATTTGATGATGTAAGCGGATTATTTGAGGATCAGTTTAATATTATAGAGTCACAGCCTCTTACAGCAAGGCCTAAAACCTCGGATGCTGGTCCTATAATAGGTGGTCAAAGCAATCTAACAACACCTGTTACTCCTGTTGCACCAATAGAACTACCGGGTGGAGGAACTTTATCACCAACAGATAGATCTCAACTTGCCAAAACCGGAGATATTGATATAACAGAAACACTATCAAGGAGAACATAATGCCTAGAGGACGCGGACCAAGAAAAGTAAATCAAGCTAAACGTAGACGTGTACAACGTAATGTTAAAAAACGTGCTAATGAAAGACGCGCTCGTATAAGAGAAGAGGCTAGAGTTGGTGGTAGCGGAGGCGGAGGCGGAGGAGCTGACGTTAGACAAGATACCGGTGGTCAAAATACAGGTAGAGAAGCTGGCATCGCTGCTGCATCAACAACAAGCAGAGCTGATAAGAAAAAAAGTTTTGAACAAAGTATTGGTAGCCTTGATAGAAGAGTACAACAAGCCCTAGCAGATGGTAATATAGCTTTAGCAAAAGATCTTCGATCAAGACAAAACAAGTTTGTAAAACAATTAGGATATTTTAATGCAACAAACACTGCTGGCGGTGTTGCAAGAACCAATGATGGTAGAATACTTAGAACTAGTGACGGAAGTCCAGTGCTTACTAATAGAGGTTTAGCTGCGTTTGAAAACACAGTTGATAGAGATTTTTTAGATCCAACAAGGAAACTTATAAACGAAAACCCAGAAGCATATGGTCAAATGTATCCTATCACTAATCAATTAAGACAAGGACTTCCGGGAACTAGATTTGCAAAAGGTTTTCTTGGTATCGAAGATAAGAAAACACCCTACACAGATGATCAAATGCCGGGGCAAAGATACACTTTAGATAAAGACTTTGGTAAAGGTAAAACAGTAGATCTTCCCACAGAGATAGAAGGTATCATGGATGATGAAATAGTAGCAGATGACTTTGATAAATCATTAGATGTTGCACCGCCCGGTGTGCCTTTAAATGAACAAGATGCAGGGTTTCAAGTTGAACCACCAAGATTTAGAAATCCAGCCATAGAAACAGGTCTTTTTGAAGTTGGTGACAACTTAAAAAACCCAGACATGGTAGATGCAAGAGTAAGAGGTCCAGAAGATTTTACAGCTATGACAGGTGAACAGGTTAGGTTCCCGGGTTCAAATCAATTTGATTTTTCAAGTATTAATAATTTATTTAAAGGTCTTGGTGCAAACTTAAAAACTACTGACGGTGCGAGAGCACAAGGACCCACTGAAAGAACAGGTTTTCTTGACATGGGTGCAAACCTAAGAAACCAAACTACATCAGGTGAAGACTTTGCTAATCAAGTGGCAAACAATGCAACTGTAATGAAAGAAAATATATCTAACGCTCCAAATTTAAACGCGGATCAAAAGCAAGTATTGATGAATGAAGTAGACAGACAGATGACACAGTTTCAGCCTTCAAGTGGACTTGACATGCTTACATCTGATGCTCCAATATCGCTTCCACAAGTAGTGGATCAACAACTCGATACTAATAATGTATCAAGAGTAAGAGGTCCAAATGATGCAAGTGAAGCTGCAGCTTTAGAAGTATTGAATTCACTAGATAATCAGAACCAAGGATTTAATTTACTTGATTTTTTAGGTGAATCATTTGATGCTAACCCAGATCAGCAGGGCTTTCAGTTATTTAATTTGAATCCTAATCGATGAAGAAGAAGACAAAACAAGATAAAAAGATAAGTAAAGTTATGCGCGAGTTTAAGAAAGGTAAACTTCCAATTGGTAAATCCAAAAAGAAAGTTAAATCTAGAAAACAAGCAATAGCTATTGCTTTGAGAGAGGCTGGGGTTAAAAGAAAATGAACTTGTCAATGCGTGATTGGATATGGATCATGGGTATTGTAGCTGGTATTGCTACAACGTACGGTATGATGTCATCACGAGTCACGGCTCTTGAATCAAGCATAAAAGATTTAGACATGCTGCGCATAGACTCACGGCTCTCGGTCATTGAGATACAAGTCATAGAAATAAACGAAAAATTGGATAAGCTACTAGATTAAGTACCAATATTATTATACATCTTAGTTTCTACACATTTTACTTCATAATAAAACTGCTCAATACCGTTCTTCAATGCCCACTGCTCTGTAAATACAGATTTTAGTTCCTTCTTTACTTGGCATTCTTGTTCAGAATAAGTAATTTCACTAATGTGTTTAATACCAGGAGTGTTAGGTAATGATAGAAATACAAATAAAACCCAAATTTTAATCATCCTTATAGAAGTAGCATTTTCCTGTCTCACTTACCATGAGTAATTTGACGCCCATTTTTTCTTGTGAATTAGAAACTTGTCTCGTAATTTTATATCCAGCAAATTTCCCTGTTTTTCTGGTGCTTTCGCTTTTGACATCTATTTTAATAATCTCACCATCTTCTCCCAGCGCTATCAAGTCACAAGGTCCAAGGCCACTAATGTTATCGAAAACGTAATACTCTTGAGCTGTTAACCACTCTATTGCTCTAAGGTGATTTAAAAATCCTTTTTGATGTTTCTTATCCAATCTCACCCCAAGAAGGACCTACCTCACAATCTATTTGTGATGGAACTCTTAGGGGAACGGTGTTCTCCATAATTTCAATAATCCTTTTCTTCTGATCTTCATCATATATCGAGATATCTAATTCATCATGAACTTGTATCAAAGGTGTTATGCCTTCTTTAAAAATATCCACCATGGCTTTTTTTGTTTGATCCGCAGCCGAACCTTGAATCAACCTATTTAAAGCCCTGTATGTAAAAGCACGACGTATTCTATTCATCCCTCCGTGTTTTCTTTCTGCTTCTTCTTTTTTTAATGCTTGATGAAGACCATACATGTTTGGTTCCCACATATCAAAACGACAAACACGACCAAGTAAAGTTCTAATCTCCCCTACATCGGCAGCTTTTCTTTGTGTTCCCTCCGTTAATGCTTTTACAAATGGAACTGTAGCATGATATTTTTCAAAAACCTCTTTAGCATCATCCATATCCAATCCTAATTGAGACCCAAGCTTACCTCTGCCCATACCATACATCATGCCAAGATTAATTGTCTTGGCTTGTTTACGATCTATGCCAGCCATGTCAGCAACAACTTGATGAAAGTCTGTGTCTGGATTTTCATTATAATCTTTTACTAATTTATTTACCGAGCTGACCTCCCACGATGTTGTCTCACTAACAAGTGCACCGTAGTGTGCAAGAAGTCTAGGCTCTTGTTGTGAATAGTCAAAGCAGCCCCATTGCTCGCCCTCTTCAGGAATAAAAAGCTCTCGTATTTTAGGACCAATATTTTGATTACGTGTTGGCATTTGTTGTAAATTAGGATTCTGCATACTTAATCTACCAGAGATAGTGCCACCTGTTTCAGATCGCATTTGATTTACATCTGCATGAATACGACCGTTGTGTGCATGTTTTAAAATAGAATCTACAAATGTTGTTCTTGCTTTATTAAACTCTCTTGCCTTCACTATATCTTGTGCAAACTTAGATGGTTGATTTAATAAAAAGTTTTTATCAAACGCAGGTAATCCTGTTGGTGTTTTGCTGTATTCTATTTTTAATTTATCAAAAGCTTTTGCAATAGATAGTGGTGATAAAATCTCAAGATCAAACCCACATGTTTTATTTAAACTGCGTCGTACTTTGTTCTCTTCTTTTTCAAAATCAATTTTAATTGTTGCAGCCTTATCTAAATCTATTCTTACACCTTTCTTTTTCATGGCAAACAAAACATGAAATAGTTCTGACTCTAAATTAAAGATATCTGTTAAGTCTCCTTGAATTATCTTTCTTTGTAATGCTTTCCATAACTTTAAAGTAACCGCAGCATCTTGCTCTGCATAAGGACCAACATACATTGGAGGTAGTTTCCACATTTCACTCTTTGGATTTACACCATACTCAGCCGCAGCTTCGTATAATAAAGTTTCTGATTTTGTTTCTCCAACATAGTGCCTAGATAATTCTCGTAAAGAATAATTACGTCTGTTCTCATCTACTAAAGGAGCTGCAACCATTGTGTCAACAACACGGCCATGAACTTTTAAACCCATAGCATCGAGCCATCCAACATCATAGATAGCATTGTGAAATATTTTATCGCAAGGTAATTCTAAAATAGGTTTAAGTGCATTAGTAAAAACTTTTGCATCTAGGTTATGTCCTCCTTCGTGTGCAATAGGATAATATCCTTCCCATCCCTCGACAGCTATGGCAACACCTATGACTCTACCACTTTTTGTGGCCCAGCCAGGACCCATACTTTTATTTAAACCATCATCTTTTGTTTCTAAATCTATTGCAATTTCTTTCGCATCCGTAAGATCAGGAACTACTTCTGGTGGCACCCATTCACTTGGAGTTTGAAAAAAATTACCTTGGCTCATTTTTTTAACTTTTCTCTTTTGTTTCGTCTCTTTGTCATATTTTCATATGCTTTCTTCCAATCTTTTTCTACACCGAGCTTAACTAAATGTTTTGCCGCTTTTAAATTTAAATCATCAAACCAGTCTGGTTTTCTTTTCATAGTAAATCTGTGAACTCCCTATCTGTTTTGCTTGCAATAATGTGTAATGATTTTTTTGCCCTAGTGGCACCAACATAAAACACTCTCCGTTCATCATCCCTTTTTTTAGAAATGCTGATATCAGCTTTTCTTGGTAAATCTGTTAGTAACATAACATTTTCTGCTTCGCTACCCTTAGATGCATGTATGGTAGAAACCCTTATATTGCTTGCAGAATTAAAGCTTGATCTACGTAAAGCCACATTCATATACAATCTCATAGATTCAGGAACATCATCTAAAGCTACGTCCCAAGGTAAATTAATATCTACGTTTAACCCATGATGCATAGTTAAAGATTCATGATCATACATAGCAGCAGGGTCCATTTGTTTAAGTTTTTCTTTGTATCCATGTTGTATTCTGCCACTACCACTTATGTAATAATAAATATCTTTTACTGTTTGAAGATCTACTGCTCCTTCTTTTAGTCTATCCCAACCTTGGACAGCTCGAATCAAACGATCAGAAACAGATGATCTATTTTTAAATGTATAAAACATGCCTTCTTGTTTTAATCGATTTAATACTTCTTCTAACATGTAATTAGTTCTTGCTAAAATTAACCACTCGCCCTGTGATAGGTCAGTGTGATTATTAAAACGCATACGGTGACGCATGACAACTCCTTCTTCTTTTTTTGGGTTCCAATCTTTTTGTACCCGGTCATTTACTTTACTAATCAAGTCACTTGCCACATGATGCACGGCCCTTGGTATTCTATAAGATTGTTTTAATACATGTCTTTCGCCACCAATTTGTTGTAATCTTTTTGTATCTGCACCAGCCCAATCAAAAATTGCTTGGTCATCATCTCCTGCGATGTGTGCTTTCTGTGAATTGCGAACAAGTATCTCAACCATTTGCCATTGTATAAAACTTAAATCCTGTGCTTCATCAATAATGACAACATCAAAAGCAGGACAACCTTGTTGTGCAATAAATTCTATTATCATATCTGTAAAATCAAGCTTTGCTTTTCTGCCTTTGTATCTTGTTAATCCCGAATCTATTTGTTCTAATCTTTCTAAACCAAATTCAAGATGCTCTGTGCAATTCATAAACTCATTTGACAAGCTCACCCCTTTTATTTTTGCTTGATCAATTAATTTTAAATACGGATCTTGTGGTGTCGATATGCCAAGGTAGTCAACATTTTTATTTGGATTAATTAATTTTATTTGTAGTGACTCGGATACCTCTTGATAATCTTTGTCTCCCATTACATCATCGGTTGCTAATCCTAATGTTAGGTAAGCCATGCTATGCAATGTCCTAAAATATTTTAAATCTTTTCTATTTAAATTAAACTTTTTCATTGCTCTATCAATGGCTTCTTTCGCAGCTCTTTTTGTAAAAGCAAAATATCCTATTCTATCCGGGGGAGTTCCTCTTTGTAATTCAGATTCAACAATACCAAGTAGGTGTGTAGTTTTACCGGTGCCAGGTGGACCAAATATTATATCAATCTTTTTGCTTTGGCTGTCTTGTAATATCATCTTGTATCATCATTAAGTTTAATTTTATCATTTTCAAATCATTCACTATCATTCGTTTTGTTAGCTTTGCTGATTTGTTTTCTGCTTTAGATACTAACTGCGCAGCTATACCTAAAGTTTCTTTAATTAGTTTTTCCATTCATCACCTCCAAAATTATTGTTCCGATGTGGTAGGGGATTTGTGGGACGAGACTGTTTCCGAGACACTTAAGTCTGTCCACCCTGTTGGATATCCCATCAGCCACTCTACCCACGTTGGGTTCAACTGCCCAGTTGTTTTCTCTCTTCCACCCTCTGTATCGATCACTATTGTTGATAAACTTTTTTGTGTGCCCTTCTTCCCGGTATCCCTTCTTTGATAACCCAATCTCGCTTCGTGAGCTGCCGGGGTTGGCCACAGTCTTGGCTCTCTTACTTGATCCGCCAATCTGATTTGTATTGTGTGACCACTTTTTCGTTTTAGATGGCCCTCGGCCAACGACTCTTTGATCTTGTTCAGATTGCTCCCCCCGGAGTATGCGTCTGGTGTTCGCCACAATCCAGACTCTTTCTCTTTTGTGTTTGGCACCGACGCTAGAAGCTGAAATACTAAACGTCCTTGCGGAGTAGTCTTCACTTTCCAAGTTCTCGAGTACGGTGTCGAGACCGAGTTTAATGTGTCCACTAACATTTTCTCCAATAACCCAAGTTGGTCTGAGTTCTTTGATAAGTCTAAACATTTCTGGCCAGAGGTGTCTTGGATCTTCTTCACCTTTTTTTCTACCTGCGACGGAGAAAGGTTGGCAAGGGTATCCTCCTGTGATGATGTCGATGGGAAAAAGTCCATCTGCTTTGAGTTTTTCATAATTCAATCCCTTAATATCTTCGTACTGCTTAACATGTGGCCAATGTTTTTTCAGCACTTTTCTTGAATACAAATCTATATCACAAAAAGCTGCGGTTTCAAAACCACCAGTGGCTTCAAGTCCAAGACTAAACCCACCAATGCCACTAAATAAATCTAAATGTTTTAGAATGGTAAGTCCTCCTTTTCTGATTCCATATCCGGAACAGGGAGCTTTGAGATTCTTTCAAATGCTTCTGCGCCTATCTTCCACATTCTACTATTTTTCTTATCTGCTTTTCTAACTGCTTGATCAGCCCCAAGTTCTCTTAATCTTGCAGCGGTTCTTATTGTATCATAGCCTCTGAATCTTTGCTTATCTAAATATTGTGTTAAGAACTTCATTTTAAAATAAATGTATCCATCTTCATGATAACATTTGCCATAAGCAACTTCATCCATTGTTTGAGCTTTACCTAAATCATTTACAAAAGAATGTAAGTGCTCATCAAATCTACCATCTAATGTTGTATCCTCTGCTAACTTTTCTATTTGTGCATTTTTAGCCAGCTCTGTTAATCTTGCTTTCCAATCTTTCTTTGTCATTTCAGGTAACACAATATTGATTTGATCAAAGCAGGCTTTTGCAAAAAGATTATATTCAAATAAATCGTTTGATCTTATGCGCACTTGTTTTTTATCTATCGTTATGTACCAATAAGAATTTTCAGTTTGATATTTTTTTATATCTGTAAAGTCATATTCAATGTCTCCCTTGATACCAAACTTTCTTAATCTGCATTTTGGCTCTACACAGTAATTACACATGGGTCTTGTCTTACACATGTAACCCTCGTATTCTTTGCCCTCATGAGATTTAATTGTTTTTGTTACCTCCTTATATTCCAAAGGTGGTTTCATGTATTTATTATTAAAATCATTTACTTTGTTTTGCCAAGTGTCTGGCCATTTCTTTTTTGCATAAACAGAATAATGAAACAAAGCATTATCACGCCCTGCATTAGGAGTATCCGGGTCCATGCCCTGCAATACTCCAACCTCCATTAATTTTTCTATACAAGGTGGACCATCAAAACTATCTTGTTTTTTTGATGTCTTTATTTCTAAATTTTCAAGTTCTTCTTTTGTAACTTTATACTTGTCATATAGATCAAAGAACTGCTGCAGATCAGCACTACTACCATCGTCCAAATAAGCGTAGCGCATAGTACTAGAAGCATTAAAGTAAGGTAGATTAAGCCAAGACCCAACATCCCCACGATCTGAATTAACTTCGACTTGTTTAGGAAATATTTCACAGTTCCCATGACCCAAGCTTGCAGCTATTTCCTGTAACTTGTCTACCACAAGTTTTGCCGGAACTAACTCCGAGACAAAAATAAATAAATGTGCACCACCACTTTTTGAACGACATGGTACTAATGGTAATTTATTTTTTCTGATTTCGGAAATTATTTTTTTAATATCTAAAGGATAAGTATCAATATCAATACAACCCCAAGTGCAATTGTTATCATCTCTAATGGGGATACTGCCCAACGATGGCGCCTTACCCTCAAGATGATTTTCCCATAGTGCATCTGATAAAGCACCTCTTTTAGTAATTGCAACACCATCTACCTTCTTTCCCTTTGATCCACCTGCTGTGTACTGACCATATGCCCTGTCTAACCCTGCGAATACTTTTTTAAATTTGTTTATGTCCATTGTTTCTCAAGTAATGCAGCCCTACGACCATGCACGGGAGAAACACTTAGATTGCAGAACCATGCACGGTCTAACGAAGAGGGCTGAACTCCGCTCTTTACTCCTCTGCAACCTGACCTTTAAAATGGTGGGTTATCTTTTGATGTTTTATCTTCCTCCATTTCTGGTTGAAGCTTATCTTTAGCTGCACTCATATCTTTAGAAAAAGATGATGCCTCTTTAACATGCGCTTCACTTGAAAGTGTTGAGTCTAACTCAACCTTCCATTTGTACCAGGTTTTGTCTCCATTTTTAGCTTTCTCAGATTTAAGAAAGTAAGAATGGGACCACATAGGTGGTGTGAAATACTCTCCATTTGAACCTGCAATCTTAAGATTTTTCATCTTACTATTCCAGTTTCTACTTGGTGTCAGTTGTGATGACTTCATCGATACCACTGCTTGACTTGTTTCACCCTTTCCCCCAATGATCAACACAAAGTAATTAGCAGTCTCTTCGATGTAATTACCCGAGTTGTCATTCTTATAAAACTTTCCATCATCAGCACGTATCGTGTCATTCATGACTTCTTTAGATTGGTGCACGGACACTGGCCCTTTTGCACCACTCCCAACAGGAGCCCACTCAACATATGTTTTATGATAGACACAAGGTATAACCTTAACACCTTGTTCACTAGGCCATGAATCTCCTGTAACAGAATTAAGAATCTGACCAGCTCGTAGAGCTTCGTCATTTTCTATTTCTGGAGACATAGCTTGTAAAAGTTTTAATCGAGGAAGCTGCAGATCATCTGCACCCATCTCTTCAAACCCTGTATCAGCTCCTTCGAACTGAGACATGATCGCAACAGCAGCACTGCCATTACTCTTCGTTTGTACTTGTTTCTTTTTAGTCATTTTTCATACCTCATTATTTAAAGTTACGATTGCTTGATACTGACTTTATTAAGCCTAAAGGCACCAAACAATTTCTCATCAAAGTCTATGCCATCTCTGGACTTTGCATTCAAATACGAACGTAACGTACTTGGATGTATTGATGAGTTTTCATTCGGGACTAACCCCGAATCCTCTGCTAGTGATTTGAATTCTTGAGCAACTTTGTCTTCGCCCTTTTTAAAATCCACACTAACGACATTCTTTATTATATCACCATCGCCTTGCTGACGCACCCATTTAAAAGCAGCATCTTTATTTTCTTCCTTAATGCTACAATATAATTGTTCTTTCGTGGTGACTTTAGATCCGTCTGTAAGTTTTAATTCAGACACACCTTTTGATTGTAGAAGATCGGTGATGCTGTCAGCTAACACTTGCTCTTCTTCTTTTAATTTTTTTACCTTGAGTTCTGTCAATTCAATTTGTTCTTGAACTGATTGTATGCGCTCAATCTCTGATCCTAATTGACCGAGAGCCTCATCATCTATTTTATTAAATGATTCGGTTGATACATCTTCAAATAGTTTTGTTATTTTATTCATGTCTCTCTCCCATAATTTTGTATTTAATACTTGCAATTTATCTCATAGTCAACTATAAAAAACCAGGATGAGTGGATTAAATTTTAAAACAAAGCCTTATGCCCATCAGCTCAAGGCTCTAGAACAGTCATATAACAAGGAATACTACGCATTTTTTATGGAGATGGGTACAGGTAAATCTAAAGTTTTGATAGATGAAATCGCTAATTATTATTTAGAAAAAAAAATTGATAGTGCAATAATCATTGCACCTAAAGGTGTGTATCGTAACTGGGAAAGAGGTGAGATACCCACACACTTATCCGATGATGTACCATGCAGTGTTGCAACTTGGAAAGCACCAAGCGAAATGACAAAGAATGATAAACAAACTTTAAAAGATATTGTGCAGCCGAATGGTAAACTTCGTATTGTGTTGATGAACATTGAAGCGCTTAGTGGATCTGTTGGGATAAAATATGCAACACATTTTTTACACAGAAACAACACACTCCTGGCTGTCGATGAGTCAACCACAATCAAAACACCTAATGCTGCAAGAACTAAGAACGCTTTAAAAATCAGTAAGTTAGCTAAGTTTAGACGCATCATGACAGGGTCTCCTGTTACAAAGAATCCACTTGATGTGTATTCACAACTAGAATTTTTAAGCCCGGATATTACACGACAAAATTATTGGGCGTTTAGATCTAGGTATGCAATTTTAGTACGCAGGAATTTTGGCGCACGTGCCACGCAACTTGTTGTAGGGTTTCAAAGATTGCCAGAACTAAATACAATTATAGATCAACATTCGTATCGAGTATTAAAGGAGGATTGTTTGGATCTACCAGAAAAAATTTATACAAAAAGATTTGTATCACTAACCAAAGAACAAGTTAAAGCTTACGAAGAGATGAGAAGATTTAACATGACACAAGTAGATGGTAAAACGATGACAAGTTTATCAACACTATCTGCATTAATTCGTTTGCATCAGATTAGCTGCGGTCATATAACTTTAGATGATGGCGAAACAAAAGAAATAAAAAGTAATCGCATGCAAGAGTTACTAAACGTACTTGATGAAGTAGATGGTAAAGTTATCATCTGGGCCAACTATAGATTTGATATTCAAAACATTCAAAAAACATTAGCAGAAAAATTCGGAGAAGAATCTGTTGCTACGTATTATGGTGATACAAAAGATAGAGATCGCCAAGACATAGTCGATAGATTTCAAGATAAAGATTCTAAATTAAAATACTTTGTTGGTAATCCATCAACAGGTGGTTACGGTTTAACATTAACTGCAGCTCACACTGTTGTGTATTATTCCAACACGTATGATTTAGAAAAGCGTATGCAATCAGAAGATAGAGCGCATCGTATTAGCCAAGTAAATAAAGTTACTTACATTGATATGATTGCTGAAGGTACGATTGATGAAAAGATTGTGCAAAGTCTTCGTAGTAAGATTGATATCGCTACTGAAGTAATGGGTGAGCAAATTAAAAAATGGGTTATCGAACCTATTAAAAAAAGAAAGGAGTCCTAATGGACACAAGTAAATATAAATCTGTAGCCACAAAGATGGATACATACAACAAAGCAAAAATAATTGCTAGTCATTCACATCGATCTATCGGAGCTGTTATCTCCATGTTAGTAGATCAAGAGTGGAACAAACAAAAACCAGGTGTGAAAAAAGAATTAAAGAGTGCTGCGTGATGTTTGACTTTTGGCATATAGCTGCAATCGTGTTGGTGTTTGTTCTTGGTTTCATGCTTGGCGAAAGATGGAAAAAAAACAAATCCAAAAAAGAAGCAATACATTATTTAATGGAAAGACTCTCATACGATTTAAAAGAAAACAACATACAGATGTATAGAAAGAAACCTATCACGGATGAAGACCAAAAAAAATTTGAAGCGTTGCTTAAAGATCGAACACGGTAAGCTCCGAGCTGCAGCGCTCCGTGATCCACGGACCACGAAAGATGTTGCGATTCGTATGCGTTTACATCGTATTGAATCTATTATAAAAAGGAGATATGGTAACGATTATTTGTTCGAGTTGCAAAGGTAACGGTTATATAAGGCTGAAATTTGAAGCGGAAGAATACATACATCAATGTGAAATTTGTCATTCTCAGGGCGAAATTGAGGAAGAAGAAGAATAAAAGTTTACTTTTCCTATAAAATGGCATACACTTTTGCAGCAACAAAGGCTGCTTATGAGTATTACATTGCCCAATAGTCCTGTTAGTAGAATTAGCAGGTGTTTTAAGTGCAATCATCTATCCGTGGAGTTTTGGAATCCGAAGTATAATCGCAGCTACACGGTGGAAGAATGGTTGACTATCTGTGATGAGGGAAGAGAATCACTACGCAAGATTCTTAAGCCTATCGTAGAAGATCCTAAATGGTTCTTCGACTAAAATTTTTTCCCACCGATTCTTTTTGAATTGATATGCCTTCTGATCTCTTCTATTTTCTGTGTATCCTCGGTGCTTTTTGTTTCTTGTATTCCA
>Ga0114934_10000452_pt1 | contig 25827 bp, 23 predicted proteins | sample 4SBtaG_2_FD_99695 | JGI IMG/M metagenome (GOLD analysis project Ga0114934, IMG submission 99695) | Deep subsurface microbial communities from Kolumbo volcano to uncover new lineages of life (NeLLi) - 4SBTROV10_white metaG | ecosystem: Environmental > Aquatic > Marine > Volcanic ...
GGGTAGGTTATGTCGAGAAGTGGTCAGCTGCTAGGCGCACGAGCGCAGGACTAGTCGCACTCATTCAAGCGAGTGCAACAACGCAGATGGCTGCTTATCGGCTGATATACCCGTCAATACAACTGTGATGGAGTACTAATTTCAATCACTGAAATCGCGTATTCCTGTAACTTAGCATAAGCATCAACTTCATCTAATCTTACTTTCCCTTCATATTGCTTTTTTACAGAGTTAAAACTTTCATTCATTTCAACAGATGCTTCAAAAACAAATGTAGCATTTCCTTGTAATAGCATGTTATTTTTATCTTTAAATACGTTGCAAACAACCATTCCTCCTTTGTTAAATACAGAAATTGGTTTGTTCCCATCAACAATATTATTAAGAGCAGCAACGTAAGCGGATGCAGACATTGCTGTACCACAGGAATATGTAATACCAACTCCTCTCTCATATGTGATTACAAAAATTCTATTTTTGTCGAGTAACCGCACAAAACTTACATTAACCCCTTTAGGAAAATTTTTAGAATTATTCGCTTTAATACCACATTGGTTTACAGTTTTTTCATCAATACTATCGACGATAGTAATGATATGTGGATTTGGAACACTTAAGGCAGTGAACTTTAAGTTTTCAGGTAAATCATTTATAGGCTTACCTATAAACGTATCCGATTCCTCTTCCATAGGTAATGAGCGTGGATCTAATGAAATAGGGCCTATTTCGGCTTTAAACGTTTCAATACCATCATATATTTGCTCACCTGTTTCAACTGAAAGTATTGCCTTCATTGTTTCAACAGTAATTTTTTTCCTCCTTAATTTTTCAATACAGTAACGACCTATACAACGTAGCCCATTACCACACATTTCAGCTTCTCCTCCATCAGGATTTAGCATCCTCATACGACAATCTGCTGACTCACTATGAAGATAAAATAATATTCCATCAGCTCCAATACCACTGTTTCGATCACATAAAGCTATCGCCATGTCCTTTCTAAAAAGCTCAGCAATAGATCCATTTTCATCAATAGTTTCATCGATCATGATAAAGTCATTACCAGAACCATGACATTTTATAAAATTAATTTTCACTTACTTTTTACCAGTATTTATTAAAGTATTAATATTCAAAAAAAGTTTAAAGTTGCTAAACAAACTGTAAAGAGCTAACTCCTTTAGCTTTAACTCCAGCTGTCCAAACAACCTGAAATATTTATTCATACTGCTCAAAGTTTTCACCGAACATTACCGCGTAAGGTATAAAAGTCTGTTGGACTAAATCGACCCTGCGGATGATGGGGCGAGCTAATATATAAGGGATTGTATTGTATCGGCGCGGCGGAAAGCAGAGTTTGGGCGGCACACACCGCTTTTGTCCAAAACGACAGGTTCATTTTTCTGCGGGCAGAAACTGAATTTTGCACACTCCCGCCACTTCGCACCAACACACTCTCAAAGCCATGCAAACTATTGCCTGTGAATTAATCAAGCCTTAATACCCACACCTTTTCGCAACAAATAAAGACTAATTGCGGTCAACGCTACAATAAACGCACCTATAACCAGGAAAGCTACACCAACATCGATATCAGAAATACCGATAATTCCATAGCGAAATGCATTAACCATATACAATATCGGATTCACCATAGAAATTTTCTGCCAAATATCAGGCAGCAGATTGATCGAATAGAAAACACCACCCAGATAGATCAAGGGAGTTAACACAAAGTTAGGTATTATTGAAATATCATCAAAACTATTCGCAAAAGTTGCGTTTAAAAACCCCGCCAAAGAAAACAGTATGGCTGTCATGACGACAACGCCAATCGCAATACCCTCATGCTGGACTGTAATATCACTAAACAAACAGGATATCGCAGCAACCACGCAACCCACCGTCAATCCTCGCGCAACACCCCCGCTTATATAGCCCGCAAGAATTACCCAGTTCGGCACAGGTGCAATCAGTAGCTCTTCTATATGCCGCTGAAATTTGGTCGAATAAAACGATGATACAACATTGCCATAGGCATTGCTGATCACCGACATAATAATAATTCCAGGAACAATATATTCCATATAAGGGCGACCGTTCATCTCACCAATACGAACTCCGATAAGCGTTCCAAATATCAAAAAATACAAAGACGTGGTAATCACCGGGGGTAATATCGTCTGCGGCCATATTCGAATAAAGCGTCGAATTTCCTTGGTTAAAATCGTTGTATAGGCAATCGAGTATTTCATAAAGATTCCGATCCAATCTGGCTGGTATCCGACAAGTCCGTTTCATCGATCAGCGACATGAAAAGCTGTTCCAGACGATTTGATTTGTTTCTCATACTCACAACCTGTACACCGCTTTCAGTCAATTCCGCAAAAAGATCATTGATGCTACTTTCTTTCTTAACTTCAACAACAATCGAATTCGAGGCTATACGTTCAACACTATAATTTTTCAGCTCGAAACCCGAATTCAAGGGTTGCTTAAGATCCAGAACAAAACTCTCGGTGCTTAATTCCGCTAACAAAGTCGCCATATCCGTCATTGCGACTAATTCACCGTGATTGATTATTCCAATATTACGACAAAGATTCTCGGCTTCTTCAAGATAATGCGTAGTCAGAATGATGGTAGTACCCTCATCGTTTATACGACGCAAAAATTCCCACATCGAGCGCCGAATCTCGATATCGACTCCCGCGGTTGGTTCATCCAGAATCAGCAACCTTGGAGAATGTACCAAGGCTCTGGCGATCATAAGACGACGTTTCATACCGCCCGACAATGTTCTGGAAATCGCATCCCGCCGATCCCATAAATCTATCTGACGCAAACTCGCTTCTGCCCGATCAGCGGCTTCACTATTCGCGATACCATAGTATCCGGCCTGGGTCATCACAATATCCAGAACGTTCTCGAATTGATTGAAATTAATTTCCTGTGGCACCAAACCGATACAGCGCTTGGCCAGTTCATTCTCGTGAATCAAATCGTTACCAAATACCGAAACATCACCGCTGCTCTTATTGATCAGCGAGCTAATGATTCCAATTGCGGTCGATTTACCTGCGCCATTGGGCCCAAGAAGCGCAAAAAAATCTCCTTCCGCCACATCCAGGTCAATTCCTTTCAGGGCCTGCAAACCATTTTTATACGTTTTCTTCAGGTTCCGGATTGATAATGCATTCATACTTTTTAAGATAAAATTATAGGGTCAGGACTATTTGAAAATAGAGGCCAATTGTTTGTTGCAATAATATTTACTAATATTAATTTGTGCATCCTCAACAATCAATTTGGATACACCCTGTATAATTGATGGATATACCTTGAAATCACTCAGTCTTTGAACCAATGGGCATTCTACCAGATTCATTTCAAGCCAGAAGGCTCTCCGAGAATCAAGCTCCGAATCCTGTTATCCGCTTTATAAAACCCGCTAATCGATGAATCAGAATTTACCTGCTGAAATCGTTGCTGCTGTAGATCTGGGTTCAAACAGTTTTCATATGATTGTGGCCAGACTGAACGATGGCCATTTGCATATGATTGATCGTATGAAAGAACCCGTCAGACTGGCATCCGGACTGGACAAACACCGACGTCTAAATTCCGATGCTCAAGCCAAAGCAATTGCCTGCCTTGAACGATTTGGGCAACGCTTAAGCAATATACCGAGTGCGAATGTTCGTGCAGTTGGAACCAACACGCTGCGTTCCGCAGCCCATTCAAAAAAGTTTCTCTCCCAGGCTACAAAGGCGCTTGGCCACCCTATTGAAATCATATCAGGAATCGAAGAAGCGCGTTTAATATACGCAGGCGTTGCGCAAAGTCTGGCTACCGATGAACATCGCCGCTTAGTAATTGACGTAGGAGGTGGCAGCACAGAATTTATCATTGGTTGCGGCAACCAGCCATTAAAGAAAGCGAGTTTACAGATTGGCTGCGTAGCCATCAGCAATAAATATTTTAAAGAAGGTAAAATTACCCGTAAACGTATGAAACGAGCTCTGATCGCCATACAGCAAGAACTCGAATATATTCGTGGAAATTTTTCCAGCAAAAGTTGGCATAGTGCAGTCGGTGCATCGGGAACAATTCGAGCCATAGCTAAAGCTGTGGAGCATTTCGGATGGTCCAAGGACATGATCACCCTGGATAGCCTGGATAAACTGGTTGAAAAATTAATAGATGCCCAACACGTTGACCATCTGGAAATTGCAGATTTTAATTCGGACAGGCTAGCGGTATTTCCTGGTGGTATTGCCATAGTCTTTGCTGCATTTAGAGAATTGAAGATCGAAGCCATGCGGATCTCAGACGGAGCCTTAAGAGAAGGTGCGCTGCAAGACCTCATCGGACGAATACATGATGAGGATATTCGCGATATTAGCGTAAAACAACTGGCTGAAAGGTATCAGGTTAATTTTTTGCAAACTGATCGTATTGTGCAAACATTACAATACTGTATGGCTCAAATTAATTTGCCGGGCAAATGCGATTACGACACCGCAATGCGGTGGTTAAAATGGGCCGCTTACTTGCACGAAATTGGATTCGACATCGCGCACAACAAATATCACAAACATGGCGCTTATATTATTGAGCACGCGGATATAGGGGGGTTTTCCCGACAGGAACAGAAATTGTTAGCTACATTAGTTAGCCTGCACAGACGAAAATTTGTAAACAAACTGTTCACAGAACTTGTTCCACCCTGGGATACCGATGCAAAACCACTGGCCATACTGCTTCGCTTTGCGGTCGTACTGCACCGCAGTCGTCACCCTGATACGCTCGAAAATTTTAAAATAGAAATGGGACGGCGACATCTATTTGTTCGATTCCCGGATGGGTGGTTAGCCAACCATCCCTTAACAGAAGCCGACCTTAGCCAGGAAGCCAAATATTTAAAATCCGCTGATATAAAACTAAGTTTCCGTTAACAGACAGGTACTCCGATTCCAGATCAAGAAACCACTAACTCTTCAACATTCGCAGTATCGCTGCTTTCTTATGCAGACGTCCCATTGCTAAAAGTACGAGCGAAAAGATCATCAGCCGGTTTTTTCACATTTTCATTTTTAGCCTGGGAAGACAACCCGTAAACCACGGCAAAAAGAGCCAGCATAATTCCAAACCCGGAAACAGGTAATGCATCAGCTGACATTTTACTGGGAACAACCGCAACACTCGCATTTGATTCGATTGTTACTGAAGGGATAGATATTGGCGATGTATTTACGCTAACAGAATTGGCTTGTGAAGAAGACCTGGAAGCAATAGCCTCCAAATCCTGAAACACAATATAAGGCTCGAAATTCGCCGCCGGATACTGTCCATTAGTCTCAGCTTGCGTATCTGCCGACACCTGCACTGCCGCTCCAACAGGTGCAGCCACGGCCGCCGCTGCGACAATTTCCGGCGCCTGATAAACGATATAGGGTTCGAAATAAGCTGCCGGATATTCAGAATCAGCATAGGCATGTATCTGGAAGCCTAAATTAAGAGCAAGCACCAAAGTAATCTGTATTAATTTTTTGTAATGCATGAATCTCCCCTATAATTTTTTTTATTTTACCGGATCAGGATTATAGATCTAGCTCTGAAATTCATCCCAACCATTATATTTACACAAAAACCAACTTGCGCCTCAATCAAACATTTTTTATCGGAACACTGTGAATACTGAGACCATCCAGGCTGTACGTACAGCCGACCAAGGGTAATTTTTTATTGCCAACAATTCAATCATTTAAATTGGCCCATACGCTTACAGTGTGTTATTCACCTGCCAACAAAGCAGCTTGCGCCTCAAATATAGATTCATCATCCGACAATATCCTTTCGTATGTACCGTCCTGTTTCAGAAGCCAGGCTTGTCCGGTATCTTTCAGATACAATCCCAATTCATCAATTATGCGTTGCTTGTGTTTTTTGTTTTCAATCGGGTAACAAACCTCAACCCTTCGAAACATATTTCGGTTCATTAAGTCTGCGCTGGACGCAAATACTTCCGGATCACCGTCATTTTCGAAATAAAAAACCCGTGTATGCTCCAAAAATCGCCCAATAATTGAGCGTACTTCAATATTTTCGCTAACACCCTCGACTCCTGGCCGAAGACAGCAAATCCCACGCACAATAAGCTTTACCTCTACGCCCGCCATTGACGCCTGAACCAAAGCTTCAATGGCCTGTGGTTCAACCAATGAATTGACTTTGATAATAATGCGCGCAATTCCACCCTGTTTCGCGGTCTGAATTTCTTTATGGATTTTTCTCAAAACCCCATCGTGCAACGTAAAGGGTGACTGTAATAATTTTTTTAATGGACTTAATTTTCCCAGGCTGGTTAACTGCACAAATACGCTGTGTACATCCGAAACCAGATCTTTCGCGCAGGTAAACAGCCCATAGTCGGTATACAAACGTGCCGTACTCGGATGGTAATTACCGGTTCCAAGGTGGACATAACTTCTCACTCGCCGCCCTTCGCGCCGCACGATCAACATCATTTTTGCGTGGGTTTTATATCCAACAACGCCGTAAACAACGTGCACTGCCGCTTCCTGCAAGCGAGCGGCCAGAGAAATATTTTCTTTTTCGTCGAAGCGAGCCCGCAACTCAATCACCACGGTGACCTCTTTACCGGCCAGTGAAGCACCTACAAGCGCGTCTACAATCGGCGATTTGGAGCCTGTTCTGTACAAGGTTTGTTTGATCGCGAGCACATCCGGATCATCCGCAGCCTGACGCAGAAACTCGATCACCGGAGCAAAGGAATCAAAGGGGTGATGAAGTAAAATGTCCTGTTTACGAACCGCCTTAAAAATATCTTTTTTCGGGCTCAAAGGCTCTGGAATTTTCGGTACAAAAGGCTTAAATTTCATGTCCGGCCGATCAATCAGATCGTAAATTTCACGCAACCTGTTGAGATTAACAGGCCCATGGGCGATATATAGCCGCTCCCGGGTCATTTCAAATTTAGACAACAGAAAATCCACCACATCATCCGGACAGTTGTCAGCGATTTCCAATCTTACTTCGTCACCATAATTCCGCAGCGCGAGCCCTCCCTCGACAGCTCGTAAAAGATCATCAACGTCTTCATCATGTACAAACAGGTCGCTGTTACGAGTCACACGAAACTGATAGCAGCCTTTTACTTTGACACCCTGAAATAACTCGTCCACGAACGCATGAATGATCGAAGACAAAAATACAAAGTCATCAGGCCCACTCTCGGTTTCGTTGGCGGGCAATTGAACAATTCTGGGAAACGAACGTGGCGCGGGTAATATCGCCTTCTCAATAGAACGACCGAATGCGTCCTTGCCCACTAATGAAACAATAAAGGTCAGCCCTTTGTTCAGAATTCTTGGAAATGGATGCGCCGGATCCAGACCCAGAGGCCCCAATATTGGCAACAATTCTTCTTTGAAATATTTATACAACCAGGCACGTTGAGATTTATTCCAGGAATCACGGCGCAGAAATCGAATCTGCTGCTCTTCCAGCAAGGGGATTAATACCTGGTTCAATATTCTGTATTGCTCTTCCACCAAATCATGAGCACGCACACTGATCGCAGTAAGTAACTCATCAGGAAACAGCTTATCCGGATCGGTTTGTGTCGACCCAAGCTCTGCCCGTTGAATAACACCCGCAACCCGAACTTCAAAAAACTCGTCCAGATTTGAACAGGAAATGCACAAATAATTGAGTCGCTCCAGCATAGGGATTTGCTGGTTCTTAGCCTGCTCCAGAACTCGATCATTAAATTCCAGCAAACTCAGCTCCCGGTTTATATATAACTCAGGATTTTTTAAATCAGGGGTTTCCATTATTGCTCACTGCCTGGTCGGATTAATTTTAAGAGACTATGCGCTGATTGAAGACAATTTCGATCAGAATCGCAAACATTTCTTCAGCTTTCCACTGTATCTCTCCACATACTGTAGAATAGCACCTCTAACCCGTAGAGCGTAGATGCCACAATAAAACGGTTACTACACACCGAATTTTCCAGTAGATATACAATTTTTGCTGATTCATAGTTCGGCGACAGAGAGGTGGCAATAAGGTTTAGGGAGACGGATCACGTATCCTAACTAATTAAAAACTTGTACCCTCAGCTTTGAGCATACTGAATAGATACTAAAAGAACTACCCCTATGGCTAAACAAAAACATCATTCTTCATTCAAATCCCAGGCGGAAGAACATTACCGCGAAGAAGCGCTGGAGATTGCTAAAAGTATCCAGGCACCGGCGCAAACCAAAGAACAAACAAAATTGATTGCAAAAGGAATCGCCAAGGGTATTGCTCAATATAAAAAACAGGAAAAAACTAAATCAAGAGCGCGCGATAAACACAAACGCAAATCACAGTCACCTGCCGCAAATACAGTAATTGCTCAATTTGACAATACACCTACAATTGTCACGCCTGACAAAAACTGCAATTCGACAGTTTTTCGAACATTACTATTATCGACAATTATTTTCGTTACTGCGGGTACATTGCACCTGACCCGATATTTCTTACAGACTAAAATTCTCATTGGAACATTCGATTTCCCAGTTTTTTGGTCTCTACCTGCCGGGCTATTGCTCTTCTGTTTTGGACTTTGGCAGTGTTATCTTTTGAGTATGTGCAAAAAATGACCCCGGCTTACATAGGTGTAGAAGAGTGAGCAACGCTACTCCCACTGCTCGCGAGGCCTTCGCAAATTTAACACCAGACAACATTCTTGATGCCGTAGAAGCAAAAGGGTATCGCTGCGACGGTCGGTTTTTAGCATTGAACAGTTATGAAAACCGCGTTTACCAAATTTACCTGGAAGAGGATGAAATATTAGTCGCCAAATTTTATCGACCTGACCGCTGGACTGATCAGGCCATTCTTGAGGAACATGAGTTTACTGTGTCCCTGGCTAACCAGGAAATTCCGGTAATTCCCCCGAAAGCAGACTCTGCGGGCAATACACTGCTGTATCATGACCCCTATCGATTTGCATTATTCCCCTGTAGAGGCGGTCGACCTCCTGAACTGGATAATCCACAACATTTACAGCAACTAGGTCGCCTGATCGGACGTATGCATGCCATAGGCGCGACTCATTCTTTTTCACAACGTAATTCTCTGAATATAGATAACCTTGCAGTAAAACCCAGTCAGTTTCTATTGGACAAAGATTTCATTCCAGACTATCTGAAAACAGCCTACCAAACGTTGACCAAAGACCTCATCGAACAAATATCGCAGTGTTTCGACAGATTAGGTTCGCTATGCACCATTCGACTGCACGGTGACTTCCACCCCGGCAACATTCTGTGGACGGATAAGGGACCGCATGTTGTTGATTTCGATGACGCCTGCATGGGGCCCTCGATACAGGATCTCTGGATGTTCCTCTCCGGTGATCGCAGTTACATGACAGAAGGACTGGGCGACCTTATGGAAGGCTATTGCCAATTTTATGAATTTAACGCCAGTGAACTGCATCTGATTGAACCCCTGAGAACACTACGAATGATTCACTATGCCGGATGGCTGGCAGCACGCTGGAACGACCCGGCGTTCCCGCTCGCCTTTCCGTGGTTTAACACATCAAATTATTGGGATAACCACATTCTTACATTGCGGGAACAGGCCGCAATGATGAATGAACCAGTGTTGAGTTGGAATTAATACTTCGTTCACAACAACGGAAATCGCCGTTCTAAATTGGAAGAAAAACTTCAACAGTTATTTCGAAAAAACAACGGTTTAGTCATTACTATTGACCATTTAAAAGCAAAATAGGTTGCCCTGTTTTGCGTACAGACAAAACATCAAGGAAGAATACTGCTCGTTGTCGATTTGCTGATCGCTGGCACAGTAAAGGTTCTTAATTTGTCTATGGTCACTCAAAATATATAGGATTATTTCGGTACAACTATGGCATTATTAATCCCTTGCTATCGAATTGTTCCTGGCCAAAATTAGATAAGATACGACCGACAATATCTGTGCAGATCACTCTTGCAAAGAATCACTGTGTTTAGATCGCGACCCCCTCCGCACCCCGCTTACATCAGCGTCCTGTATAGGTGGGCTGCCAATACAGACATGCTTTATTTCACTACGAACCTTTTTTAAACTCCGGATTAACCTCTGCCTTGGCAAAGGCTACGAGCCACCTTGCAGTATTTTTAGCAAGCCATCCAACCCGAATTGCACAATCGCTGCCGACGATAACGACGTTACTGGCATAAATACCTTCCGAAGCATGAATTTGATCAAGCTTCGCCAGTGGTATTTCACGACCTGATACAGGCAGACCGAACAAGCGAGATTCGGCACGGATGCATTGACCCATTACGGTCAACCGCTTAGTAATGACAAAGGGGGATAGTGCAAAAAGTAGACAGCAAATCCCTGCAATTGCAGTAACAAGAACAATTGAATTATCACCAAAATTCAACCCTTCATGCGCCATCGCGGCTATCGGTATCTGCATACCCATCCCGGAGAATAATGGAAACCAGGTAATCCGTGATGTGGCCTCTGACCGACCATTCGATTTATTCCAGGTAATACCTGATGGAGGTTGCTCGACAGGATCTGAACCCGACCCGATTTGAACCGCTGGATTCTTCTGGAAAATTCCCACGTTCCCATTAACGACCCCATTACAAACCTCCTCACCATCAACAATTTCGAGCGTCGGCAGGCTCAGTTGGTCGGCGACGGATTGCCAAGACTCATAAACGTATTGCTGAAGATCCATTCCTTTCGATTTCGACACCATGGTCTCGAATATAGTAATACAACGGTTATCATTCTCGTGTAAAAGAGCCAGAATCTGAATGGGACCGATCGCCACTTTAGCACTACCACGAATTTCCTCGGATCTTAATACACCCCGATAGTTAACCGTCGATTCGCACCACAGCTCCTGACGCCCAATGCTGCAGCGCACTGTATCAGTCTGAATCGTATAGGTTTTTTTGACTTTCAACCGATTCATCCAAGAACGCACCGCGCAGGTGAGAAGAACGACAATAGCGACCCCCAAACCAATGGCTATATAAAGCGGCGCACCGAATGGATCGGACGTAAACGGGTTTTCTCCGGTCGACAAAAAATACACAATCCCGCCGAACGGAAAGGCGAAAAAGATACCTAATACCACCGTAAACAGGAACAGTAACACTACGGAAAGCAGCCCCGGGTCATGCGTAATAATTATGGGAAGCTTTGATAAATCAGTATGTTTGTATGCAATAGACATAAAAAATATGAGCCCACGAATACGGATGTTCGTTAACTATATGAATAATAGTTATTTTATGGCAGGTGCAGTCAACTCCGCAAATCAGCCTTTAACATCTTCAAGCAAAGACCAGGCGAACAATGATTATCTCTCACCGATAGAATACTAAATTCTTCTAATTTCTACCTAACTTTGTGTCCGGAAACTTATTGACACATCAATGGTCCCTGCCAGCATAATTGAGATCAAATCATATCGATTGGCGACTCCACTCAACCCGTTATTCTGAGCTCCAAACCCAATGCCTGGATCCGCTCCGAAAACCCTTTAAGCCAGCTCGCCGAAACAGGTGATAACCGCGAGGCCTCCGGCTGCAACGATGGGCGGGCAAGACCATACACCAACACACCCTTGAGCCGCCCTCCCTGATGAATAACCGTTTCCAGTCGGTAAGCATATTCATTTTGTTCCTCATCCGACATCGCTTTACCATCAAACTGGAATACACTGGTTTGCACCCAGGTAGAACACAACTGAGTCGCAATAATTAAGTTTTCTATAGTCCTGGCTACAGATAAAGCAGTATTGTTTATTTTTTTCGCCTCAGCATCAAATGCTCGATCCAACTTAAACCAGACAACCCCATTTAAAGAATCCATACGCTTTAGTCCAGCCTGAACATTCTTATGATGTACCAGACTGCCATTGGTGATCAGAACCAGATTGATACGATTTCTCAGGTCAAATTCCACCATGATTTCTTCAATGCATCCAATAACTTCCTCAAATCTTTTACAACTGGTGGGTTCACCATTACCAGAAAGCGCAATATCGCAAATTTTGCGGTAGTCAGACTCCACCTCATATCGATCAAAAAAATCCGCACTCAATACATCATGCAAAAAATACCTCAACTCAGATGCCAGTCGCTTTAAATCAATATCAGGAGCACTGCCTCGCTTGAGATCTGGCACCTGACAATAGACACAACGCCAGTTACAGGCGTTATTCGGATTTAAATTTATACCCACTGACAAGCCTCCGGCACGTCGTGAAATCACCGGATAAACATAATGCAATCCCGCACTCTCGCGGCTATGATCTTTAGTTGTTAGTTTTTGTTTTTCCTGCACAGACCGATTCTTTTCTTTTTGGGGCTCAAATTATAGTGATCTCTATTCCTGTATACAAAACAGGGATAATTAAACAGGGCAATCCTGGGATTTCTATTCGCCAATTTTTGTTTCCCAAGTAGCACATGTTATTCTACTCTGTTTACTATCAATTACTGTTCCCCCCGGCCTATTAACCCAACTCATGTTTGAGTGGGTAAACACCGGTTTATGATGGACAGATTAACCAGCAGGAGAAAATATTCATGAGCGAAAGAATTATAATGCGTACCGGTGAGGCGTTGGTTGCAGGTGGACCGCCTGGTACAGCAGCAGAACCCGAAGTGGTCATTGGTGAATTGGACGGGCCTGTCGGGACTGCGCTTGCCACCTTAACCGGTGATCAGGTAAAAGGGCATTCGCGAGTATTCGCAATACTCAATACTGACATTCAAGTTCGCCCGGTAACACTGATGGTCAGTAAAGTCACTGTAAAAAATAATCGCTATACGAACATTTTAATGGGCACTGTACAAGGCGCAATTGCCAATGGCGTTCTGGATGCGGTTCGTGCAGGATATATACCTAAAGAAAAAGCCAATGACCTCGGTATTATTGTATCTGTCTGGCTAAACCCAAGCGTCGCCACCGATGACAACTTAGATCATCAAATTCTATTCGATATTCACCGAAAAGCGATGTGTGAATCGATCCGCAAGGCTATGACAAATCAACCAGACATCGACTGGCTACTGGAAAATCAGGAACAGATTACGCACAAATATTTTCAGATGGGATTAGACGGAAAAATATAACACCCTGCGACTAAATTTTGACCTGCCGCCCAGCAGTACGGGCGGCAAGACTACAAGATTGCCTGCCAACAAAAAACCATTGCCAATTCATCTATATTTATCTAAAAACAGTTTACTTAATTCAATTTGTAGTTTTTAATTCGTACTTATTCGAACCCACGAGTCAGCAAAATGGAACCACTGATCACCGGATCACTCTCTGCTGCCCCCCTCTTCAAAACACTGATTGTAGGTTTATTAAGCGCCTTCGTCCCGGCAACGGCGTATACCTTTCTCAGAGTTCGCCTGAAAAAGAAAGATATTCAATTCAAAAATACCATTCAGATTCTCGGCATCAATGACGCCCAGAGCCGACTCATTACGCCCAGCGTCCTTGATGAATATTCTGCCCGTGATTACTATCTTCCCACCACTTTCCTTTCATTCTTATGTCTGGCCGGTTTTGTGTCATTCTTTTTCGACACCGAAATATTGAGCATAAATCCCGACAAACGAGAACTGTTTCTTATCGGTCTGCAATCAGTAGACATCAACCCCAAACAAATTCTAGTGCTTCGTGAGCAAGCTTTTCTGGCAATCACCATGGGATTTATCGGCGCGTTCGTATGGTCGGCTGAAAACATCATTCGGCGGCTTATATCCTGTGACCTGGTTCCAAGCACGTATTACAGCGCTGCAATTCGAATAATATTTGCTGTATTAACGGCACTCATCATGGTATTCATATTTCGTACAGACCCCGGCGATGACCATTACACAGGGGTCATTCCGGTGTGCGCATTTCTATCTGGTATGATGCCCGAACAAGCTCTGAATTATATTAAGGATAAATCGAGGGTATTTATCCGTAAAACCATGGAATCGGCAGATGAGCTGAATCTGGACATGATCGAAGGAATGAACCTATTCCATAAATCCCGCCTTTCCGAAATTTCCATCGACAACTGCCAAAACCTGGCTGAAGCCAATCTGATAGAATTGGTGCTGAAAACGCCCTTCAACGCCAACCAACTGATCGACTGGATAGTTCAGGCAAAACTTTACCTTTACGTTAAATCTGACTTTCCCAAATTAAGAGCTGCCGGCATTCGAAATGCCTTCGATTTACTGTATACCAATCAGGACAACGAAGAGACAAAAGAAATAGCAAAAAAAGCGGGCATTGATGAACTTACTTTGAGAATCATTGCTCGTCATCTTAATGAAGATGTCGGTATTCAACGGCTACGTATATTCCGCCAGCGCCTTGCATCTTTGGGCGATCAGCAAACAGGTGAACCGTCGCAAGCAAGCTAAATTATCAAGACCAGGAATAAATTTGTATCCTTGTTATCCTGCGAATGTTCGAATATTGTATTTAGGTATACAATCGTCACGTGTCATAACGACAAGCCTTTCGCAATGAGCCTGCGCGACCAGCATTCGGTCAAACGGGTCTCGATGGATCAACGGTAACGCTGCCGTTTGGCGAATATGTGGGACACTGATTGGCAGTAGAGAAAAATCATTATTGAGAATTTCTGTTTCCAACAAGTCGAGAGGAAACTGGAGTTTACCGATAGATACCTTAACAGCAATTTCCCAACAGGTGGCCATACTCACAAAGATCGAGGGCGTCTGTATAATTTTTTCACGACTTTTCTCCGATAATTTCGAATCATCATTGAGCCACCACAGCAAAATATGGGTATCGAGTAAAAGCATGGCTTAATTGACTGGAAAAACCGACTCGTCAAGGAAGGAGTCCATAATGGCATCCACTTCATCAAAGTCATCCTCGAGCCGAATTTGTCCTTTCAGACTTCCTGCTTGTCTTCGTCGAGTCGTAGCGGCGGAATATTTACATAATCGAGCGATTGGTTTTCCATTGCGTGCTATGACAACTTCTTCGCCATTCTCCACCTGTTCCAGGAGGCGAGACAATTGGGTTTTAGCTTCATGAATATTAACTTGATTCATAACTTAATTTATAGACTAAGTTTAGCTAAGCCTATATAGATGAGCGCATAATGTCAAAGACCTATCAGTAAAACAAATCTGAGCCAATCGTGAGCAAACTGGTAAAATCCATGTATAAATGCCAATCGCGGGAATAAGAATGGATCTAGCAGAAAAAATAGCGAACGATCTCGCTGTAAGAACACAACAAATCTCCGCCACCATTTCTTTATTGGACGATGGTGCAACCGTACCGTTTATAGCCCGCTACCGCAAAGAGGCCACAGGAGGACTGGACGACTCTCAACTACGACGTCTTGAAGAAAGACTTGGCTATTTAAGAGAATTGCAACAACGCTGCAAGGCTATCGTCAAGTCCATTCAAGAACAAGGTAAACTGACTGTCGAACTGGAAACCGCACTGCGAATTGCGCCCACCAAAACAATCCTGGAAGACTTGTATCTGCCCTTTAAACCCAAAAGACGCAGCAAAGCACAAACTGCCCGAGAATCTGGCCTTGAACCATTAGCCGATTGTCTGTTAAAAGAAAGGCGTCTTCCACCTGCCGAGTACGCCAGCCAATACATAAACAGCGAAAAAGGAATCCCGGATTGTGAAGCGGCATTAAACGGCGCACGCGACATTCTTATAGAGACTTTTTATGAAAATGCCGACTTATTGCAGGAATTTCGCGAAACCCTTTGGCAAAAGACCGTACTGACCAGCCAGGTCATCAAAAGCAAAATCGGTGTGGGAAATAAATTCAGGGACTATTTTGAATACTTCGAGGCCACCCATAAAATACCCTCACACCGGGCGATGGCGCTGTTTCGCGGCGAAAGTGAAAAAATACTTCGTCTAAACATTAGTATTCCGGAAAATTCCACTCTATGCCACCGTTCCTGTGCGCAAAAAATAGCCCAATCCTATTCCATCAAAGCACACGACAAATGGCTGATAGACACTGTGAACCAGGCGTGGCAGAACAAGATATTTCCACGCCTGGAGCAGGATTTAAAGAAACGTTTGAAACAGATGGCCGAACAAGATGCCATAGCCGTATTTGGAGGAAACCTTAAAGATCTGTTACTTGCCGCTCCAGCAGGGGCGCGCACAACCATGGGACTGGATCCGGGAATACGCACAGGAGTGAAAGTTGCGGTGATTGACCAAACCGGAGCACTACTCGACACCGAAACCATTTACCCTCACCCACCTCGAAAGGAATGGGATAAATCCATTCACCGTCTGGCCCAACTGATGGAAAAGTTTCATGTTGACCTGATAAGTATCGGCAATGGAACGGGCTCAAGAGAAACTGACCAGCTGGTCGAAGAATTGAAGCAACGATACCCAGAAACAAAACTGGACAAAGTAATTACATCCGAAGCCGGAGCCTCAGTCTATTCCGCCTCACAATTTGCGGCCAATGAGTTCCCTGAACTGGATGTCACCCTTCGGGGTGCGGTATCCATTGCACGACGATTACAGGACCCTCTGGCAGAACTGGTAAAAATAGAAGCACGTGCGATTGGCGTCGGCCAATACCAGCACGATGTCAATCAAAACAAACTGGGGCAGGCACTCGAAGCTACAGTAGAAGACTGCGTCAATGCTGTCGGTGTTAACCTGAACACTGCTTCCATTCCTCTTCTCAGGCAAGTGTCTGGAATTTCCGCAAGCGTTGCCAGCAATATTGTTGAATTCCGCAACACGCACGGACGTTTCAACAAACGCGACGAACTGCATAAGGTTCCACGTCTTGGCAAAAATACCTACCAACAGGCGGCGGGATTTCTACGAATTATCGACGGTGATAATCCACTTGATGGCTCGGCAGTACATCCTGAAGCCTACTCATTGATCCATTCCATATTAAAGAGGAATGGAAAGAATATTGAACAACTGATAGGAAACCCCACACTTCTTAAGTCATTAAACGCCGAAGATTACACCAATGAATCGTTTGGATTACCCACTGTCAACGATATTCTAGTGGAACTGGAAAAACCCGGCCGCGATCCCCGACCGGAATTTCAAACACTCACATTCGACGCAGCCATAAAAGAAATTGCGGATCTTAAACCCGGGATAAAACTCAAAGGCATCGTGACCAACGTCACAAACTTTGGCGCGTTCGTGGACATTGGAGTCCACCAGGACGGACTGGTGCATATCTCCCAGTTATCAGATACATTTGTCAAAGATCCCAAAACCATCGTCAAGGTCGGAGAAACAGTCAGCATACAGGTACTTGAGGTCGATATTGATCGCCGTCGAATATCACTTTCCATGAAATCAGGATCCCAACCTGTAAGAGCCAAAGTTGCCAGGCAAACGACCACCAAAGCCGACCACAGACATTCCAAAAGCACACAACCCAAACCCGAAAGCGCGATATCCGCAGCATTATCGAAAGCCCTGAAAAAATAAAAATTGATCCCCTCCATGCGTATCCTGCTGCTTTCGGCTTATGACGCTGACAGTCATCGATACTGGCACGATGGCCTGACCAGAGACAAGGGGTCAAATATCATATTGACTTATTATATTGATAAGTCCAAAGGCATCCTTATCCCATCTTTCGATTCTGAAAACGTATTTATCCTATTTATTAGGTATTTATGATTTTTTTATGTGCCTTATGGCACTACAAATGACCCAGGAAAAACTATGTCATTGTATTTATGAAATAATTATTTTTGCCCGCAACCAGCTATCAATGATTATGTTATTTTTCATGGTTGGGAATCGAAAGATGGGTTAGATTAAGACAAGTTACAAGGTGTCAAACCAATTATCAGGATAATCGGGGCGGTATTTTAAGGTGCGGAACAAAGACTCTGAATAGGGATTGTCATTACTGACAGAAGGACGACTTAATGAGGGCATTGTGCATCATTTAAAGAGATCATCGGATCTACTCCTTAACGATGGGTTTTGATTGAAGGTGAGCCTTAATGAAATCGGCTACCACCTTATCGATTTGTATGAAATCGGTGCCGATTTCCGGAAAGAAACTATAGCCAATGGCAATATCAGGGGCAATATTACGCCATATACGGCGTCCAAAGCTAATGGGTTCTACTAATACCAGTTGATCATCCTCGGCAGTGAACAGATACGAGGTTTGCTTTTCACCAGGAACCTTACTTTGATGTTGATACACGTCGTACCTACCTTGTTTGCCAACATAACGATCTTGGTATAAGAGTTCATCTTCGCCGACTAAGCGGGAAGGCACTGTATATAAAACCCGCTTGACCGAGAGTGTACTGCTGGTTGTCACTTTGACTGTCAGTTCGCTGTAGTCGACAAATCGATACGAAGGCAATGTCATCAATACAGCTTGTTCTTCAGCCAATCGGCCTTCGCAGCGTTTATTCAACTTATCGACACTGTGATCGATAAAATTTCGATAGGCACGAATACTCGAAAAATCAGCTGATCCACGTAATTTGATGGTTTGGTTCGGTATGGTTCTGGACCAACTCGATTGACTCACAACCACTTTGTGTATGGGTCTTGGGTAATTGTACTTTCATCAAGTCATGGAATTCGCTAATTTTGTCTGCTTTTGTTTTGAATTCAACGAGGACGTAGATACTCAATTAAACCTCTCCAAGTTCTTATAAGATTCTAAGGAATTTAATCAACACAAACTCAGGTTCTACCATTAAACCATGTCCTTGTGGGTAGATGCTATTTCAAATGGGTGCGACCCTTTTCCTTCAGACCTGATCCGAGCGAACGGTATGGGTCCAACAGTGTTTGGATTAAAGAGTAGCTCCGGGATTGATTCTAACCAAGTAGTAAGGTGGTTTTGACATCTGTTTTCCGGCGTTCAACGGTGCCGAAAGATGAAGCTGGTTAGCTACCGCCAATACGGAGCCGTCGGGGTTAATGGCCAGCGAATCTACCCAGGACAATTTGGGTGATTGAGTAATGCGTTTGTATGTTTTTTTCGGGGTCACGATGCCGATCGCGTTTTCCGCGAGTTCCCCCATCCAGATGCGTCCCGATTTATCCATGGTGATACCGTCGGATAACGGCTTGGTACTATATCGTTCAACCTTTCCACGTAGGGACCCCTTAGGTAACGAGGGATTTGCAAGATATTTTGTATGTATTCGATAGAGTTTAGTTCCGTGCATGGATCCAAAATAGACCCACTGGTTATTGAAGTCCATTGCAATTGGGTTTACACCGATTTTCGGGTGTACAATTTTTCCTTTGCTATCTTTTACCCGCAGTGGCCGCTTGTTGACCCGTAGATCGAGTTTTTCCGGAACAACGGATAAGTCTCCCTCAAGAATTCTCTGGGCAGATCCCGTTTCCAGATTAACCACAATCAGTGCTGCATTGGACCCGCCTGCCGGATCTGTAATGTATATGCGCTTATGAAGTTTGTCGACGACCAGGTCATTGACAAAGGCATTTGCGGGTACGACCGATTCTGGTAAATAAATTACCCGCGCCAGTTTGTCATCCCGGGTATTCCAAGCCACCAGTTTTGGTGTTGTTCCGCTGCGCAGACCGTTATCGAGCATCCATACAGTTCCAGCCAGGTCAGCTTTTATACCCAACACAGAATCCAGACGGAGCTTCTGGTCTGAATCTCGTCGATTCAACTCCGCGTTTGGGAAAGGAACCAGCGAATGATCCGGTAGTACTTCCACTACAGAGTATTCCGGTTTGTAGAACTGGTGCAGGCTCATGACAATGCGACCATCTGGAGTTACCGTGATGTTACCGGGTGCACGATCGAATTCCGCGACAATTTCAAATTTCCCCGAGTCTTTGGAAAAGGATTGACTAGTTCCGAGTGCTAGAAACAAGAAAATAATGAATAAAGGACGCACTGGTCGATCTCCGTTATGATCCAGAAGGGATAATCAAACTACGCTGAGTTGAAGAGTATGCCAAATGATATTTATTCATTAGCCTATTCATTTTATTAATTCGGTTTAAAGAGGGTCCGACAGTTAGAATAAACCGGTTTTTTTACCGATCTGAGGAAGATTCTGGATCTGTTCAAACCGTTTCGGACTCGCCAAGTATCGCTGATCATTCAAAAAAGTAGCGCTTTAGAAAGGAAGTGTCAATGACAACCAAGCCGCTCATTTTAGAGAGTCTCATCGCCCGCCCGGTGTTGCTACCTTTGGAAAGACCGATCGTCGCGAAAATTGCGACCATCGAAGAATGGCCTATGATTTTGATCGATTTGCATACCGAAGAGGGCGTGACCGGTCGCAGTTACCTAGAACCCTATACCCCGAAAACCATGAAGTATCTTGTGCCTGCATTGCGGGATCTTGGGGATTTACTGAAAGGGTGTCCGCTGGCTCCCTTGGAATTGTTTTCGGCGGCGCGCAAATCGTTGCATTTCGTTGGTTACGAAGGTATGTCACTGATCGTTGTCTCAGGCCTGGATATGGCAGCTTGGGACGCATTGGCAAAAGCGGCGGGTTTGCCACTGTGCGTTTTACTTGGCGGTTCGATCGGATCCGTACCCGCTTATAACAGCAATGGACTGTGGCTCAATTTACCAGAGCAGGTAGCGGAAGAAGCTGTAGAGCTATGCGACGAAGGGGGTTTCAAAGGTCTGAAACTTCGTCTGGGCCGAGAGCGTTTTCAGGACGATATAATCACGATCAATAAGGTACGCGATGCTGTCGGTGAGGACATAGACCTGATGGTTGATTATAATCAAGGGCTCGATTTTGCGGACGCGCAGCGCCGTTGCCGAACAATTGACGATTTGGGGCTAGCCTGGATTGAGGAGCCGATTGTCTATGACAATATTGAAGGCTATGCAAAGCTTGCCAAAGAACTGAAAACCCCCATTCAAATCGGTGAGAATTTTTATGGTCCCAAAGAGTTGCACAAGGCCCTGTCGATGGGCGCGTGTGATTTCGTGATGCCGGATTTTATGCGGATAGGTGGTGTCAGCGGATGGATGCGTGCCGCTGCGATTGCAAGTGTACAAGGTGTTCCGATGTCCACACATTTGTATCCGGAGGTCGGAGCCCACGTGATGCGGGTAACCGAGACAGCACACTGGCTGGAATGGCAGAACTGGGCAAATCCGCTGCTTCAGGAACCCTTCCCCGTGCACCGCGGATGTTTGGATATCCCAAACAAGCCCGGCGTCGGTCTGGTGTGGGACGAAAATAAGGTGGCCCAATACAGCGTTGAGTTATAGGCCCCGGATGGTGTTTGGTTCAAAGCAACGAACGGGTTAACGCGTTGTGCCTGACTCATCGGCTACTCCACTTTTGCCGATGTTTTTCCGCTACTGAGTTTTGAGATCCGAAGAGTGGTGTACCAGCACGGATGGTGTGTGGAAATATCGATTCGGGGGAGTGTCGGGGGCTTACTGCCCCCGCATGTCCGCCTACAGCCACTTCACTTCCGCATTTTGAAAGCACGGATTTGGAGTCAAGCTTGGATTTACTGTGCCGATTCCTGGTTAATTTGCATGATCAAATCACTCATACGCATGACTTGCTGCAACAGAATACCGCCGACTCCAAGCGCGAACCACACACCAATTACAAAGGAATAATGCATTGGCGCAATAAATAATTCTTCTCTAAACCAGAAAGTATGACCCCATTCATTAAAACCCACGGCCATGAAAATCAGGAAAGGACCGGCGACCGCGAGTGTGAGCGGTACAGATATTTTTTCAGCGAAAAGCGGCAATTGGGTTCTCGCATATAACCAGGCTGAGACACCCATAATCGTATAGAATGGGAAGCACAGATAGAATTCGATCACATGGTTTGCAGTGAATACATTATCCCTGATTGCAGCCTGGTGCCAGGCATTGTCCTGTTCAGCGAAGTAGCTCCCGGCCCAATACACTGCAAAGGTGTAGATACTGATCCACATGGTCAGATTCAAATACCGGCGAATTTCTTCCTGGGGCGTCAGACTCGCGAAATCACGCTCGCGGTGTTTCCAGAAATAGTTGCCAAGAGCCACAATCAAGACGAGCTGGAGTCCAACTTCGATGTAAAACAGGTTCATCCAGTATTTATCGAACAGGGGGTCGGTTGAATCCAGACCGGCTGCCTCACCAAAGGTAAACTGATAGATCGACAGGCCGATATACATGACCAGAATCGCAGAAATAGTGGCGAGGTATTTGGGAATATCCTTCAAATACCATTTCAGGTCGTATTTCCGGTCTGAATGTAGCTCTAACTTTTTGTGAATTTCGGATGGAGTGATAACTTTACTGATTTCCGTTGCCATGGTAGTAACCTCTATAATTTGAATTAAAATAACGATCCATTAGAAATTAGGTATTAGGGGTGCGGCGACACTGTTTTGGTACCTGTTCCCTGCATCATCATAGAAAAACAAGAGCGCTCCAAAACGGCTGTCGGTATCACGAATCACACTCGACAGGCGTTCTATATCCCAGGCGGCATCCTTCGCCACTACAGTCATTTCTACAGTTTCCCCTGCGGGTATGGGGGCATCCCGTTTTACATCCAGGCCTGTTTTCGCGAGGTATTCTTCAGGGTAATTCCCGATCTCCACATTGGCGTCCGGATCGATAAAACGTATCGATCCAGAGGAGAGTTCGCCAAGATGCACTGGACGAGGTCCATTATTGGTAACCAGAAGACTCAAAGTCATCGCACGGTTGCCAACATCGTATTCTGCACGCTGAACCTTGGTGGTTACCACATCCGGCGCTTTTTCCAGTGGAGCAATCCGTTCGATCGGCGTCTGCAATGGAATGGTTTCATCGTAGCTTGAAATCGCATTCACGTAACCCAACAGCACGATCAAGGGTACGCCGACTAACAAGCCCTTTGCCAGGTTGATATCGGTACTCGTAACCAGTTTATCCTCTTCACCGGCTTTCAGCATATTATAACGCGGGAGGAATAGGGGTCTTCTGAGCCACCAGATCAGCCAGAAGGTACCGACCACAATCCAGAACATATGCCAGCGAACACCGGTAGCCGTTCCGTAGGTCTCCATTTCGATGATATTGCCTTGTAGTGTTTTGATCTCGTTGCTAAAGTCGTCGGCATTTCCGGTGATCTCGACCCACTGACCGGGACCGGCAATATTGCCGGTATCCTTCACATTGAATGAAGGATGGACATGGTATTTCCCGGGGATTCGCCCTCTGAGTACGACTTTAAACTCGTAATCCCCACCAATTACCAGCGGCAGCGAATTTAAATGCGGCTCACCGTTAATCGTTCTTTCCTGGCGCACAAAGACCGGACCTGGAGCAATCAGACCGAGGTAGGCGAGTTCAGGTTCGGGAATATTGTTTGGCCAGTCTTCGGCGACATGAAATTTTCCTTTAATCACCAACTCTTCGTTTACCGAAATATCGGATTTGGAAAAGGAAACATCGTACCACTGGATGGTTCGCATGCGGACAAAGGGTTCCAGTGACCGTTCGCCGTGCGCCCAGGATTCGGATATGGATAATGCGACAGCAAAAAAAGCTGCGCAGACCATCACCAATTGTTTGCTTGTTTTCATATCGGTTTCTCCTACACGTTCTTCACATAGCGTACGGTTGCGAAGGCTTTTCCGATATGCCAACTGGCCGCGTAGACAATAACACAGCAAAACATGGAAAAAAATGCCGATAGCGGCGTGGCTGTCTGCCCATAGGTTCGAAGGGTTCCGCGTTCGACGATACGCAGATATTCCGGCATGCCCGCCCGGGGGTATACAAAACCAAAATGGTCGGCAACCGTGCGCAACGAACCCTGCCATTCTATCGGTACATGGAAGGCAGCGAATATTGGCCAGTTCGACGGATAGAACAGCAGCGCAAACGCAGCGCCCCCAGCCATCGACGTGACCAAAACGCTGTTGCTCAACATCAATATGAGGTCGAGAACCAGTGCGCTGGGAATCATTGTCGCCGGAAGCACAAAGTTTAGGGGATAATAGGTCCAAAGATGATAAGCGGTCGTTCGGGTAATCCACATCCCCAACATAAGGCCCACAACAGCCAGGGTAGCCCCCATCGGAAGCCGAAAATAGGTCCATAATACCGATTGAATGGCGGCAGGCCAGGCAATCATCATAACGGGTGTGACCAACGGCCACCATTGGCGGTCTTTCCAGTCGAGCCAAAAATCCCAGTCGCCGACGGTCAGCATGAAGTGCAGATGAACAGACCCAATGAATAAAAACCCGGCAAGAACCAGAACCAGATAATCGTAGGCCCGGGACATACGCGCGGTATCTTCGTCCATCTTGAATTGTATACTCGGTGTAGTCATGAATTTTTCCTCTTTACACTAGAACCCTTTATCGTTCTTTATTTTAGATCCGCAAACTTATTTTAACCCAAAACATTGGCTGGTCTTGACTCGCGCCCGCTGGGGATGGAAAAATAAATCGTCGTGATGCGGTGTAATCGTTTTCAAATCTCACTTTAGCTTACTACATCCCGATTTGCTTTGTGAAATGTTTATAATTCATCTGGATATGCTTAAATTTGATATTCTAGGTCTCGAGTATCGATCGCAAGGGTCTTGTGGATTTTTTAACACCGGATTTGAGATAATGAATTTTTAGGATAGCCAGCGGTTTCAGTGCCATGACCAAACATAGGAACGTCGATGGTAATATCCTGCCAACTTTTAGCTCCAACTTTATAATATTTGCTTGTTACCCATGTCCGTTACAAAGACCTACCCTCTGGATAAAAAACGAACACTGTACAACCGGTTTTAGACTGAGGAATATGCGAAGAACCTTTCGGCATGTGTATAAAGATCCCGGCAGGATAATCACGTTCCCCATCGTTAAAAACACCGGAGGCAATGTAAACTTCTTCTGAACTCGAATCATGAATGTCGCCGCCTCCTTCCCAACATGAACCTGGATCGAATTCAACTACCATTGCCTTTAAGCCGCTTTTATGATTACAGGCCCTTCTCACTCTCTTGTTTCTCACTTGCCCCTCATTCGTTCGTCTTTGGGATATTTCCAATGGCTGTCTTTAACATCATGATTGACAGACAATTGCTCTATTGGTACTTTCTTATTCTCGGACAGACTCCTATACTACGAAGAGATAAAAGCCAAACCACCCAAGGGATTAATCGATTAATTCAGCTTAGAAATATATCATGACCGAAACTGGAAATTTAACGCTGGAAATATTAAAGAAGATTCAAAATAATATCGGCGATATTGATCACAAAGTGGAAGATGGATTCAGCAACATGAATTTTCAATTCACCGCACTCAATGAAAAATTAAGTGGTCAATTAATTTCCGAAATCGAATTTCGCGAATAACTTAACCAACTACAAACACGTATACAACGTATCGAAAGACGATTGGAGTTATCTGAAAAGTAACCGTATCAGGTTTTGATTTGAAAGTTCTGTATATTGTGTCAGCATCACGCAACAAGCACCCTCGTTTACCTTAGGTCTACATTTTCAGGATAGATCCGGTACTATTTTAGAGTTTTAGTTCCCGACTCGCGGACGCAAATATGGAGTGTGGTTATCAAATAAAAAGAACATTTGTTTGTTTGTGTGCAATTATTCAGTGAGTAATTTACTGAGGGTGCAAGGCATTGATTATTTGGGCTTCTGCAACAAGGACGTTGCAGCAGAGCTTACACGGATGTATTCACGCGTCCCGAACAATCAATGCCTTGCACGCTGA
>Ga0114934_10000454_pt1 | contig 25807 bp, 24 predicted proteins | sample 4SBtaG_2_FD_99695 | JGI IMG/M metagenome (GOLD analysis project Ga0114934, IMG submission 99695) | Deep subsurface microbial communities from Kolumbo volcano to uncover new lineages of life (NeLLi) - 4SBTROV10_white metaG | ecosystem: Environmental > Aquatic > Marine > Volcanic ...
AATGCTTCGTATGTAGCAATGGGAGGCAAAGAAGGTTGTTTCCCTATTGGGAAAATTTTAGCAAACACTTTTTTTGCAGCAACTTCTACGGCAACACTTAACAACATTTATCATATTAACTGGTGGGTTCATATCTTAACAATCTTTTTCTTTATGAATTACTTACCATATTCTAAACATTTCCATGTTTTTATGTCTTTGCCAAATGTTTTCTTTAGCCGGTTGACACCTTTGACCAAAATGTATAATATGGAGCGCGTAACCAAAGAAGTGAAACTGGTGATGAGTGGAAATGCTTTTGACCAATCTGCTGAAGCCCCTGAAGAAATTGAACGATTTGGGATGAAAGATGTACAAGATGGGACATGGAAAAATTATACAGATTCATTAACTTGTACTCAATGTGGGCGATGCACTTCTGTTTGTCCGGCTAATTTGACAGGAAAACTACTTTCGCCTCGTAAAATTGTAATGAATTATCGTACACGAATTACCGAAATAATGGGTGGCCTCTTGAAGGAAGGAAAATATTTTCAGGATGACAAAAGCTTGTTAGGAAATTACATTTCAAAAGAAGAACTGTGGGCATGTACTACCTGCAATGCATGTGCTCAAGAATGTCCTTTAAATATTGATCATCCTTCTATTATTTTGGAAATGAGAAGATATCTGGTTATGGAAGAATCTTCAGCACCGCCACCAATAAATACAATGTTCAGTAATACTGAAAACAACGGCGCACCATGGCAGTATCCACCACACGAAAGAATAAAATGGGCAGAAGAACTTTACATTAACGAAATATCCATGAGCAATAAATAGCATACCAACCGGGAATGAATATAATTATAAATTTTGAATGCTAAATGTTGAATTTTGAATGAAAAAAATATAAAACAAATGAAATAATTAAAAAAATACACACCCCTTAATCCCCTCTTAATAGAGGGGAAACAATCTTCCCCCTTAAAAAAGAGCCTGATTGAGGGGATTGTAAAAAAGTAATTTTTGAAAACTAAATAAAATATGATACGATAAAATAATTCAAAATTTAAAATTCTCCAAAGGGATGCCTTCGGCAAAAATTAAAAACTATAAACAGATGAACAATTCAAAATTAATAATTCAAAATTTAAACTATAAACTACTCAACTATAAAGCAGATGAAAAATTCGTAATTCGTAATTAAAATATAAACAGATAAAAATTAATTTATTGCATTATGGGTAAAAGAAAAATTACAGTTCCGGTAATGGCAGACATGGCAGCTCAAGGGAAAGTACCGGATATTTTATTTTGGGTCGGCTCTGCCGGAAGTTTTGACGACCGTGCAAAAAAAATTACGCGTTCGTTTGTAAAAATATTGGAACATGCAGGAATCAATTATGCTGTCCTTGGCAACGAAGAAACTGATACCGGAGATGCTGCTAGACGGGCAGGCAATGAATTTCTTTTTCAAATGCAAGCAATGCAAGTCATTGAAACATTGAACGCATACAAAATAAAAAAGATTGTAACCTGTGACCCACATGATTATAATGTATTGAAAAATGAATATCCTGAATTGGGTGGGAATTATGAAGTTATTCACCATAGTGAACTAATTAAAGCGTTAATTGAAACAAAAAAAATAGTATTAGACAAAAAAACCTACGGTAAAATAAAAATGACCTACCATGATCCATGCTATTTGGGGCGGGGTAATGGCGTTTACGAAGCACCACGGTTTGTAATCAACCAACTAACCGATAATCTTACAGAGATGCATCGCAACCGAAGCAAAGCCTTATGCTGTGGTGGTGGTGGTGCACAAATGTTTAAAGAATCAGAAAAAGGAGATAAAGAAGTTTATGAGTTACGAACAGAAGATGCTTTAGCTGTTAATCCTGAGGTAATTGTAACTGCCTGTCCGTTGTGTATGACGATGTTTATGGATGGTATTAAGATGAAAGAGAAGGAAGACCAAGTAAAAATATTGGATTTAGCAGAAATTATTTCCAATGCATTATCTTTATAAATTAATTATTATTGGTAATTGCTTAATAATTAAGAAGTGATATTTTTTAATGAAAAAAATTAAAAAAAAATAAAAAAAAGTTTCTCTAAGTGAGAAATTTTTAGCAACATTGTACTTTGAAATTAAGGAAACTACTCATTTTATAAAGGATTGACTTTTAATGGTAAAAGATTTTATTAACAAATTTTGGGGGGACTGTCTGACAATTATTCGTGATAATATTCAGCCAGATAGTTTCAAAACATGGTTTACACCAATTAAACCTCTCAGATTTGAAGAACAAGTTTTAACATTACAATTACCAAGTCTTTTTTTCTACGAATTTTTAGAAGAAAATTATGCTGACTTAATTAAAAAAACTTTGAAAAAGGTTGTCGGCAAAGAAGTACGATTGGAATATAAAGTAATGGTTGAGAACAACAGCTATGCTAATGGCGGGTACACAGTTAAAATTCCTCATAGGGATACTAATATCCCTAAGAATGCACCTGTTTCTATTCCAATGAAAGATAATGACTCTCAAATAAAGAATCCTTTTATTATTCCCGGAATTCAGAAAGTTGAAATTGACTCACAATTAAATCCTGATTATTCCTTTGAAAATTTTATTGAAGGAAAATGTAATCGACTTGCCCGCTCAGCAGGATTTGCCGTAGCAGACAAACCCGGGAAAACATCTTTTAATCCGTTATTTATTTTTGGCGATTCCGGACTTGGGAAAACACACCTTGCACAATCTATTGGTATTGAGGTAAAACGCAAATCACCTGAGTTAACCGTACTTTATGTTCAAGCAAATAAGTTTGAAACCCAATATACTGAGTCAGTAAGAAATAATAACCGTAACGATTTCCTGCATTTTTATCAAATGATTGATGTCCTGATTATTGACGATGTCCACGATTGGATTGGGAAAGCAGGCACACAGGAAATTTTCTTCAATATCTTTAATCAACTACATCAGGCTAGAAAACAGATTATTCTAACTTCTGATAAATCACCTTCCGAATTAAAAGGCATGGAAGACCGATTAGTTTCCCGCTTTAAATGGGGACTACCTGTTGATTTACAAGGACCTGATTTTGAGACTAGAAAAGCCATCCTTAAACATAAAAATTATTTGAATGGTGTAGAAATGTCAGATGAGGTTGTTGAATACATTGCTTCGCATATTACGACTAACATCCGCGAGCTGGAAGGCACATTAAATACTTTGCATGCACAATCCATTTTAAATAAAAAAGACATCACCATTGAGCTGGTAAAACAGATGGTAGATAAGCTTGTAAAGAATACACGGAAAGAAATTTCTATAGACTACATTCAAAAAGTGGTATGTGATTATTTTGGTATGCCTGTAGGATTAATTGCATCTAAAACACGGAAACGCGAAATTGTTCAAGCAAGACAAATTGCCATGTATTTTGCAAAAATAATGACCAAATCATCACTGTCAACTATTGGCTCCAGGATTGGGAGTAAAGACCATGCAACGGTATTACATGCCTGTAAAACAGTGAATAATCTGATAGATACCGATAAACGGTTTAAGGGATACATTGTAGATATTGAGAAAAAACTGAAAAGCTAATGACAATTAATCAAAAATATTTAGGGGGCGTAGTTTTTACAGCCCCCTTTTTTTTAAACTTTTTTTATGTGGTTTCTTTTACTTAGTATTCTTTCCTCTACCGGAATATTCCTAATTTTTAAGTTGGTTGACCTTAAAAAGCTTCCTGTCTTTAACATTATTTTAATAAATTATTTTGTCGCAGCAATACTTGGATTTTCATTAGACCGCTCATCGCTGACTATAACTGATTTTTTTCACTCCAAAGCAATATGGTTCTCCACAATTATTGGACTATTGTTTATCATTATGTTTTTTGTTATTGGTAAAAGTTCTCAAAAAGCAGGAATAGCAATTACATCTGTTGCCAGTAAAATGAGTGTGGTAATGCCAATATCATTTTCAATTTTGTATTTCGGCGAAATATTAACAGGAACAAAGCTTATTGGTATTATACTTGCTTTAGCTGCCGTATTCTTTACCGTTTACCAAAAACCAAAAGAACAAAACAGCACAAAAAATACTTTTCTGCCGGTTATATTATTTTTTGGAATGGGACTCGTTGATATTTCAGTAAAATATGCACAGGAAGAATTTGTAACACCTGAAACAAACTCTTTTTTCACTGCTTTTCTTTTCTTGGTAAGTGCCATTTTTGCCGTAGTCTTCACATTCTTTAAAAAAGATTCTTTGAAAGCATACCGTCATGTTTGGGTTTGGGTTTATGGTATTCTACTGGGATTGATCAATTTTGGAAGTATTTTTTTCCTAATCTCGGCACTCAATAGTGAAATTTATGCTAGTGCCATCATTTTTGGAATTAACAATACCGGTATTGTGCTCCTTTCATTTTTGCTTGGTCTTCTATTTTTTAAAGAGAAATTATTAAAGATTAATATGGTCGGTATCGTTTTGTCAATTGTAGCTATTTTTATGTTATCATTTTTATAATGGATAAAGATGTGAAATATAGAACTATAGGTTGTAAGTCAGAAGGACTCTATAAAGAAAAAGGTAGTAAATTTTTAGCTTTTTCACATCCTGTTTCTTCCGAAAAAGAAGTTAAATCTTTTCTTGAAAATTATCGTTTAAAATTTCATGATGCCAGACATCATTGCTATGCCTTCAGGATTGGGATACAAGATATTCTAGAACGCAGCAATGACGACGGAGAGCCATCGGGAACTGCCGGAAAACCAATACTGGGACAACTTCATTCTTTTGAGATTACAAATGCAATGGTGGTCGTTATTCGTTATTTTGGTGGCACAAAATTAGGTGTCAGTGGTTTAACTAATGCCTATAAGACCGCTACAAAAGAGGCACTTTTGAAAGCCCGGATTGTAGAAAAAGAATTGAAAAATGTTTTTCGTATTTTCTGTGACTATAATGAAATGGGACAGATTATGAGTCTTTTGAAACAACAAAAGATTAATTATTCCGAAGTGGAAATGTTAGAAAATGTTTCAATGAAAATATCTTTGAAGCTTTCGCAAACAAAAAAAATAATAGGAAGCTTAAATCAAGTATTTAAAACAATACAAATAAAAAAAATATAGCTAACATCATGATAATCACATTTATAAATAACACCCCAAATAAACGCTATAATGGAAAAAAGTAACTTTTATCACCAAAGCTTAGTATCAATTATGGATTACAGCAAAAAAGATTATTTGCAAATAATGAAAATTGCTGCCGAGTTTGAAAAAAAACCCATTCAAAATATTTTGCAAGGGAAAGTAATTTCCACGCTTTTTTTTGAACCATCAACGCGTACACGACTTAGCTTTGAAAGTGCCGTTAATAAATTGAGCGGAAGAATTATTGGTTTTACCGATGCAGGATCATCCAGTGTTAAGAAAGGAGAATCGTTAAAAGATACGATACTCACAGTCGCTAATTATTCTGACCTGATAGTGATGCGTCACCCTTTAGAGGGAAGCTCCCGTTATGCTAGCGAGGTCTCGCCCGTTCCTATTGTTAATGCTGGTGACGGTGCGAATCAGCATCCGACACAAACCCTCTTAGACTTGTATTCCATCTTAAAGACACAAGGCACCTTAGAGAATTTAAGAATTACGATGGTTGGTGACTTAAAATATGGCAGAACGGTGCATTCTCTTTTAATGGCGCTCTCCTATTTTAATCCGGAATTTCATTTTGTGTCACCCGATTCACTTAAATTGCCAGGAGAATATAAACTATTTTTAAAAGAAAAAAATATTCCTTTTACGGAATATAAAGATATCTGTGATTCCATCAAAGAAACAGACATTTTGTATGTTACCCGAATTCAACGCGAACGATTCTCTGCCCCAATGGAATACGAGAAGGTGAAAAACTCCTATATCCTCAAAAACAGAATGTTGGAAAACACAAAAGAGAATATGCGTATATTGCATCCGCTGCCTCGTGTCAATGAAATTGATACCGATGTAGATAAGAACAACAAAGCGTATTATTTCCAACAAGCATTAAATGGTGTTTATGTTCGTCAGGCAATTATTTCATTAATTTTAGGATTAAAGGGGAGTTCTAATAATTAGTTTGCATCAAGATTTTCAGAATTTTTAATAGGCAAAGAAAATTTATGTAATAATACTATTGATAATTATGAATTGATAATTATTAATTATCAATTTTTATATATTATCTTTGTTTCTTGAAAGAAAGTAATTATTAGAAGTCCCCTAAAATAAATTTATTATGAAAGAAGCAAAAGAATTAAAAGTAACTGCCCTAAAAAATGGGACCGTTATTGACCATATTCCTGCTAATAAATTATTCACGGTCATTGACATTTTGGGATTAGATAAAATAGAAACAACCATTACTTTTGGCACTAACCTTGAAAGTAAACGCTTGGACAAGAAAGCGATTATTAAAGTAGCCGAAAAATATTTTGAAGATCACGAAATCAACCGCATTGCACTGGTTGCCCCTGATGCCAAACTGAATATCATTAAGGATTATACTGTGGTGGAGAAAAAAATAGTCATAGTACCTGATAAGGTCGAGGGCATCGTAAAATGTATGAACCCTAAATGTGTAACTAATAACGAGCCGGTTACTACAAAATTTAATGTTATTACTAAAAAACCAATTTCGTTAAAATGCCACTATTGTGAAAAAATAACCGATGAGGCACATATGAAAATTATTTGATAAATAAACATTTCCATAACCTCATCAATATGGCTGAGGAAAGTATAAATATTGCGAAAAGAGTCCCGCCTGAGGCGGGATGATTTTGTTTGTTTTTATACTGGATTCAATTATAGTTAAAACTTTTTAACTTTCTATATGAGCAACCAAGCAAAAAACCGTATCACTGAATTAACCGAACAACTGAAGCGGCACAATCACAACTATTATGTGCTGAATAATCCTAAAATCTCCGATTTTGAGTATGATAAACTCCTAAAAGAATTGGAGCAATTAGAAGCGGCTTTCCCTCAATATGCCTTACCTGATTCACCTACTAAAACCGTTGGCAGTGATTTAGCTTCGGAAGAGGGCTTACAGTTTCAGCACCGTTTTCCAATGTATTCGCTTAGTAATACATATTCCATTGAAGAACTCAATGATTTTGATACCCGGGTAAAAAAAGGACTGGGCGTAGAACAAGTAAAATATACTTGTGAATTAAAATTTGATGGTGCTTCCATAAATGTATATTATCGCAACGGGCAAATGGTGCGTGCACTAACCCGTGGTGATGGAAAAAAAGGAGAAGTCATTACCGCTAATGCCAAAGTCATTGGTAAAATTCCTGAAAAACTTTTGGGATTGGATTATCCGCAGGAATTTGAAATTCGCGGCGAAGTACTGATGGAACATCATACTTTTGAACAATTAAATACTGAACGCGAAGAGATAGGCGAAGCTCCCTTTGCCAACCCCCGTAATGCAGCTGCAGGAAGCTTGAAATTACTTGACAGTAAAGAAGTTGCCCGTCGTAAATTAATTTGTATTTTCTATTATTTTGCGATGGATAAATATCCTCTGGATTCGCATTACGAATTGATGATGAAAGCAAAAGATTGGGGATTACCGGTGTCGGAATATATGTTTCGTGCCAATAATTTGGACGAGGTAAAACAATTTATTGCCGAATGGGAAGAAAAAAGGAAAACGCTTCCCTACGATATTGATGGCATTGTGATAAAAGTTGATAACCTGCAACAGCAAGAGGAATTGGGTTTTACTGCAAAATTCCCTCGTTGGGCGGTAGCCTATAAGTACAAAGCCGAACAAGCACTTACAAAATTATTGTCGGTCGATTTTCAGGTAGGTAGAACGGGGGCAGTTACGCCTGTTGCTAATTTGGAACCGGTACAGCTTTCGGGAACAATTGTAAAAAGAGCAACCTTGCACAACGAAGACCAAATAAATCTTCTCGATCTTCATTACAACGATATGGTTTTTGTCGAAAAAGGCGGTGAAATCATACCTAAAATCACCAAAGTTGATAACGCACAGCGATTGTCTGATTCAAAACCGGTAAAATTCATATCACACTGTCCCGAATGCGGTACTTTATTGGTAAAAAAGGAAAATGAAGCTCGGCATTACTGTCCTAATGAAATCGGTTGTAAACCACAGATTATCGGAAAAATTTTGCATTTTGTCTCTCGCAAAGCAATGGATATCGACGGATTGGGTGACGAAATAGTTGAAATGCTTTATAAAAAAGGACTGATAAAAAACAGTGCTGATCTTTACCGCCTAAAATATGAAGACTTATTAAATCTGGAACGATTTGCCGAAAAGTCAGCAAAAAATATAATTGAAGGCATTCGTCAGTCGTATCAAGTTCCTTTTGATCGTTTAGTTTATGCGTTAGGCATTCGCTATGTAGGTGAAACCGTAGCAAAGACATTGGCAAAACATTTTAAATCGTTAGACAATTTGATGCAGGCAACGGTTGAACAAATGCTTGAAATCCACGAAATTGGGGGTGTTATTGCACAAAGTGTAGTGGATTACTTTCAAAATCCTGAAAACATAAAATTTATTAATCTGTTGAAACAATATCCGTTGCAATTTCAAATGACTGAAGATGCACAGGGCGAAAATTTATTGAATAATAAAAAGTTTGTCATTTCCGGCGTATTTAAAAACCATTCCCGTGATATGCTAAAAAAAATGATTGAGCAATATAGTGGGAAAAATGTTAGCTCATTGTCGTCAAAAACCGATTATTTGCTCGCCGGAGACAATATGGGACCTGCCAAACTCGAAAAAGCAAAAAAACTGAATATCCCTATTATTTCAGAAGATGATTTTTTGAAGATGTTGGGACTTGAATAAATTTTTCTACTTTTGAGACAAATATGTTTAGAACGCTAAAAGAAAATATCGGTTATTACTTCCTGGAAAAAAAGATTGCCAAAATTAAACGCAATCCCGCATTCTTGAATTTGAAAGATGCTAAATCTATTGCAATTGTTGCCAATATGGATACGGTAGAGAAATACAAAATCATTTCAAAATTTGTGGACTCACTGAAACAGGAAGGAAAAACTATTTTTGTATTGGCTTTGGTAAAAAATGAGGAATTCCAAAAGTTCTTTGAAAAAGGAACTTCCATTCTTTTTTTCTCTAAAAAGAATACGACATGGTATGGTAAACCGCGCAATATAAAATACAAGGAATTTATTGATAAACAATTTGATATTTTAATTGACATCAGTATGACACAGATTATTACTATGCAATATATTGTGGGCTTATCAAAAGCAAGATTTAAGGTAGGAAAATTATATGACAAACGGTCTTATGCCGACTTTATGATTACGCTTAAAGCGGAAGATAAACTATCCTTTTTTATTGACCAGATAAAACATTATTTAACGACTATAAATCAATAATAATGAAACCTGAACTTACAGGATTGGGTGTAGCCATGGTTACCCCGTTTAATGAAGATAAATCTGTTGATTTTCAAGCATTGGAAAAATTGCTTCAACATCTGATGCCTAATATTGACTATTTAGTGGTGTTTGGAACAACCTCGGAAGCGCCTGTTTTAACAGCAGACGAAAAAAAAGAGATTCTAAAAGTCGTTCATTCACAAGTAAATGGAAAAATTCCTATTGTAATGGGATTTGGTGGCAATAATACACAAGGGCTTATTGACCAACTCAATCAAACTGATTTTTCCGGTATTGATGCTTTGTTGTCAGTAACACCCTATTACAATAAACCAAATCAACGGGGATTAATTGCTCATTATACGGCTTTGGCAAAATATTCACCAGTCCCCATTATATTGTATAATGTACCCGGGCGGACATCTGTCAATATTGCTGCCGATACTGCTTTAGAATTGGCTAAGAATCCTAATATTATTGCTGTCAAAGAGGCATCGGGCAATTTCGGACAAATCATGAATATTTTGACTGAAAAACCCGATAATTTTACAGTAGTTTCCGGTGATGATGCCTTAACTTTCCCATTGATGAGTTTGGGTGTTTCGGGTGTTATTTCCGTTATCGGAAATGCATTTCCAAAAGAAATGCGGCTACTCACAAAATATATGTCGGCAGGCGAAATGAAAAAAGCTCAGGAAATCCATTTTCAATTACTACCTTTTATTGAAACCATTTTTAAAGACGGAAATCCTGCCGGAATCAAAGCACTACTTTCACAGATGGGGCTAATAAAGAATGAACTTCGTTTACCATTGGTTCCTATAACAGAGGCTCATTTTGAGGAAATTAGGAAAATGATACATAAAGGGTGAAGATATTATTTTTCACTTACCACAAGCGAGGACGCTTGCGGTAGCGAGGTCCGTGTAATGTAACTTAAAATCCTATTCCTATTCCAGCTGAGATATACCTGTTAAAAATATCTAAACTATGATCAACATCTAATGTTCTAAGTCCATAATTATAGGATATTTTTAATATAAGATATTTTTTATCAAATGGGATTATACATCCAATATTTGCACAAGTACCATAATCAATGGTTGTTACATCAGTCGCTAATATAACTTTATCCTCAGAATATGTACTAGGACTATGAAGTCCTCTAGTTGCTTCTAAAATACAACCTAAATTTAAAACCACATAAAAACCTGCAGAAACAAAATATCTTATTTTCCCTATTGTATGAATCCTCAATGATAATGGTGTCTCTAAAGAAAGTAAATGACAATTAATATCACGATACGAAGTAAAATGGTTCACTGGGTAACCTTCAGCAAAAAAAAAGGAAACCACATTAAAATCAACACCTGAAACGATATCTAAATATTTATTTAATTTAGTAGGAAATTTTCCACTGACATTGAAACCATATTTACCAACTATATATTCATTGCTCGTCATCTTATTAATAGAAACTGTGCATTCCATATATGAATAATTTGTATCTACCTGCCCATAAATATTATCAAAAACTATAAGAAAGAATAATATAAAAAACAATTTTAGCATATTATAATTTAATAAAACTTTTAGCAATTAAAAAATATTGTTCTTTGAACATATAACATGCATTATGTTTATTTGGAATCAATCTAATAAAAGTAATTCCATTTAATCTACCTTTTTCACCTGAATAATCTATCGCACTACTATATCTATAATCTTCTGCTTTAAAAACTAGTCCCCGCTCCAGGTTAGTTCCCGGGTAAGGCGACGCCACAAACGGTGACGGATAATCCAGTTTATACACGGCCATAATATTACCTTGTGCATCGCGAATATAGTAATATTTTGTTAATGCATCATCAGGTGTAGCCAAAAAGGTTTTATCTTTTACAGTTTTAATTATGCGTTGTCCGTAGTTATCCCACACGATGCAATCGTGCGGTAGCGGTGCTCATTTTGAGGAAATTAGGAAAATGATACATAAGTGGTGAAGATATTTTTTACTTACCACAAGCGAGGACGCTTGCGGTAGCGGGAAGTTCTAATAATTATTTTTTTTCAAGGAAGTCACTATCATTGAATTTTTCCCAGTCCTTCACGAATAATCTCTAATTCATCTTTGGAACAATCCACCACCGTTGAAGGTTCAAGCCCACCAATTCCACCATCAATAACGAGGTCAACCAATTTTACATACTTTTCGTGAATCAACTCAGGATCAGTATAATACTCAACAATATCATCATCGGCAATTAGCGATGTACTTAAAATAGGATGCCCTAATTGTTTAACAATTTCCAATACAATATTATTAGCAGGAACTCTAATACCAACCGTTTTTTTATTTTTCCTAAATCTTTTAGGCACTTCATTATTGGCTTCAAGAATAAAAGTAAATGGTCCCGGCAAATTGCGTTTTAACATTTTAAAAATGTTATTATCCAACGGTTTAGAATAATCGGACAAATGACTTAAATCATGACATACAAATGAAAAGTGTGCCTTGGCAATATCAATTTTCTTTATTCGTGCAATTTTTTCAATGGCTTTGTGCTGAAAAATATCGCATCCTATGGCATAGACTGTATCAGTAGGATAAATAATAATGCCTCCTTGGCTAAGCGTTTCAACTACGCCGTGAATTCGCCTTGGGTCAGGAGTATCAGGATGTATCCTCAGTAACATTTAATCTATGGATTTAATTTATGGTAATCAGCTAAAAATTTCTCTAACCCTTTATCTGTCAACGGATGATTAAGCAATCCGAGAATAACATTTAATGGACAAGTAGCTACATCGGCTCCAATTTTCAAGCATTGAACGATATGCATGGTATGACGAATAGAAGCGGCCAAAACCTGTGTATCAATGTCGTAATAATTGAACATATTTACAATATCTTCTATAAGGATTAATCCATCACTGGAAATATCGTCAAGTCTTCCGATAAACGGAGAAACATAAGTAGCACCAGCTTTTGCTGCCAATAAGGCTTGTCCTACATTAAAGATTAATGTACAATTTGTTTTTATCCCGTTAGATGACAAATATTTAATGGCTTTTATGCCTTCTTTTATGGCAGGAATTTTCACCACAATATTAGGATGTAATGCAGCCAGTTTCTTCCCTTCGGCAATCATCCCATCAAAATCGGTAGCAACAACTTCTGCACTAACATCGCCATCTACTATTTCACAAATAGTCTTATAATGATTTAAAAAATTTTCTTCGCCACTTATTCCTTCTTTTGCCATCAACGATGGATTGGTTGTTACGCCATCAAGAATTCCCAAATCATTAGCTTCTTTAATCTGATCTAAATTAGCAGTATCAATAAAAAATTTCATGATAATTAAGTTTAATAAGAAATCGTTTGTTAAAAAAAATATTTATCAATATCAACAAAAAATGGGTAAGCTACTTATATCGCACCGCTCAACCATCGTACCCTTGCTTCCTTCCGAACCTGGGGGATTAGACAGGAGCTGGTCGTATAAGACTTACCCGTGGCAAAAATACTACAAATATCTTTTCTCACAAGAAATTTATTTTAATTTTTTTGCAATATCATCAGGTATAGATTCTTTATTTACCAAAATTCCGGTAGTTTTAGCTTTCACAAAAGCTTCAGAAGCAAAGAAAAAACCCTTAAAAGGCGAATTATCCGTTCCCCATGAATTTTTTACAATATAATACTTGGTTCCATTTTGGTCGTGTGCTATACCAACAATCTGCATACCATGATCATCTGTAGTTTGATAATTGTCATATCCTTTTTGACGACTTTCTTGTGTTACGGTCTGTTCTTTAACAATATGATCAAAACTGTATAAATAATGTAATTTCTCCTTTCTATCCATATTTGACCATTTATTACGCTCTAAATCTTTCACTTCATCTACCTTTTCATCCGGTAGAATAGCAATACCGTTTTTCCATGAAAACCCTTTTTCACTTACATCACTTGCCCAAGCAACAGAATATCCATTTTTAATTGCATTATCAATAATAGCGGTCAAATCCTTGATCGGCACATTATAATCACTACCCCATTGCCAATTGTCCGGCAATTGCGGAATAAATTTCTTGTAAAAAGGATGATTTGAAAAGGATGTAATATCCACATAATTGTCCATATTTAATCCTAAAGAGCTCATAAATGATTTAGGTGTATATTTTTTACCTTTGTATGTAAATTCTTTAGGATAAGCTCCCAAATAAGTATCCAAAATTTTATCATAAGCATCATGCCATACCGGCGTTAGTTTTTTATTTGGATTTTCGACAATCGCTTTCACGAAGTTATCAAGTACTTTATCCATTTCAGCATGAACCGGTTTATCGGTTCCATATTTCAAGCCATCATAAGCTTCTTCGGGAACTATACCATATTTTCTCAACACATATTCAACTTCGTAAAATTCATTGCCCGATCCAAAATTCATATGCCCATGAAGTCGCACATATTTTGTGGCTTTTTCGGAATAAATATTTCTAACCACAAACATCTCGGATAAATTATATTCTCCCTTTCCCATTCGAAGTAATTCGGTTTCAAAAAAAGAAATTCCGGAGAAAGCCCAACAAGTACCTGAACGGTATTGGTTTTTCACTGAGGTTGTTTTCACTCTTTTATCAGTTGTAAAATGATAAGCCTTGACTGTATCAACTTGTGCGTTTACTGAGAACACGGAAAAAAATGCCATCGATACAGCAAAAAATAAAGTAGTAAGTTGTTTCATTGTAATAGTATTTTTAAGGGAGTTCTAAATTAATTTGTTACAAAATAAATAAAAAAAAGAATACGAAATTATAAATAGTAAAAAATCAGGAATTTTAATGAAATTATTTCTCAGTAATTATTTTTTCTGAAAATAGATAATTGATAAGTCCAAATATGACATTGCATTAGGGTAAAAATTCTTTATCTTACTAACATAAATATCCTGCAAGTCTGAAATATTACTTTTTGTTGATGCAACAATAAATTTAGGATTTTTTGATTCGATAACATCAATATTGTTTTTTAAGAACATTAGTAAATCCTCGTTATTTAGCCCAAGTATAATATCTAACTTCCCATCTTGCAACATTTTTAATTCTTTTTTTCGGGACGGGATAAATGAAATTGAAACATTAGATATATAAGGATAATATTTACCTGAATTATCGCTTAAGAAATAATAAGGATTATAAACTAACATTAATGTTGAATCATTTTTCTTTGGTTCTTCATTTATAGAATATGGACCTGCTCCAATATAACAATTCTCTTTAAGCTGTTGATATGCTTTTTTTGAAAAGATAGATGCAGACGGTAAAGCAAGGACATCCAAGATTGGAAAATCTTTATCCTCAGATGTAATTTGCAAGGTAGAATCATTTATAACTTTAATGCCTTCAATATCAAAATCGTTGCTTAATTCCGAATGCGTATCATAATATTTCTTTGCACCTTTAATTTTATACATTAAGCTAATAAAGTTCTTATTCTCAGGCAATTTTGTGCATAAATATTGGAATGAAAACATAATGTCATCAATCGTTAGTCGTTCAGGTTTATTATTAAACACCAGGTTTGAATTAAAATAAACATTCGTATTCAAGTTAAAGGTATAAACTGTTCCTGTTTTATCTTTTTTCCAGCTTTTTGCAATTGCCGGCTGTACTTTCAAATTTCTTGGATTATATGCAACTAAACCACAATATAACTGATTAACTATTTGGGATGATGTTTTATCATTAACAGAAGGTGGAAAAAGTGTTTTGTACTTGTTTTTAAAATTAATTAATAAAGTATCCGAAATAGATTTTGTATGCTTTTCTACTACTTTTTGAGTACATCCATACGATGCTAACAGTGTAATAATCAGTATTTTTATAAAAATTTTTCTCATACGAATCGCTTTAAAAATATCCTGCAAGATAATTTTTTTTCTGTTATTCAAGAAATTTTTTTTGATAATTAAAAATTTGGTATTACATTCGTAACTTCAAAATATGTAAAGAAATGAAGCGCATTATTTTATTTATACTCTCTGTAACCCTTATTACTGTTCAATCTATAGCTTCTGGAGACATCGTTTTGAATGGTGTTTTTCAAGGGAAAAACTTATATGTAATGAATCCTTTTGCCTCTTCCGGAATTGGATTTTGTGTTTATGAAGTTACCGTCAACGGAAAAGTGACAACAGACGAAATAAATTCAAGTGCTTTTGAGATTGATTTATCTGTTTTTCAATTTAAAATTGGCGATAAAGTATCAGTCACAATTAAACACAAAGAAAATTGTTCTCCCAAAGTGCTCAATGCTGAAGTCCTTAAACCAACAAGTACATTTTCACTTGCTTCAATTAATGTGGATAATGACAAAGAATTAAAATGGACCACTAAAGGCGAATCTGGTTCATTACCATTTATTGTTGAGCAATACCGTTGGAACAAATGGATTAAGATTGGCACTGTTGAAGGAAAAGGAACTCCTGGGATAAATAGTTATTCTATTGAAATTCATCCACATTCCGGAAACAATAAATTTAGAGTTAAACAAATTGACTTCTCAAAAAAACCTCATTATTCAGAAGAACTTACCTATAAGGCAAAAGTTCCTCCCGTATCTTTCAGTCCTAAAAAAGTAGAGACAGAAATTACATTTACCAACCCAACTTTATTTGAAATATACGACTACTATGGCAATATCGTTAAAAAAGGCTTTAGTGCAAAAATTGATTGTTCCGGTCTTAAAAAAGGAGACTATTTTTTAAACTATGATAATCAAATGGGAACTTTTAAGAAAAAATAAATTTCCAAAATCTTTTTTATAATCATTCTTAAAGGGACTTAATTTAATTTATTCTTACTATTTTTGTACCCGTTCAGCAAATTATCCGGAGAGATGGGTGAGTGGCTGAAACCACCGGTTTGCTAAACCGGCGTATTGTGAATAACGGTACCGCGGGTTCGAATCCCGCTCTCTCCGCAATAAAAGGCTAAGAAGGCAGATTGCCTTCTTTTTTTTGTTCTTACATAGAAGGAGGAATGCCGGAGTGGTCGAACGGGGCTGACTCGAAATCAGTTGTCCTGCTTTTCGTGGGACCGGGGGTTCGAATCCCTCTTCCTCCGCCACAAAAAAAAAGCTGTCATTACTGACAGCTTTTTTTTTACATATTCTTTGAAATATTACTTTGAAATTGGTTTTTCAATTAAAACCTTTTTAGACAATCTTAATTTTCCGTTGGGCTCTATTTTCACTAATTTCACTTTTACAATATCACCTACTTTAAGAACATCTTCTATATTTTCAATCCGACGCCACTCAATTTCAGAAATATGTAGCAATCCAGTTGTACCAGGCATTATCTCAACAAATGCACCGTAAGATTGGATTGTTTTAACTTTTCCCTCATAGATTTCACCTTCTTCGGGAACAGCAACAATTTCTTGAATCTTAGCATAAGCTTTATCCAGTTTTTCTTGATTAACACCAGAAATTTCAACCATTCCAAGATTACCTACTTCTTCAATTGTGATAGTGGTGTCTGTCTCTTTTTGTAATCCCTGAATAATTTTTCCACCGGGACCAATAATTGCACCAATAAAGTCCTTAGCAACACTAAAACGAATTATTTTAGGCGTATGTGATTTATATTGAGACCGTGGTTCTGAAATTGTCTCCATCATTTTTCCTAAAATATGTGCTCTACCTTCTTTTGCCTGCATAAGTGCTTTTGAAAGAATCTCATAAGATAATCCATCAACCTTAATATCCATCTGTGTAGCCGTAATACCATCTTTTGTGCCGGTAACTTTAAAGTCCATATCTCCCAAATGATCTTCGTCACCAAGAATGTCAGATAATATAGCATACCTACCGGTTTCTTCATCTGAAATAAGTCCCATGGCAATACCTGAAACCGGCTTCGAAATTTGAACGCCAGCATCCATCAATGCAAGTGTACCTGCACAAACAGTAGCCATAGAAGAAGAGCCATTAGATTCTAAGATATCCGATACAACACGAATAGTGTATGGATTAACTTCAGGATTAGATGGAATAACATATTGTAACGCTCTATGGGCGAGATTTCCGTGACCTATCTCTCGTCTGCCTGCGCCACGATAAGGGCGAGCATCTCCGGTAGAAAAAGGCAAGAAATTATAATGTAAAATAAAGCGTTCAGTACTTCGAAGTAAAGCACCATCAATTTCCTGTGCATCTAATTTGGACCCAAGCGTAACCGTTGACAACGATTGTGTTTCGCCACGGGTAAAAATTGCTGAGCCATGAGCAGAAGGTAAGACATCCACTTCAGACCATATTGGTCTAATCTCTTCCAATTTCCTGCCATCAAGACGAACACCATCACTCAAAACCATTTCGCGAACTGCCTTTTTGTGAACATCATGATAATATTTATCGACTAATTTCTCATTTATTTCTTCGCCTTCAGCCGCATTTTCGTTCATCTTTTCGATAAAATCAGTTTTCACTTTTTCAAAAAGCGCTGATCTTTTATGTTTATCAGCAATTTGTTTACGAGCTACCTCTAATGCTTTATCATAAGTCTCTGCATATACTTTTTCCCGCAGTTCTTCGTCATTATTCTCATGACAATATACTCTTTTCTCTGTCTTACCTGCTGCAGATTCTAATCGTTTTTGAGCTTCGCATTGTAATTTTATGGCTTCATGTGCAAACTTTAGTGCTTCCACCATATCTTCTTCTGACACTTCTTTCATTTCTCCCTCAACCATAGAAATGTCTTTCAGCGTACCACCAACAATAAGGTCAAGTTCCGCTTTTTTTAATTCTGATATACTTGGATTAATTTTTAGTTCCCCATCAATTTTAGCTACTCTCACTTCTGAAACGGGTACTTTCAAGGGAATATCGGAAACCATCAATGCTGCCGAAGCGGCAAATCCGGCCAGCGCATCAGGCATAGTTTCATGGTCACCGGAAATTAAATCTACATTAACAAAAGTCTCTGCGTGATAATCATCAGGGAATAATGGTCTTAAAGCCCTGTCAATTAATCTGGAAATTAATATTTCGTAATTTGATGGTCTAGACTCTCGCTTAAAAAACCCACCAGGGAATCTACCCAAGGCAGCATATTTTTCCCTATAATCACAAGATAAAGGCATAAAATCGACATCTTCTTTGGCATCATTAGAAGATACTACTGTGGCAAGCAACATTGTATTGCCCATAGTAAGTACAACAGCGCCATTTGCTTGTTTAGCCAATTTACCGGTTTCAATTTTTATTTCTCTACCATCGGCTAATTGAACTTTTTCATTAAAAATTTGCATCATAAATGTGTGTATTTGTTTTTGTATAAAATAAAAAAAGGCAAGCTACCTTGCCTTTTTCAAAAGTTATCTACGGAGTTTCAAGTCGGCAATCAATTTACGATATCTCTCAATATCTTCTTTCTTTAGTTTGTTCAATAATCGTCTTCTTTTACCAACAATTCTTAATAGTGCCCGTTCAGTATTAAAATCTTTTTTATGCTCTTTAAGGTGCTCGGTTAAATGTTTAATTCTTTCTGTAAACAAAGCAACTTGAGATTCATAGGAGCCCGTATCAGTTTTAGAACTTCCGTAATTGTTAAAAATTTCTTGTTTATCTTCTGCTGTCAGATAATTCATTATGAAAAATATTTGATTGTTAAAAAAACGAAGTGCAAAGATACACTTTATTTTAATTACCAAGAGAAAAATGCAAAAATTATCGCAACTTAAAATTGTAAGAAATAATACCGGTCTGCTCAATACTATTCGCATCGGTACTAAATTTAGCATGCCAAGCAGCAATTTTGGCCTCTTTTATAAGATTTTTATTGATGGTCGTACATCCCTGTCCCAAACTAACTGCAATAACATTACCATCCTTATCTACTTTAATATTTAACACCACTTTCCCAGAAACATTTCCCGGTGGATATTTTGGTGATGGCAATGCCTGTGCCGAACGCCCACCCAAACTATAGGAAATACCACTTGTTCCTTGACCAAAATTATTGGGACTATTAGAATTAGGATCGCCATTAGGGTCTCCCTGATTACCATCCCCTTCTGTAACGCCTGAATTCCCACTATTATTTGATGGGTGGAATAGTGCATTTTCATTAATTTGCTGTTTTTGGTTTTGTTCGTCGTTCGGCTCAGTATTGTTGTTTGTTTTGTTGGTAGGGTGATGGACAGGATGAACCTTTTGAATAGCCGGTGCTTCCACATCATTTTGTGTTAGATTCTCCTTTTGTGAGTTTGTAGCATGAGATTGTTTTTGATTGGCAGGAGGTTTTGGCTCACCAACCCCTTGATCTGTATTTCCAAAACTAATCATAATACCATCCGGTTCAGGGAACGGTGGTGGAGCAGGTTTAAATCCTGAAAAAATCAATATCACAATAATCACAACATGAAAGAACAATGTTGCAATAATTCCGAATGATAAAGATTTTTTATCCTTTTCCATATTAAATTATTTAGGACTGGTCGCTAAAATGACACGATAATGATTTTTTCGGGCAATATCCATAACATCAACGACATATTCAATAGGAACTGATTTGGCTGCATGCAAAGAAATTGTTGGTTCTTTAACCCCTGCTAATTTTTGATTTAAAACGGCAGCGATATTACCCATATCAACAATTTGTTTATCGACAGCAAAGACTAAATCCTCAGTAATAGAAACCGACACACTGGCTTTTTTATCTGTTTGCGCAGCGCTTTTAGGCAAAACCAAATCCAAGGCATTTGGCGCTATTAAAGTGGATGTAATCATAAAGAAGATTAGAAGCAAAAAGACCAAGTCTGTCATAGATGACATACTAAAACTTGCTTCAACTTTATTTCTAGTTTTTAAACTCATGCTATTAGTTTAAAGTTCATATCGTTATATTATTCGGCAGGTGCATTTAGGATATCCATAAATTCCATGGTAGAGACTTCTAAGTTATTGACAACTTTTTCAACTCTAGCAACTAAAAAATTATATGCCAAATAGGCCAATATTCCGACAATAAGTCCGGCAACCGTTGTAACCATAGCGGTATAAATACCGTTTGACAACAATGATACACTGATATTGCCACCTTCTACACTTGCCATATCATAAAATGCACGAATCATGCCCATAACGGTTCCCAAGAAACCAAGCATGGGGGCTGCACCGGCTGTAGTTGCTACCGTAACCAATCCTTTTTCAAGCTTTGCCACTTCTAATTTACCAACATTCTCAATTGCTGCATTAACATCGTTGAGTGGTCGTCCGATACGGGAAATACCTTTCTTAATCATTCTGGCAATAGGGTGTTGATACCCATCGCAATATGATAATGCTTCTCCTATTTTTCCATCCTTTATGAAGTTTGTGATTTGTTCCATAAAATGATTATCCATTTTAGAAGCTTTTTGAATGACGAAATATCGCTCAAAAAAAATATAAACTGCAATGACCGACAACAATAAAATAGGGAGCATCATCCAACCACCTTTTAACGATAATTCCCAAAATGACAAACCACCTTGTTGCATCTGTCCAGCTGCATGCGTTACAACTTGTGCTGTATCATTAGCAACATTAATTTGTAAAAATGTTAGAAACATATTCGTGTTTTTTTATTTTTGTGCAAATTTATTATAAAAGATAACCAATTTTCAAACTTTTAAGACTATTTATCAAAACTGTTATTAACAATTTTTATTGCCAAAATGACTAATCTCAACATTAAAGATTTTAAGAATATCTATACAAAATGCAACCTCTGTCCTAGAAATTGCAATGCCAACCGATTTGAAAATAAAAATAATTTCTGTAAGATTGATGAGAAATTTCACATCGTTTCAATCACTACTCATACTGGCGAGGAACCTGTTTTGTCGGGAGAAAAAGGCGTTTGCAATATATTTTTCACGCATTGTAATTTACAATGTATTTATTGTCAAAACTATCAAATAAGTAGAAATCATTCATCCGACACCAATAATATCTTATCATTAAAACAGATTACTAATAAAATCACCGGCATTTTAGATAACGGTATCACCCATTTAGGATTTGTATCTCCATCGCACCAAATTCTACAAATGGTTAAAATTATTAATGAACTTCACCGGTTAAAATATTTTCCTGTTATTATTTACAATTCTAATGGGTACGATAAAGTTTCTACGCTCAAACTCATTGAGCCGTTAGTTGATATTTATTTGCCTGACTTCAAGTATTCTGACGATATATTAGCGGAAAAATATTCTAGTGCTCCACACTATAAAGAAGTTGCCACAGATGCTTTAGCCGAAATGATTAGACAAAAAGGAACGCGGCTTTCAATAAATCAAAATGGGTTAGCTTCGAAAGGCGTCATAATTCGTCATCTTATTTTGCCAAACCACTTAGAAAATTCCTTTGGTGTTCTTGACCATATCAGTAAAAATTTTGGACAGGATATAACCCTGTCTATAATGTCACAATATTTTCCATCAACCCCTGTAAAAAAACACAAAGAATTAGGGCGGCAATTAACTCAAGAAGAATACCAATTAATTTTATCAAAAATTGATGAACTCGGGTTTAATAATGGATTTATTCAAGATTTAGAAAGTGCCAATCATTATTTGCCGGATTTTTCAAAATTAAATCCTTTTGAATAAATTATAAAATCCAAAAGACTTAAAAACCCAACACCTTAAAAATATAATAACATCTACAGCTTAGTAGCCGATTCTTCTTTCCCTATTCTATAGATAAACATTATTTCGTGTGACCCAACCGTATAACTTTTAATAGCCGATAAAGTATAATCGTATGCATAACCAAAAGTAAAATTGTTAGTACGCACGCCAAGCATAGCGACTACGGCATTGTCAGTTCGGTATGAAATACCAAAGTTAACTAATTTCTTAATAGTTGCATTAACATTAATATCTAGCTGAAATAGTCCGGCTTCTATAAATTTTGCTAGCACAGAAGGTTCTAAGGTCAAATTATCATTTATTTCGTAAATATACCCTCCTGTGAAATAATAGTTTCGAACTTGATTATTTTCTAAATAATCTTTATTTAATAATGAGACTTTCCGCCCCATCAATTGCATAATAGATATTCCTGCGTAATAATGTTTCTCACTATCATAAAAGAATGTTCCAAAATTAAAATCAGGCACAATCATTTTCTCGGTACCATACATTACGGCATAGTCATTAGGATTTTCCATGGTCAATGCCGATTTGTTCAGATAAAATTGATACAACTGTGCTGAAAGCCCAAAAGCCAATCTCATCCCATTACCGTTCAAATCTAAATTATAGGCATAAGTCCCTTCAATACCTGTTTTGGAAATTGGGCCTGCCGTATAGTTAAATATTTTACCTCCTACGCCCATATTATCAGCAAAAGCCATATGACCTGAAAGGGTTTGTAGTGAAGGGCTACCACTAAGTCCCGACCAGAATTTTTTATAGGTCGCTGTTATAGGCATATATTTTGTCACGCCGGCATAGGCAGGGTTAATCAAATATAAATCCTTTGAATACTGGCTCACAGTGTTAAGCTGCTGAGCATTGGTTAGAAAAGAAATGGTTAAACCAATAATGATAAGTGCTATTATTTTTTTCATAATACTATTATTTTTAAGTTATTATTTTATTAATGTTATAGGGCCGGTTAACGGTTTATCGTTTGTTCCCAAATCAATGATATAGTAATAAGTTCCTGCAGGAAGAGCTTGTCCATTATTGGAACCATCCCAAGGTGTTTTATATCCATCGGAAGTAAATATGAGATTACCCCATTCATTAAAAATCTGAACCTTACAATCGGGATAATATTGAATATTTTTAATATTCCACAAATCATTAACGCCGTCAGCATTTGGAGAAAATGAGTTATAGATAACAATTCCGTATGAATCAGCCTCGACATTAACGGTATCAATTGCAAAACAATCATTCATATCCGTTACCGTAACGCGATAAGTTCCGTTGGATAAATCAGAAATATCTTCGGAAGTTTCTCCATTAGACCATCCAAAATTATAGGGGGAAGTACCCCCCATTACAGATAAGTCAATAGCACCATTCGGTTCAAGATTTGTTGATGCATTAGTAATGTCCGAAGAAAACTGAATAGCATCACCTTGAGTCAAAGTAATCGTATCAGCTAAATAGCCACAATTATCAGAAACCGTAACAAAATAGGTGGCTGCGACTAATCCCATTGCTAGAGAATCATGTAATGTTGTATCATAACTCCATGTATAGTTATAAGGCACAACACCATCAGAAGCAAGAATTAATATTTGTCCCGTTGAATCACCATAACAATTTACATCCGTTGCTTGAACAGTAATACTCAATGGTGTAGTAGCTGTTAATTCAATCGAATCAATTACAGCACCACACTGGTCGGTAACGGTAATATAAGTAGTTCCTACAGGTAAGTCTGATGCCAACGAATCCGTATCAAATGAATTTGACCATGCATAAGTAAACGGCTGTACACCATCTACAGTAGTTACCAAAGCAGCACCATCGGAATCACCTGGACAAGTAACAACTTGTGTTTGTGAAACAGAAATTGACAAAAGTGGTTTATTCGTAATATTAACCGAATCAATGACTGTTCCACATTGGTCGGTAACACTAACATAGTTTACACCAACCGGTAAATCAGAAGCCAAAGAATCTGTATCTGTTGAATTAGACCATGCATAAGTAAACGGTTGTGCACCATCATTAGTTGAAACCATTGCCGCACCATTTGTAGAACTTGGACAATCGGCATCTGCCACTGATGTCACAGCAATAGTTAATGGTGTTTTACTAGTAATCGTAATCGAATCAACCATAGATCCACAATAATTGGATACCGTAACATAAGTTATGCCTGTATCCAAAGTGTTAGTTTGAGCTGTTGTATCGCCATTATCCCACAAATAAGTATATGGTGGCACGCCGCTAATTGCCTCTACATAAGCACTGCCATCATATGAATTATCACAGTTTGCAGGTTGATTGTCAATTATGGAAACATGCATTGGCGGCAAGTAATTTACTTTTACCGAGTCAATTTGTGGCACATTGCAACCGTCAGATACGGTTACATAATGCATCCCTTGATCTAAAGAATAGGTCGTGGCTGTTGTATCACCATTATCCCATTGATAATGATAGGCATCATATCCCAACGATGCATTTACGGTCGCTTCGCCGTCAGTTGAATTCTGACACAACAAGATAATAGCATGTGGATAAGTTGTTTCTTGTAAAGTTGGACGATGAGTTATAAAAACACTATCGACTACACTACCACAATAGTCTGTTACTGTAACATAGTGTAAACCCGTATCCAGATTTGTTACCATAGAATCTATAACGCCGGTATCCCAAGTATAAGTATAGCCTGAATCTACCCCATTTACAGGTGTTACAATTGCTTGACCATTTGTATCAGCTAAACAGTTAAGAACAACAGTGTCGTTATCCAAATAAGTTGTAAGGGAGGCATAGTGTGTTACCGCTACTGAATCAGAATAAGCACAGCCCCAAGCAGTGGAAAGTGTAACAGCATAAGTACCTTCAACCAAGGAATCTAATGTATTCGTTGTATCTCCGGTTGACCATAAATAATCAAATGGATTCGGAATAGTTGGCGTAACTGTTGCAGCACCGTCGTTCATTCCCGGGCATGTTATAGAATCTGTTACAAAATTCAGATAAATTTCCTGACAACCGTATTTGGCTAAGAAAACATCATATTGACCGGGATTTGCATTTGTAATGGTATCATTACCAAAATACAGATAATCTGAAGCATACCTACCAGCCATATATGTATTTCCAAAATTGTCAACCACAATATCTCGTGGTTCATCATTAGCAATTAATGGTCCACCGGGGTGAACTTTAACAATATTAATTAAATTGCCAGTATTCACATCTAAAGTAGCAAAAAAGGCATCAAAATCATTTATTGATGATGTAGAAATCGTATCTGTTCCCCATATTATGGTACCTGAAAAAGAACCGGAAATCTGCAATTTACTACTTCGATATGTTACACTCCAACCATAATCATCTTTCACATCTCCTTTTGCAGTTGCCCACAATTCATTTCCGAAAGAGTCTAATTTTGCAACAAACAAATCATAATTAGTTGCATTTGTACCATAGAGTGTATCATTATCAAACATTAATGAATCTTGGAAAGCACCTGTAATATAAATGTTTCCATTTTCATCTGACTCAATACCATTCAGTTCATCTAAATTATCATCTCCAAATCCTTTTGTCCAAACAACATTTCCAAAAGCATCCAGATTA
>Ga0114934_10000455_pt1 | contig 25797 bp, 27 predicted proteins | sample 4SBtaG_2_FD_99695 | JGI IMG/M metagenome (GOLD analysis project Ga0114934, IMG submission 99695) | Deep subsurface microbial communities from Kolumbo volcano to uncover new lineages of life (NeLLi) - 4SBTROV10_white metaG | ecosystem: Environmental > Aquatic > Marine > Volcanic ...
GATGACATTGAAGAATATAAGGATCCTAACAACGGCGAGTCTAGCGTGGCTCATCATCCTATCACCCCTATGCGCGCAAACCACAGACCAAGCGACCGACACGGTATCCGCAACAGCGGCGATCGACGCCCAAACACGCGCGCAAGTATTTCAGCTTTTGTCGATGGATTGCGGCGTGGATACCGGCGCAAACGACTTTCAAGCTGGCATTGCAAAAATGCAAATGAACATTTCGCCGTTACTGGTCCAAGTTGTGCGTGAAGGCATGCCGGACGATATGCGGAAGACAGTCGCCGACAAAACTGAGCGGGATTATCAGCGGCGCCAAACTTGGTTGAAAACCAATGGCGCAAGCTTATTCGACGAACAAACCGTACAGCGCTTGCTGGCCGAATCACCGGAGCAGTATCGGGAGAGAAAATTGAAACAATTGAATTTACGATTTCGCGAAAATTCGATTCGCGGGCTGCAAAAAATAGGCAATGCCGACAGCATCGACGTGATTAGCGAAGCCGCTGTATCGAATCCGGACCTTAGTGTCATTGCCGCGTCGGCGATAACGTCGATCCAAGCCAAAAATCAGCTTAACGAAGCGTCCGAAGCACTCACCGAGTAAATCTTATAAAACGCAGCCGGGGCGTTCGGCGTCGCTACTAACCCCGCCTGCCGGCAAACTTCCAGATCGCGATTGGCTTGAAATAAAAAAGTTCGCTTGTTCGGAGCATACGCGGCTGTTACCAAGGACTCCAGAATTGTTAGCAACCTATTTTCCAGTTTTTCACCCAATGTATAACGCCTATTCTTGGGCAACTTATCCAAATGAGGGATCATCCACAGCAGTAACTCTCTGCAATCCGCAACCGCTTTGGGAACTGATAACTTTGTTGTCTTTTTCCTCACAGGCTTAAAAAAATCGACCGCGCTTCGCGCGGTAAACACGCCAACCACCGCAACATTTAATACGCACCACAACAAATTTCAATAACCGCGCCACCCTTATAAAGAAAAAAGTGTCAATCAGTCCTAGCAGCGCGAAAACCGAGAAAGTCGAGTCGATAATCCGGCGTGTAGTAAAAGCGAATCGAGGAACGTAGGAACTCCGCTTTGCCGATCCACGAGGCGCCGCGAATCACGCGCGACACAGACGTACTCGAATCCACGCAGGTATTCTCGCTACCGTCAAATCTACCCTTCCAAGCCGAACACGTCCATTCCCATACGTTTCCCGCGGTATCGTAAAGACCATATTGATTCGGGCTAAAACTACCCACCGGCGCCGACGTGTCATTATCCCATTCACTCCCACATCCATCACAGTTCGCATTTCCGCTGCCGACCTGTGGACCCCACCAATAGGCACTCGCCGTACCAGCCCGTGCCGCAAATTCCCATTCGACTTCGTTCGGCAACCTACATTCAGTCCCGGTAATTAAGGACAACCATTTCAAGTATTGGGTCGCATCGTGCCAGCTTATATTAACCACGGGTCTTTGACCCCGGCCGCCTGGCCCGGTATCCGGGTAGTCTATTTCTTTTCCAGCTCGCTGCTGCTTCCAAACAAAGTAATCATATTGTTCGTAGCTTATCTCATACCGACTCAAAGAATAAGGCTTTGAAATCTCGACCTCTACTGTTGGATATCCAAAATTCTGTTGCCTCGTTTTGTTAAATTGCTCGGCAAACTCTGAGTCCCGTTCTCCTATCAGAAAATTTACCCCCACTTGTATCGGTATCTCCACCATGACCGGCAACGGCTCGGGAAGCCAACCCAGATTCATCAGCCTAAAGCGTTGTTGCATCCACATATAGCTGGGTGGGAATTCGTTGGCCAAGGTCCACCAATACGATTCGCCGAGAAACGCCAATAACAAAGCCAGCATGCCCCATTGCAGGTTCCTGAACCAACGGCTCCAATATAAGAACCGACCTTCGATGCTACGCTTGGACGGCCGCAGCTTGCTATAAAAACCCAGATCACGCCAACCCGCCAGCTTCCGGACGCGGCTTAAACCCGAGACGGCCCGCCACCCGTCAGCCTGCAACTTGAGCTGATCGCGATAGAAGGGCCGGCTACGATTTTTTTCAATATAAGCATACAAGGTTCTCCAGTAACCCACCAACTTGCCGGTATTCGGGTCTTTACCGCGCGCGCGGATCAGGGTTTCGTGGATCAGATCGACGTAGCGCTCATCGTAGTTCGGCAATTCAGAACCATTTTCGCCGTGACCGGCCACACTGTTAGAACTAGCAAAGGTATCCGCTTCCGTGATACCGGCAACGGTGATCAGCCGCAAGCTACCATTGCGCTGACGATTATCAATGTTCGGTCCCGGTCGGCCGGATAAATAGTCGATCACCTTTTGACCGAGACTTGCATCATTATTACCGGCAATCATTCTGGCTTCGTCCAACGCGATGCGTTGGCGGGTATGGCGTCCTTCGGGGTTTATACGGGTCAGCGCCAACAGTAACTCCAGGGCTTTTTGCCGCCCCTTGGGTACATCTCTATCGACCTCGCTTAGCAATGCGTCCGCCTGCACCTCCAGCAACCCGGCGATACCGCCTTTATCTCGATACAATGCGCCATTGAGCCGATTGTTGACGCGTTGTTCCCACAGATAGTGCAATGCGTTTTCGACCAACGGAAGCGCCCCCACCTCGTCCTCGGCATCGCCCAGCATGGCGGTGCTAATTTCGCTCACGTCCAGCCCCGCCAGCCGCGCAGGTTGTTCGATCACCTCGCGCAAACCCTCTGGGGTAATGGTTTTTAGCAGGTAGCGCTTGCACGCCGAGTTGTACATTGCGGACAAGCGCGGCAATTTTTCGAAACCTTCCAGAAAATCGATCCGCACCGTGGTAACCAGAAACAACGGACAGTCTGTATCTTGCAGCGCGTTGGCCAGCTGAGCGTCAAACCGGCGCTTCTCCGTCGCATCGGCGAAGGTAAATAACTCTTCAAATTGATCGACCACCAATAGGTAGGCGGTATTGTTATCCGCGTCATCGACATCTTTGATCATCGACGCTAGGGTGCGGCAATCGTCTGATTCCAAACGGTTTAAACGCTGCAGATGATCGCGCGTTTCAGAACCCGGGTTCAAGGCCCGGTCCAGAACCATTGCCAATCGGTCCAAAGGTTTTTCGCCCGGCATCATCGGCCCGATAATTTGCCATTGGGCAAACCCGGTATTTGGCCATAATGCGCCTTGTTCGATCAGCGGCAACATTCCGGCGTTGACCAATGACGATTTACCCGAACCGCTATTACCCTCGATTTGCAACCAACGGCAAAAATAGCCCGCCGACGTGTCCATCGATTCCGGATTGGACGGGGATTGAGCACCCAGATATTTCACGGCTTCTAGGGTTTCGCTGCGGCGTCCAAAAAATAGCTGTGCGTGCTTGGGTTGGAAAGCGCCCAGACCGAGAAACGGCGATTTGTCCGCTGGCCAATCTGAAAGGCTATCATCCAGCAATTCTTTCTTATCTCGAATGGCCGAGACCAACAAATCGGGTAAGGGTTCGTCGGCAGACCACGGCTGAACCTGAAATAACGTCAGAAACGGCGGCAAGCTTTTTAGGTCGCTAGCGGGTAGCGCAATCGGAAAAATCGGCAGGCGTTTGCGGTCATCGTGCGGGGACAGATTGCGGATTAGCGCGACCTGGACTTCGGCGCCGACCCAACGCCGTACCGCATCTGACCCCAGCAGTAACACGAACGCAGAGCAATGTTGCAGCGCCGTCTGCAGCCGATCCATCCAATTGTCACCAACGCGGACAGAATCTTCATCGCGAAATACGCTGATACCAGATTTTTCCAATTCCGAACGCAATGCGGCGGCCGCAACGTTATCCGTGCGGCTATAGCTGAGAAAGACCTGCTCGACTCCGCGTTCATTTTTTATTGGTTCTGCCATGTCGGATTCCCTACGCGGCTTGTGCGGAATTTTAAAGTACGACTATAAGTAATTTCGAGTTGCTATTCCACAATCTGTTTGAGCTGTGGCTACATGATGTCATTCCACTGAACCCTTTCCGTAAAATGGGTTATACAATTCGACGCCACACGATATAAAATCTTCGGTATTTCGCGTGACGACCACCAAATCGTGGATTAACGCGGTGGCGGCTATTTGTTTATCCAACGCATTCTCGTAATTCGGTACACGCAATCGGCCCCAAATCTGAGCGGCTTGTTGATCGAAGTCCAAGATATGATCGGCGTATTGTTCCAACAGCGCTTTCAGCCACCGCTCCAATTGATGAGCTTGCTTTTTATCATTTCGGTGTTTGATTTTTTCGATGCCCCGCCGTAATTCACCTACAGTAATAGCGCTGATATAGACTGGATGACTATCACGCAGGCGGTCATTAAAAAACGCACGAACGCCGCTATCCGCTTTTCGACCTTTCCTTACCTCGCTGATCACATTGGTATCAATCAAATACATCTTTATTAATAGCCTTCTGATCATTAATAGCCTTCTGATCGCGCTCAAAATCCTCATCGTTGCCCACATTGGGCATCGATGCGATGACTTCTGCAAATGACTTTCTTTTGGGTCTTGACAACGCATCGGCCAAAATAATTCGATGTTCCGCTTCGGCACTCCGTCCGGATTTGCCGGCTCGTTCTTTCAAGGCCTTTACGATCTCTTCATCAATATTGCGTACGACTAAATTGGCCATGTGATCAGCCCCTTATTAGCTTCTAAATGATATCAATGATAGCGATCGCAAACAGCAAGTGCAATCATTGATATCATTTTCAATATGGACGCTTAAAGCGAATTGGGTCCAAATCAATTTATATTGGATAAGGTCCAAACGCACCAATGCAACCCACACAATGGGTCATATCGCTCAAACCGGTGCAATAATTTTTGATCTAAATCCCTAAGTTACTGTTTTTACTATATCATCTGAATGGCCTGGATTATGCTTGATATAGATTGCAGTAAGAACCCGCCGGTTCAACTCGTTTCGCTCCGGTTTTAATCGAACCCAATTAGCAGGAGCCCGTCATGCAATGTTATGAAAGTTTAGCGTTACGCTTAAAAGTTTATGCGGATCTGAAATTCATATGCTCGGATGTCGTATACGATGAGCTTGTATTGAGTGATTTGATCCAGGATTATTCGGTCGAATCGATGACTGAACTTAATGCACTCGACACCCAAACCTATAGAAATTTATTGAGCGACGCCGCATCGCAGCTTGGACTGCCTATCCAGTTTGCAGCCTAAGAACAGTTGCTATAGACAATGTAATTTAGACCTGCGTGGGGATTCGATCAAAATCCAGGTCAACAAACAAGCGGTGTAATGCGCAGCGGCATGGGCTTTGTAGCCTTCAGGTTGGACGATGATTAGGAATAATCATCTCTCAAAAATCCACCGCTGTGGTTTCTATTCGAATACCCGCGTAGGTCGGTTTCGGCTCAATCCGTAGAGAATCAGAATCGTTGCGGTTTCTGAAATTCTCAGGATTTGAGCGTTAAAAATAGGGACACGGTAAATAGAGTATTTTCCGTGTAGGGAATAATTGGGTGAAAATTTGGCTACTGGTAGGGTTGGGTCAAGATACCGCGATTACAGTTTTTTCCTAGAAGCCACCCTGTAGGGCTCAAATCCCAATCGTGCCCAAGCGTGCTTTGCTTCGCGATTACCTTCCAAATAATAAATGTCGACAAATTCAACCCCGCGTCCTTCGAACCACGATTCAATGGTGTCGACCAGCGCCCGGCTATAACCGCGCTGGCGATAGTCCGGCTCCACCCAACACACTCCGATCTGACCAATGTGATTTATATTGGCCGTATTGGCGAAGGGTTTTTCCAAAGACCCCGTAATAAAACCGACGATTCTGTCGTCGACCTCGATAAGGAAAACAACACCCTCCGAATTGCTTAGCACCTTCTCAAACCACGGCCGGAAGTTTTTTTGCTTATCCAGTTCGATGTCGTTGACATAGGGATCTTGCGAAGAGGCTTGTACATATTTGACAAGATGTTCCATCGCATTGACAAGACAATGCAAATCGTTCCTATTGGCTTCTCTGATATTCATTTTCTGTCCTTAGCTGATCGATCGGTAGATTTAAATGAACGCTTAAATATGCTCGAAACCTGGGTTTTAAAGATCAGACTGAATGAGTTCGACGAAAAACAATTTTTCAATTCATTGAGCGGTAAGCCACCGCTTCCAATTCGTCTACCGATTGACCGGAAATAGATTGCTTGCTCCCTGCGAATTCGGTTTTTATCGCAATCGAATTCGGCTCGATTTTGGGTGCCGCGTGATAAACATACAGCGGTTTTACAGTATTTTTTGTAGCAACTATCAGTGTGGACATTTTCTTAGCCTAGTTGATGATCAATGATTTTTAGATAGCACTTCATTCGCCGATTGGGCGATATCAAGTCCCGATTATTGATTGACCTTTGCACAATTCAACCGGCAAGTACCTAATAAGGAACATGATAATCCAGAATATTGTGCAGCGCAACATTTTTGATTTTAGCGGCACGCACACGTTGCACTATTGCACGGAGTTTTTTGCACGAGACCAACACTTGATCGCAATTAGCAACTCGGTGAGCCCGTGGTAAGTTCTGGCATCCATACCAGTCATCTCTTGGATTTTTTGTAATCGTGCATAGATTGTATTTGGATGCACCGACACTAACTTCGCGGTTTGTAATAAGTTCATGTTTGCATCGGCGTATGCGGTTAAGGTCTTGGCCAATTCACCAGCAGATTTGCGATCAGCCAGCTTGAATTGACCGGCCCATTCCGGCAATACCGTCGCGATATCCTCGCCGGCCAAATGCAAGATTAAACGAGTCAGGAAAATTTCAGAAAAGGTTACAAAAATGATGCCGAGCTAAACCGTTATGTACAGCTGGCGGTCGAATTCGTCAAAACCTTAGCCTCCAAGTAAGCAATTTTCCGGGGCAAATCAGATCTCTAACGCGCAATGAGTTTGTTAGTTGGCATACAATAACAACTCATCGATTGGCCTATAAATCGGGAGGGGTTTGATGCCGCCAAACCGCAACTATTCTCTACCAGAACGGGCTTAATGATCTAACGCCGTATCCCGCAATATCGCATCGGCCTGGATCGAATCCAGGGCTTTTTGGATTCGCCTGGTCCCGCTGGAGACCGAACGTTGGCTGGAACCCAGATGAGGATTCAGTACCATGGTTGCGTGGTTTACGTGGAGTATATAACGCATCAAGATTTCAGCCGGCAAAAAGATCATTTGGTATCCGTTGTCGACCAAAACTTTGTGCAGCGTTCTTCCTGCGGTGTCATTATCTTGGGAAAAACTAGAATCGTGTTGGCGTATCAAATCAGAACGATAGAGCGCGCAATGGCTGCGCAAATAATAAAAATTATCGCCCTTTCCTTCTATATGTCCGTAGCCCTTGCCCAATAACGGAAATATCAACGATTGGACGCTGCTCTCGACGCGCTTTAATGCACGCTTGTACCACGGCTTGCTTTCCAGCTTCCAGGAACCGATGCCAGCGATATCTTCGGATTTTTGTATCTCGCCTAACAGGAAATCCAACCACCCGGGATGATGAATGAAGGTATCGGTATGGATCGACATGACGAACGGTGTTTCAACCCTCGCCAATCCGAGGTCCAGGGCTCTTGCATGCGCCATACCACCGCTTTCGCCCGGAACGGCTGGGCGCTCGATTAGATCGATCCAGTCTAAACCGCGCAGATAATCGGTAGATTCATCGTTTGACTCGTTATCGATCACAATCACGTTGATCAGATCCGAATGGGTGTTTTTGCGCAACAAACGCAGACAGATCTTGGTCAGATCCAGCGTTTTATAATTCGGCACCAGAACAGTTACTTTGGCTTGGCTCATGGTTTCTTCCAAATAAAGAAAATACGCGAATATTCAGTCTTTAAAATCCGCTTGCAGGTCCTTGCGGTTGGCATTTTCCAGCGCGGCCGCCTCGATCAGATCGGTTGCAACTTGGGGCAAGCTATACAAATCTTCACTGCGTCCGTATTCGATACCGTTTCTGGCCCAGGCTGCGCGTTGTTCCGACACCAGCATCGTCTGCAATTTTTCGTTGAAGTCCTTTTGTCGGAACGGCAAGCGTATCAACACGCCGGCATCGGCTTTTTCGACATGGTAGGCATAACCGCAAGATTCGGTGACCAAAACCGGCAACCCTGAAATCATCGCCTCGACAATGACGTTACCCGCTGTTTCCCCTTCATGCGCCGGGTGCACAAACAAATCCGCTCCCAGGTAAAAACGCGGCACATCGTCGCGACCCAGAAAAATCTGTAGGTTTCTTTCAAGCCCCAGCTTCGTAGCCATTCTCAGGAATGGCTCGGGTTTGTCTTTGCCGATAACCATCACTCGCAGTCGATCACGCTGCTCTGGGGGTAACGCCGCAATGGCCAATAAAGTTCGTCCCAATCCTTTACCAGCAAAATTGGAACCCACCATCAAGACGACCTTGTCCTCATCCCGCACCGCGAATTCCGCGCGCCACTGGGATCGGATCTCGGCGGCATTGTCCGGTGCCATGCGGTCCCTGCTGATCCCCGGAGGCAAAATGTGGAATCGATCCGCCGGTGTGTTATACCATGCCATAAAATTGTCTTGCTCGACGTTCGAAAGCAACATCAACCTAACGTCCGCATCCGGGGAAAAAACAGCCCTTTCGTTCTTGACGAAGTGCCTATACCTTGGCGTTATTCGATATAACCAGGATTTAGTCCGGTTTATGCGGGCGATATAGCAAGCGTCCGCGGCATAATATATATCCAATCCCGGCATACGGTTGAAGCCAACGACCGCATCATATTGGCCTCGTTCCAATAAAGGCTTTACCGATCTAACATAAGCTTCGTTTTTGGCATGGTTACTCCAGCCTTTTGCATCGACCTGACGTATCATCATGTTTTCCGGGCGCGGCCCTTCCCAACTACGCGTGAAGATATCGATAGCAAATCCACGGTCTTGGCATAAGTGGGCAATATTCAGCATTTTTCGCTGCAATCCCCCGTACGGAAAATATTTGAATAAGCAGAAAGCCAGTTTCATTACAAAATTCGTATGATAGACGGATGAATAAACTACAACCCATGTGGTTTATTTTATCTGCCCTTATGCACGCGGTTACCGCTGACCAGATCTCTGATTTGCAAACGAAGTTTTGGCGTCACGTAAGACCCGGGCAGCATCACCACCAATGCCGGAAACTTCACGCCGTCTTCGATAGTCGCGCCGTACTTGCCGTTAGTCGTATAACGTTTGGGACCGATATTCGCTTTTACCGGTCGCCGGTCCACCCGAAGATTTGCAACATCGGTCTTTCCGGCTAGCCAGCAATCCTGGCCGATAAACGAATCCCCGACGGTATTCCCGTGCGACAACATCGAATTGTCCAATATAATTGCCCGGGTCAAATCGACCCGCTGCCCAATCTGAACACCCGGCGCGAGCAAACAAGCGCGCACCGAGGAATGATAGCCAACCCGAGCACCGGAAGCGATAAATGTTGGTCCCATTACGACGCTGTATTCCTGTAATTCCGCATTTTTGCATAGGTATACAGGCCCTTGAATCACGCCGGTCAACGGTAGCTTCGCCCCCGGTTCGGCATAGACATCACCTTCGATACGCAAACCGGGGGTCGATTCCACCCGGCTAGCGACGCTATTGGAAAAATCCTGTTCACCCAACAACTGGATAATTTCCCAAGGATAAGTCTTGCCTGTAATGTGCTCGCTATCGACAAACGGTGCCAATAGTTGCGCAACCCGGGCATACGCCCGCGGCAGAAAACTTTGATCAAATTCTAAATCGTTGGCTGGAGTTTTTCGCGTAGCGGTATTCCTGGCGAAATCTAGAGTCTGAGTGATATAAGGTTCCGCATAATGAACACCATCGCTGTATAACAATGCATTTCTACCGTTGGTTTGTGCGTAGGCTTTGATCTCGTTGGGCGACAAATAAGCTTTAGCCCGTTGCGAGAAAAAACACGCCAACAAAGAAATTTTTCGCTCCAACAATTCAGCATTACCAATAAAATAATTGGTCGCTTCGAAGCGCTTGGTGGATGGTGTGCAATAATAAAATCGGTTGGCGACGGTTCGTCCGGCGATCGACGCGGCTTCCGAAACAATTTTATGATCCTGGTGCCGGTCTTCTCCGAAAGGCAAATAAAGCACGTCGGGTTGGTATGCTTTTATTTCGGCTTCCAGTTTAACAATTAGCGCGTGTAAATCGTCCGGCGCGGAGCGGTCGAGCAAACCGACCTCGTAAGGATAAGATTCCCTGACCTGGTTAATTTCTTCCTCTCTCGTATCATGTTCAGCGGGATTATTTCCCAGACAAATGACCAAAGATTTGATCGTATCGCCCTGATCCAAACGTGACAAAAGCGTCATCCCCGCAGCAAATTCCACATCGTCGGGGTGGGGTGAGATAAACAATACTCTTTCAGGCATATTCCACTCGCCAATTAAAAGCGTTTCTCGACCCACGCAGCAAACCGTTGGACCAATCGCAAACGCCAAACTTAAAAATCCAGTATGCTAACCAATCCGCAACGATCTTTCCACGGAAATACGTCACCCTAAGTGAAGAGATCGCGTCAGACACGCGAAATGTATAACTTGTGCGGGGGTTTCAGGCGGGCGTAGACTTGCAGGCACCAGCGGATTGCACTACCATCGCCGATCGATCAAGCTCCTAATTCAATAGATTGGACATCGCTTAGAAATTGTTCAAGATCTCGCTGAAAAGCGCGCCACTGCCGTAAAAGTGGACTCAAAATACTCAAAGACTCCCGTATGCTGCGTTTTTTCATCTACTTTTGCGTTCGCTGCATCCCTTCCTCAAGATCTTGAACAGGTTCTTAGACCTCTCCAAATAACTTTTGCCTTCGATCGCAACGTCACCTAATTCTTAAAAACTACAAGCGAGCAAATCAATCCAATATGTGCGGCCTTTTCGGCATGACCCAGCCCAATCTTGAGCGTGCACGAATAGCGCTCGACACTCTAACACATAGAGGTCCAGACCAATCTGGAGAATGGTTCGATCCCAATCTGTATGTCGGCCATCGCAGGCTCAGCATTTTGGATTTGTCCGAAAACGGACGCCAGCCCATGGTGGATAAGAAAACCGGCGTTGTGATCGCAGTTAACGGCGAAATATACAATTTCCAGGAGTTACGCAAGCAATTGCGTAACCAATATCCATTCAAAAGCCAATCGGATTCCGAGGTCATTTTGCACGGCTATCAGGCTTGGGGTATCGACGGTTTACTCGCTCGTATAGACGGTATGTACGCGATATCAATTTTCGATCCCCGCAGCAATCAAATATACCTGGCCAGAGACATCGCCGGAATCAAACCCCTTTATTATTACCTCGCCGACGGACAATTCGGTTGGGCTTCCGAACTTAAAGCTTTGCGAAAATACATCGGCAGCGATCAACTACAATACGACTACACCGCGTTGTACGACTTCCTGACCTATCTATACATACCACCGCCCAAATCACTCTATCGAGACATATACAAGCTCGAAGCGGCTCATTACGCTTGCTTTGATCTGACAACCAGGCAATTCACAAAAAAACGTTTCTGGAGTTTGCCGACAGCAACGCAAAGGATCAATTTGGCAGAGGCCCGGGAACAACTGAAGGCGTTAGTCGTAAACAGTATCGACGCACACATGGTCAGCGACGTACCGGTTGGTTTTTTTCTGAGCGGCGGAATCGACTCCAGCGTTGTCGTCGGCGCCGCGTCTCAAGTTTCCAATAAAATCAATAGTTATACCATTGGATTTGATGTGGCTGGCTACGACGAAAGCGGCTTCGCCGAATCGGTTGCGCGGATGCACCGAACCCAACACCGCTGCGAAATCATGCAGCGTGAACAGAGCATAAACTTATATGCAAAACTCAAAGACTGGTTCGACGAACCGCACGCCGATACCTCAGCGCTACCCACGTATATGGTTTCTAAACTGGCCAAACAACAAGTCTCGGTGGTATTGACTGGAGATGGCGGCGACGAAATTTTTGGCGGGTACGTACATTATTTTAAGTTCGCCAAAATGAATCGTGGCGCGATTTCTAAGCTACATTCGTTAAAAACCGCTAATGCATGGGCTAAACAACATTTCCACGGCAAAGAGATAGCTAAAGCGTTCAGTAATCTGGAACGTCGCTTTTTCCTCAATGACCTGGAATTGCATACCCGATTACTGGGTGGCATGCTCAAGGATGAAAAACATCGATACCGGAATCAATTCAACATACCCGGCGACTACGATGATTATTGGTTTTTTCGCCAATATTATCGACCCGAGCTTCCGACCTTTAGTCGGTTGCAACATTTGGATTTCCATAGCTACCTACCCGAAGATATTTTGACTAAAGTCGATAGAACCAGTATGGCGGTTTCTCTGGAAGCCCGCGTCCCATTTATTTGCAAGCAGATTATAGAATTCTCCTTTTCTCTTCCGGACGACATACGATTACCCGGCAGCGTACCAAAAGGACTTCTCAAACAGACCTTTTCCGATTTACTACCGGAAGGCATTGTCGATCGAAAGAAAAAAGGCTTTACCATCCCCATGAAATCGTGGAGGGACGATTTCTTCGGCGACCATGTTTTCCCGCAAGAACAAATTCTTAAAAACTTCTATTTATAGACCTGAGCGCAAGGATACTTGCGTTGATTATTGATAATGTCGCTATTCTGCGAATATTCGTTTACATGCAAGTTTTAACTCTACGGTTAAAATATTGATTCCAATTTATTGTGAAATTTAGTAAATTCAATTTAATGTCACGCGCAACAAAACTGAAGGCTGTCAGGTTTTTTTACACTTTTTAGAAAAACATCAACGCTGTGCACGCAAAAAACTTATATCATCTTATTAATTAAGCACTTTATCAGTTTGGCATTGATACTGCATTGCTCTAGTTTGATTTTTTGATTTCTTCTGTAGGAGGGAAAATGAAGGAAAAATTAAATCTGTATCTTGGTTTAGCATTGTTCTGCCTTTATGCGTCTACATCAGTGCAGGCAGGCTCGATAACCTATACCTGGGCCGGACCCGCCAGCTTCGAGGGTCAGACTCAAAGTTTCACGGGATCTAGCGCAGCCATGTTGACCAAGATGATTGGCAACGCAAATTACGCCAAGGAAATGATTTTTTCTGTGAATTCCTCATTAGGCGAAAATATTCAACTCGATAATTTATGGACTTCTGGCGATAAGCCCTCGGTAACCTCGGAGATCCAAGGAATTAATGAGAGTTTAAGTAATGTTCTGAGCAATATTGACCCGAACAACGCCTCATCCGTAGGATCAGACGTCATAACGCCTACAAACGCAGCAACAAAATCGCTTTCTACAGAGCCGATCTCAAGCGACCCTATTCAACCACAATTAGAAATCGCATCAATACCCGAACCCGGGTTGATTACACTTTTATCAATCGGTCTTCTAGGGATTGGCTTTTTCAGCAATCGACACAGGTTTTTCTCCTCTGCGCGATAGATTTCATCTAAAAAAAGATGAAGTCTTACTTGGCCCTGGCTTTCCAGGGCTTTTGTTTTTAAACACAGTGTAAATTTTTTCGACATTTAACCGCGAACAGTCATCGCATTCTATTTTCTGATAGCCACGATGATTTTCCTAATCTTCAGACTTCTAATTTTTCACAATTCGTTGTTGCGAGCGCCATAGTGTTACAAGGCGCTACCCGTTCAATGGAAAATTCAACCTCGCCGTCGTGCCGCCGCCAGTGCGGTTAGATATCGATACAGATCCACCGTGTAAATTGACAATCTCTTTGACAAGACTCAAACCCAATCCCGAACTCTTTCGCCCGGTATCCGGCCGTTTCAACGAGTAAAACCTTTGAAAAATACGGTCTAGCGCATACTCGGGTATACCCGAGCCCGCATCCCGTATTTCGAAATGAATTGCAACTGCATCCTTGCTGACTATTACTTCGATAATTTCATCCCTCGGACTAAACTCTATGGCATTTTGCAGCAAGTTTATTAACGCCTGACGAACCCAAAATGCTTCGGCCCTCAAGGAACAATCCTTTACCCCATCAATGGTCATTGTCAATCGCTTGGCCTCGAGCAACGGTTTTAGCGTTTGCTCGATATCTTCCAACACTTCATCTATGGAAATATGATCAAACTGGTCAATTTCACGCTTTGACTCTAACGACGTTAACAACAACAGATTTTCGACGATTCTGGCGATACGCTCTGATTCGACTCCAATGTTCTCAAGAAAGGTTTGGCGCTGTTCGGCAGGAAGATCCTCACTCAATAATTCAACGGCCCCACGGATCGCCGATACCGGGCTTTTTATTTCATGCGTTAGCGTCTGCACATAATTTTCTACATAGCGCTTACCTTCCAGCGCATCGCGCATTTGTTCGAAAGCAAGGCCCAATTCCGCCATCTCACCGCGGCCCAATGCAGGTAGTTTGACCCGTTTACCGTCACGCACATCGCGCGCATAAACAGTAAGCTGTTGAATCGGTCGGGTGACCCATAACCCCAAAAGCAAGCCTATGGTTATCAACGCGAGGCAAACCGCCGCACCGCCGATGATTAATTCACGTTGCGCTGCCTCGACGAATTGGTTCGAACTGTAGGTTGGCTTGCCAACCGACAACACGCCGATAATATCGCCATCGATCACAATGGGCGATGCGATATACAACATTTTGATATCGGGGTCTTTGAAGCTCACCGAGGTTCGTGCACCGTAGCCCCCCCGTAGCGTCCGGTAAACGTCACGCCACTGGGAATAATCTGAGCCTTCATCGCGTCCAGCATCCGAATCGAATATTACTAAACCCGCTCTATCGGTAATATAAACTCGCAAATCAACACGCGTTTTAATCAACCCGAATATTTGCGCAGAAAATCTCTGTGCATAAATATCAACGAAACTTGCGCGGAACAGATCCGTATTTATTCGTCCATTTTGCGCGCTTTCCGCCGCAACAGAAGCAAGAACGCGCGCGGTATCCACCAACGGCTCTTCGGTTGATTCGCGGTAGCGCAGTTCGATATCATCGATGATAAAAGTAATCAAAAAATAAAACCCAACGCCGAACAGTAATATTATCCCTAGAAAAATACGCCGCCTGATACTCATAGCGGGTCGCGCAGAGAATAACCCACACCCCGGTGGGTTACGATTGGATCGATATCGTCCGAAATTGCCTTTAATTTTTGCCGAATCGTTTTGATATGGGTATCCACTGTACGTTCCAGACTGATTCCCGCGTGATCCCAAGCATAATCCATCAATTGTTCGCGGGTATACACTCGCCCCGGCGACTCGACCAACAACATTAGCAATCTATATTCGGTTCGCGATAATTTAAGGATCGTCTGTCGATATTTTATCTGAACGCGCATCGCGTCAATTTCGAACACACTTTCATGTTTTACCCGCACCGGGTCGGATGAAACACTATTCTTTTCACTACGCCGAAGCACCGCTTTAACCCGTGCGCTCAATTCCCGGGGACTGAACGGCTTAACTACATAATCGTCCGCGCCTAGTTCTAGCCCAACAACCCGGTCGATCTCATCCGAACGCGCGGTTACAAAGACGATCGGGATATCTATGTCGCTAAGAATCGACTTCGCAAGCTCAAATCCATTAATGTCCGGCAAACCCACGTCGAGGATAATCAAATTGAATTCCATTTTCGAAAGCCAATCCAAAGCTTGTTCCCCGGTGGCACACCAGTGTGGTTCAAAACCTTCAGAAGCTAACGCATATACAATATTATCAGCGATTGATGGCTCGTCTTCTACGATTAGGATTTTGTTGGGCATCGGGGTATGCAGGGACATTTTTGCTGCTTATAGCCTAGGCTATTTACACTGCGTCATAAACGATTGGCTAAACCATTCAGCCGCATGCATTTATAGCGATACCAGTATAATTAAAACCAACCAATTTGGGCATTCCGGGAAGGTAGGCTGATTCTAGAGCCGCGATCTCGAAACCTCCGGTCACCAAACAATCAGCTACATTCCTGTTCAGTCTGCATCCGCCCGCGATTACTTTCCAGATCGGGCACAAACGGTTTTGCCAATTCGCTATAGTCGAGTCCGGTGCTAATCCATGCTCGCTGAACAATAATTTACCCCCTGGTTTAAGAACCCGCCGCAATTCCAACAGCACTGCCCCCCAATCTGCTACGGAACATAAGGTATAGGTCATAACCACGCTATCGAAAGAGTTATTTTCGAGTGGAATATTTTCACCCAAAGCGGTAATCCACTGGTAAGGAATAGCCAATCTTCGCAGGTTCTTTTCGGCTATTTTCTGCATTCCCAAACATGGTTCCACGCAGCAAATAGATTTTACCCGGTTGGTTTCATAATGCGCCAGATTGAGGCCAGATCCAACACCGAGTTCCAGGACTCGCCCTCTCGCCAACGGCACGATCTTTTCACGCTGGATTTCAATGTGCGGTGAAGCACAGGCGAAATCAACCAAATGAGGAAAACAATATCGATGGTATAGATTCACAAGGTTTTCGTAGCCGTTATTGAAGATCTACCGGGCAACGGTACTTGCTGCCGGACAGCGCTCTAATCCTTTATTGGCTCATAGATGATCCGTTGTTTATCCACTCAGTTCATTTAGGGCAAATGACCAATCAGATCGGTGTATTGCCGCATTGCCGATACTCTATGCCACTTAACAATTCCATATATTATTGATTATTATTGAATACTCTTAGTTGGCCCTAGAATTGCTAATATCTAAACGCATAATCTCTTCGACTTATTCACCGGCATCGGGGTTCTGCATTGGGGATTTACAAGGGCGCGCAATCCTACCCCGTTTCAACTGAAACAGCCGTGTACCGCGTGATCGATAAACAACCAATCAGCAGTCCTTTCATCCCAATGCCGGTGATTTTTTTTGCAAAAAATCACTAACTAATCAACGATACACCGCTAACCTTGCACTAAAGGTACGGTCACTTAATCGCACAATGGTTTAAAATAGAACGATTTCCCACAATCCGAATCACGACTTGCTTTTCGCATAGAGTAGCAATACGATTTATCAATACAGTAACCCAAGATCGTCGAGCAACATGAAGTTATTGAGACTATTCCTCAAAATTCATACACACCCGGTCAACATTGCGCTCCACATTTTGGCTGCGTTAATGTTTGTTATCGGAGTTATGTTTGTCGACTGCCTGCCTTTAGTATCCTTTTTCCTATTCGCCGCTGGTTTGGCCAGTCTGATCATAGGACATCGAATTGAGGGTTCTATGCTAGCCGCTATACACGATTTCAATCACGAACAAAACTAGATCGGCTCTTTTATCGACTTACAGACCGGCCCAAAAGACCTATCCTGTCGAAGCCTACCTACACCAGAGAAATTTCAACCAACACTTATCGGTGCGGCAATAAACAGCTTTATTTCATACTGCTTCGCAAAATATCCTCGAACTTCTCTGCGTAGCCTTTGATGAGCCGCCATTGATCGGTTCCGTTGATAATTCTGCGTGCATTTCTATAGTCGACTTTATCAGCCGACAAATAAGCGGCCAATTTCTTTCCGGTAAACGCCCCATTTCTCATTCCAAATGACATAATGTCGTATGCGACCGCAGGTATTAGCGCGTTATCGGGATGGTCGACTAGGTTTTCAGCAGAGGGGAGCTTGAGCGCCTTGCTCAGTCGCTGATAATTCGCCCGACCGGTAATCTGAACATAGCCCCGGCCGCGGTATTTCCAACCATCGCCAGATTCGGTATTACCCAAACGTTTACCGATTCGAGTACCCGCGTCGTATTTGTCAAAATAAGATTTGCGCCCGCGCTCCGTGATTGGTCGCCATGTATCGGCACATTCGTGTTTTACCGTCGCCAACATATACGCGGCCCAACGAATATTTTTGATTTGCTTGTCGGCTTCCATTTGCCGACCTAACAACTCTATCCCCGTGACCATATCCTGCCGCAAACGACCGAATGCTCCCCTATACCCGTTGAAAAATGTGGTATGGTTAATTTCCACGCCAGCCCTCCTTTTGAATTGATTATTCCAGGATCAACTCATGGTCAACCCTGACCCAACCTGCTGGTGGCACACCGATCTTCTGTTCGGCGGGTGCTTCAATATTTTGCGGACAAGGAAATAGCGCCCATAATTCCATCAACTCTGCGCTAGCTTGTTCCAAACTATAAACCGCCCAGCTTCCGCAATCACCCGACTGTCTGGCCACATTCAATATATTAAGCTCTACGCGCTCAGAATCAAATATCGGCTCACCCCAAATTTCGGTTTGCACACTTCGATTCATGTTCCAGCCGTCATCCGAAGCGTATATAGGGAAATTTATCGCTTGCGCTGTAACGCCGGATTTGTGTTTTGCTAACAGAAAATATACAAATGAAGGTTGATAGGCCCCAGCCGAACAAAGCACCGATACCAATTCTACGGTGTTGTCCGCTTTGTAAACCTGAACACCAGACTGCTGGCCAACATAGCTAGCTTGAAACGCATCCTCACAGGAATTATTCCACTGCAATGTCCTACGCCACTTTGATCGAACCTGAACACTCTGAGCTTTTAATTGCGCCGGGCTTAATATGCGGTCATCAACCGCTTCCGGTGCTTTGGATGAACAGCCGCTAATGAACAACAACGTTAGCGCAAAACCAATGAAACCCGTATCCTTCAATCTAGTCTTCACCGCCATATGCTACAAGATACTTAGAATCGCGTTGTTTTTCAACCAAGTGCAACTACTGAAGGAAATTTCATAGCAAAACAGTCGCAGTAAGCCGACCCTTGGCCGTACCTCGCAAAAGATACTTAACGGCTTCTCTCGGTTCTGCGTAGGGTAGACAGATAGACGTCCTTACGAAAGTCAATTTAACCGGAAACCAATCGCGAGCATCAATTTTGAACAATCCTCAGGAACCCTCGGGCCATGGGTCAAACTCGATAATATCCAAAAGCTTCGCGTCCGACCGGTCGATTACTGCGGTTAGATAGTCTCCACGTTGGGTATGCATAGGCAAAAACGACAATTCTTTTTCATCAACATTCAACCGATCCAACAATCCACTAATCAATGATGCGCTTTCCGGTCTGGTTTTGCGCAACAATTCCAGGGACTGACTTCTTTTTAGTATCTGATCAGTTTGCTCTTGATACGGAACAAAATGCTCTGGAAAACTTTGAATATCGCGCCCTTTATCGAGCGAAGAAAACAGTATTTTCTCGCGCTCCACAGGATCTTTTGGCATTAATGCAACTGCAAGTTCAGGCCCGGTAAGTGGCAACGATTGATATTTATCGATTGCGGCTTTACTCAAGGACTCCTTATCGACGTCGCTCGCCGAGACCACTTCAAGACGGTCTTTGACGAAAACGACGTAAACCGGTCGTTCTTGAAACAACACGTTAACGCCATAGACCAAAGCTACCAATTGGATTGTTGCAATAACCGACAAATCAAACTTTAAACCCTTCTTTTTCGGTTTATAAATGATCCAGGTCAATAACGGACCTAACACCACATCGACGCCAATAATAATCATGATCAACTTCTTCCCACCCAGCGATTGGAAATAAGGATCCGGATACCATACAAATAACATGACCATAACTACGGTCAATGCAATCAACGCACAAATAGACAAGTGAATGCCTGATGCTTTCCAACGATTCATATTATGAGCAACCCTCTGATAAAAAATGCTTAGAACTTCTATTCAATCGGCTCGGAACTTAGGTTCTTTAACGCTTAAATGGTTCATAGAAATATCGCAATACCCGTTTGATTCGTCAAGCCAAGTTCGCGTCAGCGTCGACATCTATTAAAAATAGCAGATACCGGCCACTAGGATTTGATCTCGGGCAAGGATTTTTTTATGCTGGTATTCTGTTGATTCCAAATCGATCGATTGATTAAATCAGCTGCGATATTTCAAATACCCGGTAGGAGGCGTTATGATCAGTGGTCTTTTCTCTATTGTAACAGCGGTCTGGTTTTTTATTACCGCACGTGAAATCGGAAAAAATGCTTGGGTTTGGGCAGCGTTAGGCTTTATTTGCTTTCAGGGCAGTTTCACTATACTCACAAAACTTATTGTTTTACCGTTGTCAATTTTCTCGCAAACCATGCATGACAGTACTTTCGTAAATTCATTCATCTGGGTCGTTGTAACGGCAATGTCCACTTTTATTGTGATGTTCGTTCGTAACAACCACCTTAAAGGTCAGACTGTGGCTAAAGATAGTATGCAATAAGCCGCAGCCGTTAAAAATGATGTACCAATCTAAGGGTGTAGCGCGACCCCGAAGGCCGGTTCTTGACCGCAGTTTCAAAATAGGTATTTACAAACAAATGCGTACCCTGGGAAAAATGGTACACCATGCCCGGTCCCAAACCCAACACCCGCTCTCGACTACCGCCAACATTGCGCCCATCCACCTTGGTATCACCAATTTGCTGTAAATAATACCCGTTCAGTCCAACGCGAAGCTGCTTCGGTAGTACTTCGTAGGAAACCGCGAAATTTAGGTGTATCGCTTGGCCCGCCTGAACGGAATCGGCGCCGAAAAACGGGGAATTGGGTGCAGCCTGCAACGATGGATCATTATTTCTGTCATTCCACAAATAATGCAACCGCGTCGATGCGGTCAGTTTTGGCGTTATAAACAATGTGGCAGCCCAATAAGGATTGAACGAAAAAAAATTCGATCCCGGATTCAAGCTGTGCCGGTTACTATATTTGCCGCTAGGCACGATAAATTGAAGCTCCAAACGGTGAACAAACAGCGGCCCGTCATCTCCCATGATCGGATCCCACTGCAAAAACGGTCCAATCACAATGTCGCCTAATCCGCCTCGGTTTGCCGAAATAGGGCCGGTTGAATCAAAATCCACATCGAGGTTAATGTACGGTACGACTACATCTAAACCCCAGGAACCGCCGAATAAAATATCTTGGTCGGAAAGATAAATAAACTGCGAAAGGCTAATCCATGCAGTTAATTCTGGATCGGCTGTTGGAAACAACCGATTGTTATCACCATTTCGATCGGCAAAATCATTGCTCGAATATAACTGCAAATACTGAGAAAAATAAAAACCCGGGCCCGCTGGAACACCGCCGTCGAGAAAACTGGTAAATCCTAGATTCACACCGGGTTGTTCGTAACTCCAAACCCGATCGCCGTAACCAAAAATGGCACATAGCCCCAATACTAACTTCAATTTTTTTTTACAAGTCATCATCCCTTGACCAATTTCATTTCGAACCGACTGATATACCATTCCTTTGGCAATCTAAAAACTAAACCTCCAATTAGAAATTGCGCTCAACCGCCGTTCGCGATCGGTCGCAATATCTTGTCCAAATCTCTTATGAAAACTCAGCCCGTCTGAAAACATCCTTAAGCCGATACGGTACAGTGCAATCGTATATTGCTTTGGCGGTTAGGCCTGGGCTGGTTATGCTCTGCGAATAGTCCGGACTTTGGCTGGGATCCAGCGGAAAACCCTGGACGTTGCTCAGCGTAATTAAGTCCTGGTCGACCTGAAACCGGGTTGTCATGGCCCACCACACATCTTGTTCGCTAAAAAGGTCGACATCGTCATCGACCAAAACCACCTGCTTTATCATTTTAAATACACCAAATACTGCAAGAGCGGCCTGCCGAACCATACCATCGTCTTGATCGCTTCTCTTTTCGAACTGCAGAAACAACAACAAATAGCCACCGCCTGCCGGACTGCAGTAGGCATTCATTACTCTCGGTGAAACATCATTTCTGAGAAAATTCAGGATGGCGGCCTCCAAGCCGAATGCCAACAGATTGGACTGCTCGTATCCCGGACCAATAACCGTTTGATATAGCGCATTGGCCCGATGCGTAATGGCTTTAATTTTAACAACCGGTAGTCCGGGGTGAACCTTTCCGTTATAGCCCAAAAATTCCGGCAACGAGTAAGCAGAGCTTTGGCTCTCGGGCATAATCTGGTCGATAATCTCACCTTCCAGAACATATTCAGCGTGGCTGATGCAATCCGCATCAATCGATATACAGGGTGAAATTTCGAAGGCACGGTCTCGAATCCGACTAGCGATATCTAATTCGTTAAATCCCAATGGAACTAGCGGGCTTGGACAGCACGAAGCGATGTAAACAGCTGGATCTAATCCAATATGGATTGCTATAGGCAGTGCTTTACCGCCAGCTTTGGCTGCCAGGAAAAAAGATTCCAGATGGCGACCTGGCACCATCCAGATCGTTAGTGTATCCGGCCCCTGTACACACATTCTGTGAACCGAAATGTTTCGGCCGCCGTCGACAGGATCCTTTGCCATAGAAAGACCCATCGTGATGTAAGGTCCTGCATCCGCCGATGTCGTCGTTGCGATTGGTATTTTGCGTAGATCGATATTATTTCGAATCACGCATTCTTGCACCGGCGCATCCCGAGTCACTCGCGGTTCAATCGGATCGCGCGCGGATTCTATAAGTTTATCGGCTATGCGATCCGTTTCGCTACCAATGTACGATGCGCATCTTTCACGCGTCCCGAATACACCCACAACTGCAGGTCGGTTTGCAGGAAGCACGCGCTGGAATAGCATGACAGGTCCTGCTTTGGTCGGTGGTTTAACCGGAACACCCCCCCCTTTCTTAGCGTAGATCGCACCCATTTCACAGAAGGCGTCGACCGGCTGGGATAACGTTTCCAGCTCTCCTGTACAATTGTCCAAAAACGCAATGGCCGATCGCAGATCGTGTATAGAATCACAATGCATTGGTTAATACTCCGATGATGCCGGAATCAACATTGACGCGATTGAAAAATATATGCACATCAATACTAGCTCGAGCTAGCCGCAGCTTCTTTGGGTAAATCACCCCGGGCGGTCTTGCCGTTGTCTAGAAACAATCGGGGATGATGCTGTTTTAGCGCAGAAATGCATTGCGCGTACGGAACATCGTCAAAACTACCGTGGAACTCTATAAATTCCAGACTCTTATTACCTTCGCTATCGAAGGGTTGCAGTGTTGCGTCGTTTACGCCATCAAAGTCCAATGGAGCGATTCCGAATAAATAACACAGCATCAGATTAAAAACGGGTGTCGCTTTGACCCATCGACCTTTTAAATAGACTTCAGCATAGGCATGATAGTGGAATACATCACCACCCACTAACGCCTTGAGCGCCGGCGTACTGATATGATTACGAACATCCGAAAACGCCAATCGGCTGGGAATACCCAAGCTTCTGCACGCTGCCGCAAATACTATAGACTTGTGGATACAAAACCCGGCGCGGTTTTTAATTATCGAGCTGGCTTTCAAGCCGAGGCGTGTCATATCGATACCGTAAACGTCGTAACGTATTTTATCCCGTACAAAATAGAATAACTTGATCGCCTGCTGCACCGGATCATCTTCGCTTCCGACTATTTTTTGCGTAAAATCGCGGACTGTATCGCTATCCGAATCCAAAAACTCGGTAGCTTTAAGTGTATTTTGCCGCGCTAAATCCTGCATATTTTCCTCCAAAATTCTGTCCATTTTTCTATACAATCCGGCCTAAACAAACCGTCGAATCGAATCGTTCAAATCCGCCGAATCTCTGCATACCTGACTAAATTCCACAACGAGCCGATCAAATTCACCGGCAATATTTTTTGGTGTTGCCAGTTGCTTCTCGACTATTGCCGTAGCCGCACTCCCGATGATAACCGCATCTGCTCCAACTGCCCGCAAAACGCTGATATCGGTCGCGTTCTTGACTCCGAAACCAACCGCAAGAGGTTTTTGTGTCTGGTTACGAATCGCCGCCAGCTGATCCAGAACAGATCGATCAAAATTCACCTTGTTGCCGGTCCGCCCGAAGCGCGATACAACGTACAAATAACCCATGGCTTCCTGATAAGCTGCATTTCGGGTCGCTTCGTCCGAACCGGCAAAAAAACTCATGATTCGCCCAATTCCATATTGGGCAGATTGCTGCACGTATTCGGAACGCCAAACCGGTGGAAGGCAATGGATCAACGTCGCGCTGACCTCCGCGTCAACACAGCGATACAAAAATTCATCCATGCCCAGCGGTTGCACCGTGTGCCCATAGTCCGCCAGTAAAACAATCGACAAACCCAGATTTTTCCGAGCACGTTTCGCCAATTTAAGCACCTCGGTCAAATCCACCGTGCTCGCCTCTAGAGCGCGCTGATGCGAACGACGAATCAGCGGTCCATCGGTTAAGGATCTTGGGAAAGGTACGCACAATTCGACCGCCGCTACACCCCGATGGGCCAGAATCGACAACATTTCATAAGTGATAGCCAAATTGGGATCACCCGCATTAACGAAAAAAATCAACTCTGTCTTACATTGTTGGCGCCGGGCCAGCATCAAATTTTCAAGTTCTTTGCCTAACATACCAGCCCCATTAATTGATAATATCGCGCGCAGCCGAAACAATATTACGCACCCGGTCCCCGTTGATTTGTGAAGCAATTCTGGCGCCGGTATCGATATCGACACCGCGCAATGGAATTTGCGATCTCACATAACGTATACCTTCCTCGTCCATGCCCCCGGCCAAAAACAGTCGATCTGTCCCGAAACTGTTGATCAATTCCAGCACTGTAGATGTAGGGATTCGTTGGCCAGTACTTCCAGACTGTTCTCTGGAAATAAAATTATCCAAAATAAATGCGTCAGCACCACAGTTGGCATATTCCAATAACAACGGGCGCTCCAAACATTTACCTTTTTGGATATGCAAAACTTTGAGCAGCGAGACGTGATCGGGGAGACGTCGCTTAATGAATGACACCTCTTTGGGCAGCTGAAAACCCTGCAGTTGAACCCCCATCACCCCAGATTCCCGAACGTATTGAGCGATAATGTCCGGATTACTTTCCGTGGTCACCCCGATGCATTTTAACTGGCTCAATGGCGTACGCGCTAACGCGACGAATTGCTCCTTATTCAGCGAGTACCTTCCACTTGGAACATTGAACCAGATACCCGCAAAATCAACCCCCGACCGATCAAGTAAACGTAACTCAGAGGCGGATGTCATGCCGCAAATTTTGACCTGCATTGTTGCTTGAAGTTGTACTTCGGAATTCGTGTTTTTCATTTTCTATCCTTGAATGACTTAAACAAGTTCGAAACCCATCTAGTGTTTCGCTAAGATTTTCGGCTAGTAAAAAAGCGGTTCCGATCAACAATCCATCGAATCCGGTTTCAATCAGATATTTAGCATCAGAAGCGCTTCCGATCGCGCTAGCGCTTACGATTGCACCGGCGCCTGTAGTTTTAGCAGCTTTCAACAACGCCAGACTTTTATCGATTCCTCCGTCATCGGTTTCCTTTACTGTAATATCGCGGTTACAAATCGCCAATATCGCGTGGGAATCTAGCCTAAGAGTTTCAATTTCTTTGATAGAACCCACCTCGATGAACGGCGTCAGACCCAGCGATAGCGCATGGCTCGACAATTTTTCAATCAATCCATCGCTGAGCAGTTGCTTGGTTAATAGTACCGCCGAAGCACCCATTTCTTTGGATCGTTCGACCGTAAGCGTCCAGCGCAACCACCTAGATTTTATTATGGTTGATCTGATTGATGTATTCGGGTGCCAATGGTAGGAGTTCATCAATCCTGCGATTGGGCCAGGTGGGGAGTTTTTCCAAAGTTA
>Ga0114934_10000456_pt1 | contig 25755 bp, 31 predicted proteins | sample 4SBtaG_2_FD_99695 | JGI IMG/M metagenome (GOLD analysis project Ga0114934, IMG submission 99695) | Deep subsurface microbial communities from Kolumbo volcano to uncover new lineages of life (NeLLi) - 4SBTROV10_white metaG | ecosystem: Environmental > Aquatic > Marine > Volcanic ...
CCGTCTTGACAGCTGTCTTCATTAAGATAAAGTTTGTTAAACCCCATCCAGATAAAAAATAAGGTCAAGAAAAAGAAAATGGGTCGGATACTTTCCATCGATGTCAGGGTGCTCATCCAGGCGCCGCCAATCCCTAATGATATCAGTAACAACGGGCCAACACAGCAGGCCGATGCGCCAATAGCGGCGAGAACGGCGCCGATACTCAGCCAGGTTGTGGATTTATCCGGGGTGGTTGTCGAGTTTTTTTGCGGTTTTGATGACATGGTCTCTCTCCTGTTATTTGTTTAGAAATAGTGTAGACTCTGGTCTATAGAACAGAGTCAAGTGTTTTTTAGGGTTTTATGATATGGCGTATACCATCGGTAAATTAGCCAAAGCGGCGGGCGTTACGCTGGAAACGATTCGATATTATCAGCGTAAAGGGTTGATCGAAGAACCTGCCAAGCCGCTGCAAGGCTATCGACTTTATCCGGCGCAAACAGTTCAGCGTTTACGCTTTATCAAGCGAGCACAGCAGTTGGGTTTTACCTTGAAAGAAATTAATGAATTGCTGTTTTTGGACAGTGGCCATTGTGAGGATGTCAGGCGTCTGGCCGAGCAGAAGTTGCATCAAATTGAAGCGCAAATCAGCAGCCTGACGGCATTGCATGGTGCGTTGCAAGATATGGTGAGTGGCTGCGGAAGCGCTGAGACAGACAATCGTTGTTCTGTAATTGACGCGCTATCGAAAAATGGCGCGACATAATTGCATTGATCGGCACTTTCTTGGGGCTGAACGGGGGTAACATGTTAAGAATACTCATTATTGCAAGACATGCGAAAGCTAAAAGGGGGCTGGCGTATCAAAATGATTTTAAACGGCCATTGTCATCGAGAGGAAAACGTGATGCCCTATTGATGGGGGAATCATTAAAGAAGCAGGGTCTTATTCCTGAGCTTGTGATAAGTTCAGCGGCTAAAAGGGCTAAAAAGACGACAAAAAGAGCAATCACCGCGATGGCGTATCCGGGAGATCTTGTTCTTAAGCGAGATTTGTATTTATCAGGCTGTAAAGCCTACCTGAAAACAATAAAAGCACTTACTGATGAAATAACATGTGTCATGCTCGTAGGTCATAACCCTGATTTAGAGGAATTGGTTTATGAACTAACCGGGGAAGATGTGATGATTCCGACAGCGGGTGTCGTCTGTATTGAAGTCGATTTGGCGCATTGGAAAGAAATAAAAAATGCCCGCGGTCGGATCACGGGCTATTTGGGGAGACTGGCGAATAACGTTACCTGAACAACAATGTGAGTGAGACGTTGTCAAATACGGCGCTGATCCGGCGGTAGCGGTGCGGGTTCAGTCGGTTTGGGTTGTAAGAACTTTTTCAGGTTTTGATTGAATTGTTCAAGTTGTTTTTGCAGTTGCTGGCCTAAAGATTCGGCTTCGTGTTGAAACTGTGGAATGATTTCTTTTTCCAGTTGTTGATTGAGTTGTTCGCCCATAATGCTTAAGTTGTTTAACAGATTCTCAAACACATCGCCGGAAAAATTACGCAAGGTTCGGTTGGCATCAACTTTCCAGGCATGATTTTCAAGTACCAGGTAGGTTGTGAACATTTTCTTTTGGCCGTTGTATTGGAGAATCGTTTCAACCCGGGCATGAGGTTTTTCGATGATTATTTTGCCCGTTGAAAGTTGTGCGCCGGACAAGTCTTGTTCCAATGGCGTGAGTGTATTGCTGTCGGCTTGCCGCACAAAGTGCTTTGCCCGATTAAGGTCATGCTTGATCATCGCTTGCCAGAAGGCAGCCGTAACTTGCTCGGGTTGTGTAGGTGTTTGGCAGCCTGATACCAGACTGGCGAGCAGTAAAAAAAATCCGGCCAAAAAAGCCGGATTGGTTACTCGATAAAGATCAGTCTTCACCGGAAAATGCACCTAGGAGCTGTAATAAGCTCAAGAACAGGTTGTAGATTGAAACATACAGCGAAACGGTCGCCATAATGTAGTTGGTTTCACCGCCATGAATAATAGCGCTGGTTTCATACAGAATCATACCTGACATCAGCAGGATAAACATGGCAGAAACGGCCAGCGATAAGGCCGGAATATGGAAAAACAATGCCCCTAAGCTGGCCAGAAAAGCGACCAGAATGCCGATCATCAAAAAACCGCCGATAAAACTGAAATCCTTTTTGGTTGTCAGGGCATAACCGGACAAGCCTAAAAAGATAACGCCGGTGCCGCCTAAAGCGGTCATGACCAGTTCGCTGCCATTACTGAATGTGTTTAGATACATATTAATAATCGGGCCTAAGGTCATACCCATGAAACCTGTCAGCATGAATACAAAAAGCATACCCAACGAACTGTTGCGGAATTTTGAGGTTAAGAATAACAACCCAAAATAACCGACAAAGGTAATTAATATGCCGGGTTGGGGTAAATTCAGCATCATGGAGACACCGGCCATTGCCGCACTGAACAACAGTGTGAGTGACAATAGGAAATAGGTGTTTCTCAGCACACGGTTGGTCTCCAGGACGCTTTGTGTGGATCGTGATGTTACAGTGTTTAGTCTCATTGCTTTGCCTTTAAAGTTTAGATGTGGTTAAGACCCGATAATCTTACAAGAGTTTCATTGCTTTTGTAATAGCTGGAGCAAGTATTTTCAAAAGTCCTTGCCTCGGATTTAACCTGACCTTGCCATTGTAGTACCATACAGCCGTTTATGTGTACATATTCAGATTCCCAGCTATTGGATACCCTAATCCCAGCCTTCTTTCAGAGGGAGAAGGCGATGTTGTGAGGGTTTCTGATAGGTTATTGGCTGCCGGACGACTTTGAATTTTCAAGGAGATGACAACAGATGAGTGAAAATACGATAATACCTTACGAAGCGATAGGCGGTGAAACGACGCTGCGCTTTTTAGTCGAGCGTTTTTATCATTACATGGATACTTTGCCCGAAGCCAAGTCGATTCGACACATGCATGCCGATCAGCTGGATAATGCAAAAGACAAGTTATTCAAGTTCTTATCGGGCTGGCTGGGCGGGCCGGACTTATATATACAGGAATTTGGTCATCCCATGTTACGACGGCGTCATTTTCCATTCCCGATCGGACAGGCCGAGCGCGACCAATGGATGCTGTGCATGGATAAAGCCTTGAACGATATTGATATGCATCCACAATTAAAAGACCATCTTCGTAAAGCATTGGCTGACCTGGCAACACATATGATCAATCAGGATTGATAAGGGTATGAATGCACAACACGATTACCAGATTCGTTACAGTCAGCGGGCAAAGCGGATTCGATTGGTGGTTTCGGCGGAAAAAGTTGAAGTCGTTGCGCCGCCTGGCGTGCCAGAGCAGCAGCTACATGATTTCGCCGCCAAAAAGAAGGACTGGATTCGTGCGACCTTGAAAAAAGTTCGGCAAAAAAAACAGGCGGTAAAGCCGCTTGCACCGGAACGCTATGAAGACGGCTGTCTGATTCCCTTCAAGGGGGATTTTTATCCGCTACATATCCAAACTGGAGATCAACGTCGGCAAGCTGATTTAACATTTAATCCAGAGCAGGGCTTTACGCTAAACATACAGGCGAAAGATCAACACAGTGATACTATCCATCTTATTGTTCGGCAGTGGATGTTTCAACAGGCGGCAGAGGAAACCGGTCGTTATATTCAGCAGTATGCCCCAAAGTATCAACTCTGGCCGCAGCAGGTTCGCATCAAACAGCAAAAAAGCCGTTGGGGCAGTTGCTCAGTAAAGAATAATCTGAATATTAATGGCTTATTGATCATGACGCCTCCACAGGTGATGGCGTATGTTGTGGCGCATGAGCTGTGTCATATCCGCCATAAAAACCATTCGCCGGCGTTTTGGCAGTTAGTCGCCGAGCATATGCCTGATTATCAGGAATACAGACATTGGCTCAAGCAGAATGGCCAGCGTGTTATGTGTGGGTTTTAACTATTTATTGCAGCCAGCCTTTATATTTAAAAAACCAATAGGGCGCAATCGCCGATAAAATCATGATAAAAATGGCCGTCGGATAACCGTATTTCCAATCCAATTCGGGCATGAATTCAAAGTTCATACCATAAATACTGGCAACCACGGTAGGCGGGAGAAAAATAACGGCCGCGATGGAGAATATTTTGATGATTTGATTCTGGCGAATATTGATAAAGCCTTGAATCGAATCCATCAGGAAGTTGATTTTTTCAAATAAAAAAGCGGTATGTGACTGCAAGCTGTCGATATCGCGCATGATTTTACGGCCAATTTCCAATAGTTCAGGTTGGTTGATTAAATGACGCTGTAGAAAGGATTGCTCCCGCATGCTGTCCATTAAGCACAAGCGAATTTTGCCATTGCTGTTTTCCAGTTTTGCCAATTGACTGATGGCTGATTGTAAATCACAGTCGTTGTTTTCCAGGACATCTTGACTGAGATCACCCAGTTTACTGTGCAGTTCCTCAACAACATCGGCCAGATTTTCTATTTTGTGATCCAGCAAGGTGATCATCAATTCGCTGACCGATTGGCATGAAATCATTTTATGGTGCGCTCGCATGCGGAACAATCTGAAATCGACGATCGCGGCGTCTCGTATTGTGATTAAGTGTTTTTTTTGCAGGATGAAGGCAACGGTTTCGGTCTCGTGCCGACCTCCGCGTTGCGATAAAAACAAGCTGTGCAGATGCAAGCCGGATTCATCAATAAAATAGCGCGCCGACGTTTCAATTTCATCCATATCATCGGATTCGGGAAGCTCATCACGAATCATGTGTTCTAATAAATCGCGCTCGTATTCATCAGGCTCTTGGGCGTCAATCCAGTCAGCCTGTTGTAAATCCGATGTGGTGACAGGGTATTGGCACTCTAATTTGTGAATTAGATTCTGATGAATTTTAAACAGTCTAAGCATTATTGAATGATGATGTCGGTGAGTTGGTGCCAGGGCTGACTGGCCTGTTCAGTCAATGTCTCACCATCATGCTGTGTGATAAACAGGGCGGCAATGCCTTCCTTGTTTGCAATGGTTAGACCTTTTTCGGCACCGACACAGAGCAATGCGGTTGACCAGGCATCCGCCATGATCGGATCGTCATAAATCAGTGTGACCGAAACCGTTTTATGGGTGACAGGGTGGCCAGTACGCGCATCCAGAATATGGCTGAAACGTTGGCCATTCTGATCGAAAAAATGGCGATAAGTGCCAGATGTCATCACCGCGACGGCATCGCGGCGTTTAATCGTCAGGATTTTATGCAGCCGGGTTTGACCCGGCAATGGGCGTTCGATAGCGACCCGCCAGGGTTTGTCGCCTGGCTTTTGGCCACGGGTTTCCAGTTCACCCCCAATTTCGACCAGATAATTCTCGATCTTGTTTTGCAGCAGGATTTGACCAATTCGGTAAACGCTGTAGCCTTGCGCGATTGAGGCAATATCGATTTCGAGTTGAGGCAGGCGCTTACGTAAATGAGTCGCATCAACGATTTCCAGATTTTGATAACCAATGCGTTGTCGGGCTTGCTGTATTGCATCGTTCGTAGGCTTTTTGGGGTGATCGGTATTGAATCCCCATAACGAAAATAATGGTTCACTGGTGATGTCGTAGCAGCCATCGGTTTTTTGGCTCATCTGTTGCGCTTTTTTCACCAGTTGCACCAATTCTTCACCGACTTCAAAGGGTTCGTTTTTAGAGAAGGCGTTGAATTGTTCAATGACCGAGTCGGCGCGATAATTGGAGAGCAGTTTATCCAGTCGCGCCAGTTCCTGATCAACTTGCCGTTTTAAATCCGCCGCATTAACCCCCGGTTTCCAGAATGAAATATGGTATGAAGTGCCTTGTGTCAGGCCGGCAAAACGCTGTAATGACTCCGGTGGCGAGCAGCTTAACAGTGTTGGAATGATCAGAAAAACAAGCAGTCGTTTTATGTTCATCGTTAGCTCATCGCCGGTTCAATTAACACGAAATAGATGACAGCAGCCAGAATAATACGGTAAATGACATATGGCCACATACCAAATTGGTTCAACCATTTTAAAAAGTAATGGATCGCGGTCAGTGCGGTAATAAATGACGTGACGGTACCGATTAAGAAGGCCAGCCAGTCAACGGGGGCATGGTCCATGGCGACTTCCAGTAATTTAACCGATGCCGCCAGTGCTGTAATCGGAATGGCCAGCAGGAAAGAAAAGCGTGAAGCCGCTTGTCTGTCCAGGCCTAATAGCAAACCCGCGGTAATGGTCGCACCTGAGCGCGAGGTGCCCGGAATCAGGGCAATAGATTGGGCAAGGCCGACCAGTATGGCATCTTTCCAGGTAATGGAATCAATATTACGTTGTTTTTTGCCAAACACATCGGCGGCACCCAGTAAAATGCCGAAAACCAGCGTGGTGACGAAAATAATCTGTACCGAACGTAAATGGGTGTCGATGGTATCGAGTAATAGCAGGCCAAACAAGCCGGTCGGAATGGTGCCGATGACAACAGCCCAGGCCAGGCGGCTGTGGCCAACATGCTGGCGCTGCTGCACTGAGCGGTAACCATCATTTAGCAGTATCAAGACATCTTTGCGAAAATAAAGGATGACAGCCAATAGTGTGCCGACATGAACGGCCAAATCAAAAGCCACGCCTTGATCTTTCCAGCCACTGAAAACCGGGGTCAGGATAAGGTGAGCAGAGCTGGAGATGGGCAAAAATTCGGTAATTCCCTGGACGATGCCTAAAATCAGAGCATGTATAAAATCCATTGCTGTATCCTGTGAATCAAGAGTAGGTAAGTTAAGGGTAAACATAAAAAAGGCACCAAACCGAAATTTGATGCCTTCTGCGTGTTACGTTGTCATCATTTAATGAATATCTTTCCAGTATTCACGTTTTAACAGATAGGCGACGATGGTAAACAGTAAAATATAAAATAAAACATATTTACCCATGGCTTTTCTTTCCATCTGTACCGGTTCGCCGATATAGACCAGGAAATTGACCAGGTCGTTGACAAAGCGGTCGAACTCTTTTTTTGACATTTTGCCATTACCTTTTGAAACCAGTTCGGTAATAACCGGCTTGCCGTCAATGTTTTTGATCGATGCGGTTTGCTCGCCCTGCAATTGCCATAAGACATTCGGCATGCCGACATCTTCAAAAACACGGTTGTTGACACCATAAGGTCTGGAAGGATCAGCATAGAAACTTCTCAGATAGGTGTACAGCCAATCGGCCCCACGCACGCGCGCAATAAGCGATAAGTCAGGTGGCGTGGTTCCAAACCATTTTGCGGCATCTTTAGCGTTCATTGCCGAATGCATTTGATCATAGATACCCGCACCGAGTGGTGCAATGTCCTGAAGTACTTTATCTTCATCCAGGTTTAAGTCAATCGCCATACGCTTGTAACGAATGTGTTTGGCAGAGTGGCAGCCCAAGCAATAGGTTACATAGTTTTTTGCGCCCCGCTCGAGCGATTGAACATCGCTCAGATCAATGTCGGCATCTTCAAGCTCAACTTCAGCCCCTGCAGAATAAACACTGAAAGGCACGACTAATAGCAAAATATAAAGTAATTTTTTCATAGTTAATCAAGGCTTTCTTTTAGTTTTTTTGCAAATCGAATCAGTGCATTAATCATTGCTGTCCGATCCGGCCTTCTTTTCATGACAGTGTTGCCATGGCTATCTTTAACAGGTGTTTGAGGAAAGACTTCATTGAAAAATTCAATCCAGCCCGGCAGCCGTTCTTCCAATGAGGGTTGATGCGTCAGCCGTGTGGGTACGGGTTTGGTTTTTTCCCAACGGGTATAAAGTGGCATGAGCAGGAAAAAGCCAAAATAAATAACGGTCAATATTCTAGCGACGAGGGTTGCACCCGGCGTTGCAGGTTGTGTACCCAGATAGCCTAAACCGATGAAGCTGATAACAAACAATAAAACGGCTTTTTTATAAATACCGCCGCGATAACGGATTGATTTGACTTTACAGCGATCCAGCCATGGCAGTAGAAACAAGACGACTATGGCACCGCCCATCGCGATGACACCGGCGAATTTATCGGGTACGGCTCGTAAAATGGCGTAGAACGGTGTGAAATACCAGACGGGTGCAATATGTTCAGGCGTTTTTAAGGGGTCGGCCGGGATAAAATTGGCGTGTTCCAGGAAGTAACCGCCCATTTCCGGCATATAGAAAATAACGGTGGCAAAAAAGAATAAAAAGACGCCAATTCCGACAATATCTTTAACGGTATAGTACGGGTGGAACGGAATCCCATCGACAGGCACGCCAAATGGATCTTTGGATTCTTTGATTTCAATGCCATCCGGGTTATTGGAGCCCACTTCATGCAAGGCGACAATATGCAGGAACACTAAAATCAAAAGCACCAGAGGAACAGCGATGACATGGAACGCGAAAAAACGGTTTAAGGTGGCGTCCGCGATAACGTAGTCGCCACGAATCCACAAGGATAAATCATCACCAATGACCGGGATGGCACTAAACAGGGAAATAATAACCTGCGCCCCCCAATATGACATTTGTCCCCAAGGCAACAGATAGCCCATAAAGGCTTCAGCCATCAGGGCGACAAAAATCAACATGCCGAAAATCCAGATCAGTTCGCGGGGATGTTTGTATGAGCCATAGATTACGCCTCTGAACATATGCAGATAAACGATGATGAAAAACGCCGAGGCACCGGTCGAGTGCATATAGCGCACCAGCCAGCCCCAGTTGACATCACGCATGATGTATTCAACCGAATCGAATGCCAGCTTGGCATCCGGTTTGTAGTTTATGGTCAGCATGATGCCGGTCACGAATTGATTGACCAGCACAAACAGGGCCAGGGAGCCAAAGAAGTACCAGATATTAAAATTTTTCGGCGCATAATAGTGCGCCATATGTTCATTCCACAATTTAACCAGTGGGAAACGACTCAGAAACCAGTCTGTGCATTGACCTATTCTATTCTTCATGCTCTAGCCTCCTCGTTATCTTCGCCGACCATGATGAGTGTATCCTTGACATATTTATGGGGAGGAATTTCCAGGTTGGTGGGCGCAGGAACGCCTTTATAAACACGACCGGCCAGATCGAACCATGAGCCGTGGCATGGACAGAAAAATCCACCTTTCCAGTCGTTACCCAAGTCAGGTGGCGCAATTTCCGGGCGAAATGTTGGCGAGCAGCCTAAATGCGTACACAAGCCAACCGCCAGAAAAATCTCGGGTTTGATAGCGCGGAATTCATTTTTACAATAATCAGGCTGAAGCGATTCATTGGACAGTGGATCAGCCAGTTTGTCAGTGAGTGTCGTCAGAGTTTCGAGGACATCGGGCGTACGGTTTAACACCCAGACTGGCTTGCCGCGCCAGGCAACGCGAATCAGCTGGCCCGGTTCCATCTTGGTCAGGTCAACATCGACGGGGGCACCGGCGGCCATGGCTTTTGCGCTAGGTTGCATTTGTGAAAGGAAAGGTACTGCGATAAAACCAGTACCGACTGCTCCAACCACGGTCAGTGCCGAGGTGAGAAACTGGCGTTTTGATTTATTGACGCCTTCGTTAGTCATGGGTAACGCTCCTGTGTTTTATTTTTTGATGCACTATATACTCCGCGCGGAGTATAGCCGCGTCATTTTTTATTAGTCTCGCTCAATATACCGTACTCGTTAGGTTTGTTGAAGTGAGAATGTGTATTTTTTTATTGGTCGATACGGGGATGAACCGTTATGTCGCAAATGGCGACACGATCAGGTGCAAAGCGACAATTTTTGCACAAGACAGGGGCAAATAAAAACAAAATGGTAAAAATCAGGGCTGCAAAATTTGAGTCAAGCGCTGAATGAAAAGCGCATTTTCATCCTTTTTCCCAACCGTAACGCGCAAACATTGCTCAAGTAAGCCGCCTTGAGGGGAGAGGTTTTTAATCAGAATGCCGCGTTGCTTGAGTGATTGAAAAACAGTATCAGCTGGAATTGTATTACTTTTGAATAAAATAAAATTGGCTTCAGACGGGTAAACGCTCAGGCCGTTAATGTGTTTAAGGCGATCAAACAGCCATTGCCGTTGCTGACGGATGTGTTGTGTTTGGGTAATTAAAAAATCAATTCGGTTCAGAGCGAATTCCGCGGTAAGTTGAGTCAAGCTGTTAATATTGTAGGGGAGTCTGATTTTATTCAGCTCGGTAATAATATCGCTATGTCCGGCTAAAAAACCCAGACGGAGGCCTGCCAGGCCCAGTTTTGAAACCGTCCGCATCACCAGAAGGTTATTGAATTCAGGTAACTTCGGCATAAAGCTGGCATCGGTAAACGGCGCGTAGGCTTCATCGACAACGACCAGGCCTTCGCTGGCGACAATGATGTCGATGATATCCTGCTCTGCAAATAAATTACCGGTCGGGTTGTTGGGATAGGCCAGAAAAATGACGGCAGGCTGTTGCGTTTTAATGGCGTTAAGCATGACCGGCATATCCAGACTGAAATCGGCCTGTAACGGAATGCCAAGGTAGTTGAGTCCCAGGCTGAGTGCCACCTGTTTATACATGACAAATCCCGGCTCGGGAGCCATGATGGACGAATTTTGTTGCAGTGCCATCAATAAAATCTGAATGATCTCATCTGAACCATTGCCCAGCAAAATATCCGCCTGCACAGGTACCCGGTTCGTTTTCCGCAGGCTGTTCGTCAATGCGGTGGCGACAGGGTCAGGATAACGATTGATGGCGCAATCCTGCAGGTGCGTCAGCCATTCTTGTTTGATGGCATCTGGCCAGCTGTAAGGGTTTTCCATGGCATCCAATTTGATCAGATTTTGGGCATCGGCCACTGTATAGGCCTGCATGGCTTTAAGTTGCGGTCGGAATAAGGATTGAACAGGGGGCGTCATGGTCATTAAAGGTGATAATACGTTGTTGGTATGATCGGGCAAGATTTAAACGGTAGGATGGGGAGCGCGACAGCGAACCCCATCAAAAAACAATAGCACTGTTTAATCCAGTCCAGGCCAGTGATTATTTTTGCAACGCTGGGTTAATCCGGTATTCGGCAGAACGGGCATGCGCCGTCAGACCTTCGCTACGGGCCAGAATCGAGGCGGTTTCACCCAGGCGACTCGCGCTTTTGGGAGAGCAGTTAATCAGACTGCTGCGTTTCTGAAAGTCGTAAACGCCTAAAGGTGATGAAAAACGCGCTGTGCCAGAGGTTGGCAAGACATGATTAGGGCCTGCGCAGTAATCACCCAGGGCTTCGGCGGTATGACGCCCCATGAAAATAGCGCCGGCATGGCGGATTTTTTGACACAGATCGTCCGGGTTTTCGACAGAAAGCTCCAGATGTTCCGGTGCAATGTGGTTGACCACGTCGGCGGCCTGATCGAGGTCGGAAACTTTGATAAATGCGCCGCGATTTGTCAGCGAGGTGCGAATAATGTCGGCACGTTCCATTTCCGGCAAGAGTTTATTGATGCTGGCTTCGACTTGATTCAGAAAGTCTTGATCGGGGCTGATTAAAATAGCCTGCGCATCTTCATCGTGTTCGGCTTGCGAGAATAAATCCATCGCAATCCAGTCTGCTGATGTTTGACCATCGCAGACCACGAGAATTTCAGACGGGCCAGCAATCATATCAATTCCGACTTTCCCGAAAACCAGTTTTTTGGCCGTCGCGACATAGATATTGCCCGGACCAACGATTTTATCGACCGTCGGAATGGTTTTAGTGCCATAGGCCAAAGCAGCAACGGCCTGGGCGCCGCCGACCGTGAATACCCGATCGACTCCGGCAATATAGGCGGCGGCCAGAACCATCGGGTTGATTTCATCGTTGGGTGTTGGGACAACCATAATCAGTTCTTTGACGCCTGCAACTTTGGCTGGAATCGCATTCATTAAAACCGACGACGGATAGGAGGCTTTGCCGCCAGGGACATACAAGCCAACCTTGTCGAGCGGACTGATTTTTTGGCCTAAAACGGTGCCATCATCTTCCTGGTATTGCCAGGATTCGAGTTTTTGTTCCTCGGCATAGGCGCGAATCCGGTTGGCCGCAATTTGCAAGGCTTCGGCTTGATTGGCCGGCAAATTATCCCAGGCTTGTTGCAGCATGGTTTTGGGAAATTCGAGCTCAGAGGCTTTTTTAATCTGGCGGTGATCGAACTGATTAGTTAATTCAATGACGCTGGCATCGCCGTGTTGGCGAACCTTGCCAATAATGTCCAGCGTACGCTGATGGATTTCCAGGTCATCGGCCTGATCAAATGCCAGGCGTTGGTCTAATTGCTTGAAAAATTCGCTATCGGCAAAATCGAGTCGTCGTATATTCAGCGTGTTCATACGGTTACCTGTCAGCTAAAGTTTTTTCGAATTGGTCAAGCAGGGCTTGAATGGCCTGATGTTTCATTTTCATCGCCGCTTTGTTGACGACCAGGCGAGAGGTGATATCGATAATCAAATCGCGGGGCTCCAGGCCATTCGCCTTTAAGGTGTTGCCGGTATCGACTAAATCGACAATATAATCGGCCAGCCCGACCAATGGCGCAAGTTCCATGGAACCATATAATTTGATGATATCGGCTTGGATGCCGTGATCTGCAAAATAGCGTTGCGCAGTTTTGACGTATTTGGTTGCAACGCGGACACGGCCCGAAATTTCAGGGGCACCCACTGGTGCTGCCGTCATCAGTCGGCAGCCTGCGATACCTAAGTCCAAGGGCTCATATAGATTGTCTGAGCCATGTTCCAGCAGCACATCTTTGCCGGCAATGCCCATGTCGGCGGCACCGTATTCGACAAATGTCGGCACGTCGGTGGCGCGAATAATAACCAGTTCGACGTCATCCCGGGTTGTTTTTAAAATCAACTTCCGGCTTTTTTTGGGGTCGTCAATGGGAATGATGCCTGCTTCCTCTAACAGGGGCAAGGCATCTTCGTAAATACGTCCTTTAGAAACGGCAATAGTTAGCATAATCTTTGTTTTTAACCTGGAATTCGGCGGATAGAGGCGCCAAGCTGCGCCAGTTTTTCTTCAATATGCACATAGCCCCGGTCGATATGATAAATACGATCAACCAGGGTTTCACCATCTGCAACGAGTCCGGCCAGTATCAGACTGGCTGAGGCACGTAGATCAGTGGCCATCATTGGCGCGGCGGTCAGTTTATCAATGCCGTTAACGATGGCGGTATTGGATTCGAGTATGATATCAGCACCCATACGTTGGAGTTCCTGGACGTGCATAAACCGATTTTCAAACACCGTTTCGGTGATGATGCCCACACCTTCGGCAATGGTGTTCAGGGCGGTAAACTGAGCCTGCATATCGGTCGGGAAGGCTGGATAGGGTGCCGTTCTGACGCTCACAGCTTTAGGTTGTTTGCCTTTCATATCCAGCTTGATCCAGTTTTCACCGGTGGTGATTTCGGCGCCGGTTTCGCGTAATTTATCCAGTACCGCATCGAGTAACTCAGGATAGGTATCTTTTAACAAGACCGATCCCCGGCTGATTGCAGCGGCAACCAGATAAGTCCCCGTCTCGATTCGGTCGGGCAAAATGGAATAATGTAAATCGGGTTGTCCTAAACTTTTCACACCTTGAATGGTGAGAATATCGGTACCGATGCCCTTGATTTTAGCACCCAGTTTATTGAGGAAGTTTGCCAAATCAGTCACTTCAGGTTCTCTGGCGGCATTTTCAATAATGGTTTCACCCTCTGCGAGGGTCGCGGCCATCAACAGGTTTTCAGTCCCGGTTACGGTGATTTTGTCCAATACGAGTCGGCAGCCTTTTAGACGATCGACTTTAGCATGAATATAGCCTTGTTCAACCCGGATTTCAGTACCCATTTTCTCCAGCGAGGATAAATGAATATCAACAGGTCGGGTACCAATGGCGCAACCGCCGGGCAGAGAAACATGGGCTTCGCCAAAGCGGGCCAACAAAGGTCCTAAGACCAGAATTGAGGCACGCATGGTTTTGACCAATTCATACGGTGCTTCGAATTTGTCAATGGTGTTGCTGTTGACCTCGATATTCATTTTTTCATCAATGGTCAGTTGAACCCCCATACGACCCAATAATTCCATCGTGGTGGTGATGTCGTGCAAATGGGGAATATTGCCAATGGTGACGGGGTATTCGGACAACAGTGTGGCTGCAAGAATCGGTAGTGCGGCATTTTTTGCGCCCGATATTCTCAGTTCTCCGGCCAGCGGTTTCCCGCCGCTTATCAATAGTTTATCCATTAAGGTCAGCTTTTGTTATACAGTTTTGAATAAAATAATCTGAATTATCAAAGCCACTCAGGACGGCAAGCGCTGTGAGTTGTTCAGGGATGTTTTTAAAACAGATTTTTTGTTGATGACGCATAGATTGCTTAATCCACTCGATCAATAAAGCAAGCCCTGCGCTGTCGGCGCGTTTAACGGGTTTTAAATTAATGACCAAGTGCCTGGTTTGCGTCTGGTTTTGTAATAAACGGGCGGTGTTTTTATCAATACGACTGAAGGTGAGTTCACCGTGCAATTCGTATTCACCGGAATCCTGTTTTAACAATTTAATCTCGTCCACGTTTATTCCGATGCTTTTTTGAAAAGAAACTGGCCGATGACTTGTTCCAGCACGATGGCGGACTGCGTAATATCAATAGCATCGCCATCTTGCAAGTATTCATCAGAACCACCTGGTTCGAGGCTGACATATTGTTCGCCGAGTAACCCGGCGGTAAAGATGCTGGCGGTGGTGTCAGTCGGCAAGGTGTTGAATTTCTTCTCGATTTGCATTTCAACAATGGATTCATAACGGTTTTTATCCAGTTTTATCGCAGAGACACGACCAACGGTTACACCGGCGACAGAGACTTTGGATTTTACTTTCAAGCCGCCTGAGTTGTCGAAACTGGCTGTAATCGTATAGGTATCGGACGTATCCAGATAGCTGCTCAGATTACTGACTTGTAATGCCATATAAAAAAGAGCAGCAATGCCACAGGCAACAAAAAAACCGACTAATGTGTCCTGAGTATAGGTATTCGACATGTTAAGTATCTCCAAACATAAGCGCTGTAAGAATAAAATCCAGCGCCAAAACAGAAAAGGCTGAATTAACTACGGTTCGGGTGGTCGCCCGGCTGATGCCTTCTGATGTCGGCATGGCGTCGTAGCCTTCGAACAAGGCAATCCAGGTGACGACAAAACCGAACACCAGGCTTTTTATAAAACCATTGACGACATCATCATAAAAATCGATTCCGGCCTGCATTTGTGACCAAAATGGACCCTCATCAACGCCAAGCATGCCGACTCCAACCATATAGCCGCCCACAATGCCGATCGCACTGAACAAAGCGGCGAGCAAGGGCATGGAAAAAATACCGGCCAGAAAGCGGGGAAAGATAACACGTCGAATCGGATCAACGGCCATCATTTCCATACCAGACAATTGTTCGGTTGTTTTCATCAAACCGATTTCGGCCGAAAGGGCTGAGCCTGCACGACCGGCAAATAGCAGCGCCGTGACCACAGGGCCTAATTCCCGCACTAAAGATGCGGCAATCATGATGCCTAGCGATGCTTCTGCACCGAAATCAGACAAGGTGTAATAGCCTTGCAGTGCCAACACCATGCCGACAAACAAGCCTGAAATCGTAATCAGTAAAAAGGATAAGACGCCGACAGAATAGATTTGTCGGATCAATAAATGTGGCCGTTGTAAAACATCGATGAGGCCGGGTAAGCAATGAAACAGGAAAAATGTGGCACGGCCTAATTTGGCAAAACCGCTACGGGTTGTCGCACCCAGATATTGAAAGATTTGCATGATGTCTTAACTCAATTGATTTGACATTAAATCGTCAAAATAATCGGGGGCAGGGTAATGGAAATGCACCGGCCCATCGGCTTTACCTTGCATAAATTGTTGAACCCACTCCGAGTCGGAGGCTGCGATTTGTTCTGGTGTTCCTTCGCCGACAATTTTGCCGTCAGACAAAACATAAATATAATCGGCAATGGCGGCTGTTTCTTGCACATCGTGTGACACAATGATGCTGGTCAACCCCAGCGTCTTGTTGAGGGAATTGATCAGATGAATCAAGGCGCCCATCGAAATCGGATCCTGCCCGGTAAAGGGTTCGTCATACATGATCATCATCGGATCCAGTGCAATGGCGCGGGCGAGTGCGACTCTGCGGGCCATACCGCCGGATAATTCTGCAGGCATTAAATGCCGCGCCCCGCGCAGACCAACCGCTTGCAGCTTCATCAAAACCAGTGTGCGAATCATCGACTCCGAAAGCTTTGTATGTTCTCGGAGTGGGAAGGCGACATTTTCATAGACATCAATGTCTGTCAACAAGGCACCTGATTGAAACAGCATGCCCATTTGTTTGCGTAACGCAAACAGTTCGGCGCGTTTGAGTTGATGAACATTCTGCTGGTTGACCACAACCGAACCGGATTGTGGCGATAATTGACCGCCAATCAATTTCAATAAGGTTGTTTTTCCGGTTCCACTTGGTCCCATGATAGCCGTGACTTTGCCGCGCTGAATATCGAGGGATATGTCATCGAAAATTTTGCGTTGACCGCGCATGAAAACCAGGTTTTTTATCGTGACAATTTTATCCATTGTGGTTTTTCGCTGTTGCAGGACGTCCGGTTTTACTCATTGGGCTCAGATTGCTTTCGTCATCAGTCTGTAAAGCGGTGTATTCTCCACGACATTGCCGGTTCAAGTCAATTAAAGCAACGCTCTGGGAACGGTTCAATCGTGATCAGGAAACATCTTCTTTGCTTAACCCGGTCTTGCTGTTGTGGAGAGGTTTGAGTATTTTAATATTATTTATCAATGACTTAGTATTTTTTGTGGGTAAAGTGGGCTTAAAACCCATCCAAGTCAGAACTCGATCATGTCATAATATCTCATTTTTCAACTGATAAGAAATTTATGGCAATCAACTTTTTTGCGCTCATTGGTGGTCTCGTGGTTTTAGTGGTGTCCGCCGATAAGTTTGTGATAGGAACCGCTTCAATCGCTCGAAATATGGGGGTTTCAACTTTGTTGATTGGACTGACGATCGTTGGCCTTGGAACCTCGGCTCCGGAAATCCTGGTTTCGGCGATGGCGTCTTTCGAAGGAAATGGCGGATTGGCGATTGGTAATGCGCTAGGGTCGAACATCGCGAATATTGGCTTGATTTTAGGCTTGACAGCCATGGTGTCACCTTTAGTGGTACATTCGGGATTGTTGAAGCGCGAGTTGCCGGTTTTGACCTTGATCAGCCTGATGTGTTTTCTGTTGGCATTTGATGGTTTGAGTGTCGGTGACAGTATCTGGATGCTGATTGTCTTGGGGATATTTATTTTTTGGCTCATTCAGTTGGCTCGGCAAGGGCGACAGGATGAGTTGACGAAAGAATTAGATGCGGAAATTCCCAAAGATGTCAGTATGCTTAAAGCTGTTGTCTATGCGCTGTTAGGGTTGCTTGGGCTGTTGCTGAGCTCACGTATTCTGGTTTGGTCGGCGGTCAATATTGCTGAGGCGTTTGGGGTGAGCGATATGGTTATTGGCTTGACCATCGTTGCTGTGGGCACCAGTTTGCCCGAATTAGCCGCGTCAATTACCAGTGTGTTGAAAGGTGAGGATGATCTTGCTGTCGGCAATATTATTGGCTCTAATGTCTATAATCTTCTGGCCGTGTATTCTTTGCCCGGGTTTGTAACAGGGATTAAGCTTGACGAGAGTGTTTTAGTCCGGGATTTTCCGGTTATGCTAGGGTTGACGGCAGTTTTGTTCATTATGGGCTATGGTTATAAGCAAGTCGGGCGTATCAGTCGGGGTGAGGGCGTTTTTCTGGTTTTGGCTTATGCAAGTTATCAATGGGTCGTTTATCATGCTGCCGTTACGCCGGTGACAACATGAAGTCAAGTGACTATAACTTTAAGGCATTAGCTGTAGCTGTCATCGAGGCTGAAAAAAAAGCAGTGGCGGCCTTGGCAGAACGTATCGACGACCAGTTTATTCACGCCTGTCAATTGATGCTGGCGTGCCAGGGACGGGTTATTGTGACTGGCATGGGAAAATCAGGCCATATAGCCGGAAAGATTGCCGCTACCCTGGCCAGTACCGGGACACCGGCTTTTTTTGTGCATCCGGGCGAAGCCAGTCATGGCGATTTGGGCATGATTACGCGCATGGATGTGGTGTTGGCCTTGTCCAATTCGGGCGAGACCGATGAAATATTGACGATTTTGCCCATTATCAAACGCTTGCATGTGCCATTGATCGCGATGACAGGGCAGCCGCTGTCGTCGCTGGCGACCCTGGCGGATACGCATTTGAATGTAGCCGTTGAAAAAGAAGCCTGTCCTTTAGGTTTGGCGCCGACGGCGAGTACGACGGCCGCCTTGGTAATGGGCGATGCCTTGGCGGTGGCGCTGTTGGAAACGCGTGGATTTTCCCGCGATGATTTTGCCTTGTCTCACCCCGGGGGCAGTTTAGGGCGGCGTTTAATTATGCGAGTCAGTGATTTGATGCATAAGGGGGAAAAATTGCCCTGCGTAAAACCCGATACCATCGTGGCGCGGGCGTTACTGGAAATGACGGAAAAAAAACTGGGCATGACGGCCGTTGTCGATGACCATCAGCAGGTTCTGGGTATTTTTACCGATGGTGATTTACGACGGATGTTGGAAAAGCGTGATGATGTGCATCAGACCACGGTTGCCGAGGTGATGACGTCGCCGTGTACGACTGTCGATTCCATGCTTTTAGCGGCGGAAGCGATGCAGATTATGGAGCAAAAGAAAATTAACGCATTGCTGGTAACCGACGAAAATCAACACTTGGTCGGGGCATTGAATATGCATGATTTGCTTCGTGCCGGTATCGTTTAGCCCGGTTTTGCAAATGGCAGTAGACGTTATTGGCGACAGACTGTGTCATGGCAAGACTGGATGAAGGATGTTAAATATGGTTTCCGAAAATATTTTGAAAAAAGCGCGATCAGTGAAATTGCTGATTTTGGATGTCGATGGCGTATTGACCGATGGGCGCTTGTTTTTTGATGACCAGGGTGTGGAATACAAATGTTTTCATGCCAGAGATGGTCATGGGATTAAATTATTGCGTCAAACCGGTGTGGACGTTGCGGTTATTTCTGGTCGCAAATCCAATTCAGTCGCTCTGCGGATGAAGAATCTCGGTATTGATCTGGTATATCAGGGGCATGAAGATAAAATAGCCGCATTTTATGAGATTCTGGAAAAACTTTCGATTGAGCCTGAACAGGCGGTGCATGTCGGCGATGATTTACTGGATTTGCCCATCATGAAGCGGGTGGGGCTGTCGGTTGCGGTTCAAGACGCACATTTTGCCGTCAAGCAATATGCCGATTGGTGTACAGAAACACCGGGAGGTTTGGGGGCTGTCAGGGAGGTCTGCGATATGATTATGCAGGCGCAGGGTCGTTTTGACCAGGTGTTGAAGTCGTTTTTGTCATGATGCAACAAAGCGCCCGGTTTTATGGCGTACTCGTTATTCTGGCGGTTTTATCCTATGTTCTGGTGCGTTTGAATACTTCAGAACAAGAGCAGGTCACGGTAAAGCGGAATAATCCGGTCGATTATTTCAGTATAGATTATCAAAAAAAAGAAATGGATGAGGTCGGTCAGCTGAAAAGCGTGTTGGTGGCCGAAAAACTGACGCATTATGCCGGTGACAGGACAACCCATTTGCAGCATCCTGTGATGACGCTGTATAACAATGATAATGCCGCACCCTGGGTGATTCGATCGGAACGGGGTATTTTGCAGGCTGATGGTGATAATTTACTATTGCAGGGCAAGGTGAAAATAAAGCGCGAGGCGCGCCCTGCGCATGATGAGTTGATTATAAATACGTCGGAATTACAGGTGCATTTACCAACTTCATTCGCTAAAACAACGCAATGGTCAGAAATTATCAGTGCAGTCAATAGAACGACCGGCATTGGTATGCGTCTGACGTTTAAATCACCGATTAAATTAACCTTATTATCACATGTTAAAGGTCATTATGAAGTTCGCTAGTTTTTTATTGATGGTTTTGTTTTCCTTTGCAGCGATGGCGCTGGAAAGTGATTCAAAACAACCCATTTATATCGATTCAAATACGGCAACGTATAACGACAAGGCACAGACCAGTGTTTATACCGGCAATGTCGTGACCGTTCAAGGCTCGCTTAAAGTATGGTCTGATAAGTTGGTGGTCTATTTGAATAATGGTGAAATCAAAAAACTGGTCGCTACAGGCAAGCCGGCTCGATTTGAACAAGTTCCCTCTGAAGGCGCAGAAAAAATCACCGGGCGGGCGTTGATTGGCGAATATTATCCCGCCAAAAATTTATTGGTTCTAAAAAAACAGGCTGAAGTTTGGCAGGGCGAGCATAGGACAGCCAGTGAATTGATTCGTTATGACAGTCGTAATTCGCTGGTTATGGCGGGCGAAAAATCCTCTGATTCAAAACGTGTGCATTCCGTTTTCAAGCCTCATAACGTTGAGGAAGATAAGCCATGAGTTGTTTGACGACTATCGACCTGGTCAAGCGCTACAATAAACGTAATGTGGTTGATCATGTCAGTCTTGAAATCAATACCGGGGAAGTCGTCGGCTTGCTCGGGCCGAATGGTGCCGGAAAAACGACCAGTTTTTATATGATTGTGGGTTTGATCAGGCCGGATAGTGGGCAAATCCTTTTGGATGATCATGATATTACGCATTATCCCATGCACAGCCGGGCCCGAATGGGAATCGGTTATCTGGCCCAGGAAGCGTCGGTTTTTCGTAAATTGAGCGTGGCCGATAATTTACGGGCGGTGATTCAGATCAGAGAAGATCTGACTGAAGGGCAAGGCGAGCTTTTGATCGATGAATTATTAGACGAGTTCGGGATTGCGCATCTGCGAGACCAGAAAGCGATGGGGTTGTCGGGTGGTGAGCGCCGACGTGTTGAAATTGCCCGGGCTTTGGCGACCGATCCGCAATTTATTTTATTGGATGAGCCTTTTGCTGGCGTTGATCCCATTTCTGTCATTGATCTGCAAAAAATTATCTTCCATCTTAAACAGCGGGGTATTGGTATTTTAATTACTGAACATAAGGTGCGTGCGACACTGGAAATATGTGACAGGGCTTATATACTTAACGAGGGTAAAGTCATTGCAACCGGCACGACGTCAGAGATTGTCGGCAATGACTTGGTTAAACAGGTCTATCTCGGTGAAAATTTCAGTTTGTAACTATCAATGAAGCAATCACTCCATCTTCGACTCGGGCAAAGCCTGACCATGACGCCGCAATTGCAACAGGCGATTAAGCTGTTGCAATTATCAACGCTGGATTTGCAGCAGGAAATTCAGCAGGCGCTGGAATCGAATATGATGCTTGAAATTGATGAAGAGGAAAAAACCGACCCGATTGAAAAAAAGATCGATAGCAGCGATCAAATGACCAGTGAAGGATCACAAACCGATATTCCAGATGAGTTGCCGGTTGATAGCAGTTGGGAAGATGTTTTTGAATCATCGAGCCCAGCGGTGGCAGATAGTGCACCTGGCGAAGCCGTAGAGTTTGAGAATTTTCGCAGTAAGGTTGAAACGCTGCAGGATCATTTATTATGGCAGCTGGACATGAGTCGTTTCAGTGAACGGGATCATGCGATTGGCGTTGCCATTATTGATGCGATTGATGACGATGGCTATCTGACGCAATCTGTGGAAGAGATTCATCAGGGCTTAAGTCAACAATTGAATGATCTGGAACATGATGAAGTGCAAGCCGTTTTACATCAAATTCAAAATTTTGATCCCATTGGTATCGGTTGCCGTGATTTGGCTGAGTGTTTGACCCTGCAATTAAAACAATTGCCGCCTGATACGCCCTATCGCCAGCAGGCCTTAATGTTGACGGATTATCTGGAGGAACTGGTTGCTCATCAACGCAACCGGTTGGCGCGACGATTGGGGATGACTGATACGGAATTTATCCAGGCCATTGGAGTGATTAAGCGTCTTGATCCAAAACCGGGTGCTTATTTTAGAAATTTTGATCAGGAATATATTACGCCCGATGTTTATGTCATGAAGCGAAATGGCGAATGGCAGGTTAGCCTGAATCCTGAAATTGCACCGAAATTGCGCATCAATCCAGTGTATTCGGGCTTGATCAAGCGGGCGGATAATAGCCAGGATAATGTCTTTATGAAAGATCATTTGCAAGAGGCACGCTGGTTTATCAAAAGCTTGCTTAGTCGAAATGAAACATTGCTGCGCGTGGCGCAAAGTATCGTCAGCCATCAATTGGATTTTTTCGAACATGGCCCGATTGCCATGAAACCAATGGTGTTGCGGGATGTCGCCGAAGAGCTGGAACTGCATGAATCAACCATCTCCCGGGTAACAACCCGTAAGTATATGCATACGCCTAATGGTATAATTGAGTTCAAGTATTTCTTTTCCAGTCATGTTTCAACCAGTAATGGGGGGGAATGCTCGGCAACGGCTATTAAATCTTTGATAAAAGAGTTTGTCGCGTCGGAAAAACCAACGAAACCATTAAGTGATAGTAAGATAGCCAATTTATTAGAGGAACAAGGGATCAATGTGGCACGTAGAACAGTGGCCAAATATCGCGAAGCCATGTCCATTCCCTCATCCAGTCAAAGAAAAAAAGTTCTTTGACGTATTTTTCATTAACAACAGGAGTTATTCATGCAAATCAATGTAACAGGTCATCATGTCGAAATTACCGATTCATTAAGAAATCATGTCGAAGATAAGATCAAAAAATTAAAACGACATTTTGATAATGTTGTCGATGTTCATGTGATTTTGACTGTTGAAAAGCATGTACAGAAAGCGGAAGCCACCGCGCATATCAGTGGGGCAAAATTATATGCCGAAGATTCGCAAGATGATATGTACGCTGCAATTGATAATATGGTAGACAAACTGGATAGACAAATTATCAAACATAAAGAAAAAACCAAAAATCATCATTAACACGCCTACAGGGTAGGGTGCGTTTTTTCTATCTATATAATGCTTGTGGTGGTTCCAATTGCGCCACAAGCCTTTAAAAAATCACTCATTAAATGAAGTTGCTCATCGTCAGTGGCCTTTCTGGCTCCGGAAAAAGTATCGCTTTGGATACCTTGGAAGATTGTGGATATTATTGTATCGACAATTTACCCGTTACCTTGCTTGAAGATTTTATTCGGCATGTCATGCTGGATGATAAAAAAACCTACGAAAAAACCGCCATTGGTATTGATGCCAGAAATAAATCTGAAGCCTTGTTAAAGTTTTCCGAAAATCTGGATTTTATTCGCTCTCAAGGTATAGATTGTGAAGTTTTATATCTGCAATCAGAAGAAAATGTATTACTGAAACGCTACAGTGAAACGCGTAGAAAGCACCCTTTGACTGATGGGAGTAAACCCTTGGTAGAGGCGTTGCGGGCTGAAAAGGATATGTTACGCCCCATTGCTAAATGCGCTGATATCGTTATTGATACCAGTCATACACATTATCACCAGTTCAGAGAAATTCTAAAAATTCAGTTGGGGGAAGGGCATCAAAAGCAAATGATTATTCAGTTTTTATCATTTGGTTTTAAATATGGCCTTCCACTTGAAGCTGATTTTGTGTTTGACGTGCGTTGTTTGCCGAATCCCTTTTGGGTGACTGAATTACGTGAATACAGTGGCAAAGATCAGCCTGTTATTGAATTCCTGCAAAAGGAAGATATGGTGCAACAGTATTTTATGGATGTCCGCAGTTTTGTTGAACGGTGGGTGCCCCGTTTTGAAGCCGATAACCGTAGCTATTTGACTGTTGCAATGGGGTGTACGGGTGGACGGCATCGTTCGGTTTATCTGGTAGAAAAGTTAACAGAGCATTTTAAACTGAATAATCAGAATGTTATTGCCAGGCATCGTGAGTTGCAGCGATAATGAGCGTATTTGCTCTCTGTGTGCGACAAAAAATGAATCGCCGATATATTGACATTTTATATACGAAGCGCGTATCTAAATTCCAGTTGCAGGATGTCAGCGGGCAAGCAACGCAGGAACTGCTGTCCGGAGCGATAGCGAAATCTATCAAAATTAATACAGATTATTTGATAATCTGAACACCACAGGGCTTTTTAGGATTTTTATGCCAAAAACAGAAAAAAAACAAACTGAATCCTTGTTGGATCGTGCTGCTGAAGTACTCGAAACAGGGTCTCAGTATAAGATAAGGGATTTTGTTCATTCATTATTTCCTGCTGAAACAGCCAATATTCTTGAATCATTAGAGCCTGAGCAGCGGGAAAAAATCTGGACGGTTATTCCACCCAATGTTATGGGGGAAATCCTGGTCAGGGTGAACACCGAAGTGGGTCAGTCCTTATTAAAAATTACCGATCGTAATGATTTGATTAAGGCAACCGCAGAAATGGAATCCGATGATATGGTGGACTTGCTGCAGGTATTGCCGGAGCCATTATTATCGCAAGTTATGGATGCGATAGGTTTACAGGAACGAAATCGCCTGGAATCGGCTTTAGCTTTTGATGAGCATTCGGCGGGTGGCTTAATGTCCATGGATGTCATCACCATCCGCTCCGACGTTAACCTGGATGTTGTCCTGCGTTATTTACGTCAACGGGGGGAAATGCCGCCTAATACGGATAGTTTGATTGTTGTTGACAGAAAAGATCACTTTAAAGGTCTTTTATATTTAGACAAGCTTTTGACTGTCGATGGACATACGAAAGTCGCTGATGTCATGGATGTCAATGCGGTTGCGATTCCATATTCGATGCCAGCGCATGATGTTGCGATTATGTTTGAACAACGGGATATGGTTTCAGCGCCTGTTATTTCGGATGATAGACGTGTTTTGGGGCGGATAACCGTTGATGATGTGGTCGATATTATCCGTGAAGAAGCCGATCATAATATTATGAGTATGGCCGGTTTAGATGAAGAGCAGGATATGTTTGCGCCGGTTTCAGTGAGTGCCAAACGTCGAGCTCATTGGTTGGGAATCAATTTGTTCACAGCCTTTCTGGCATCATGGGTCATTGGCTTGTTCGAGGCAACCCTGGAGCAAATTGCCGCACTTGCCGTTTTAATGCCTATTGTCGCCAGCATGGGTGGCATCGCAGGAACCCAGACACTCACCCTGGTGGTCAGAGGGTTGGCTTTACGTCAAATCAGCTCGGCCAATGCAACGCGGTTGTTTTTTAAGGAACTGGCTGTCGGTGCCATTAATGGTGTGTTGTGGGCCGTTGTGGTCGCAACAATTGGTGGTTTATGGTTCCAGAGCATGAGTCTGGGTCTTTTGTTAGGGGCTGCGATGATTATCAACTTGATTTGTGCCGCATTGGCCGGTGCCGCTATTCCGGTGATACTGGATAAAATTGGTATTGATCCGGCACTTGCTGGTGGTGTCTTGTTGACAACCGTAACCGATGTTATTGGCTTTATGTCATTTTTGGGACTGGCGACTATTTTCTTGATGTAAATAATACTTTAGTCGCGAAGGGCTTCGCTTGAATCGGGTAAGGCGGGTTCCCCTTACCCAATTCTTAAGTATTTATGTAACTACTCAGCGTAAATTCTTCTGTGGGCATAGGCTGTTGATTTATCAGGCTTCTGCAACAGGACGTTGCAGCAGAGCTTACAGGGACGTATTTACGCGTCCTTATAAATCAATAGC
>Ga0114934_10000458_pt1 | contig 25737 bp, 17 predicted proteins | sample 4SBtaG_2_FD_99695 | JGI IMG/M metagenome (GOLD analysis project Ga0114934, IMG submission 99695) | Deep subsurface microbial communities from Kolumbo volcano to uncover new lineages of life (NeLLi) - 4SBTROV10_white metaG | ecosystem: Environmental > Aquatic > Marine > Volcanic ...
AAATTAGAAATTTTCTGTTTCATTTCCTTACGGTGAACTATAAAATCAACAAATCCGTGTTCGAGTAAAAATTCACTTCTCTGAAATCCTTTAGGCAAGTCTTTACCAATTGTCTGTTTAATCACACGAGGCCCCGCGAAACCAATTAGAGCTTGTGGTTCGGCAATGTTAAAATCTCCAAGCATTGCATAGCTTGCAGTAATTCCTCCGGTAGTCGGATCGGTTAAAATCGAGATATAGGGAACTTTAGCTTCGGACAAACGAGCGAGACGAGTACTTGTTTTTGCCATCTGCATTAACGACAAAACACCTTCCATCATCCGTGCCCCGCCGCTCTGTGAAATTATAATCATCGGAATTTTTTGTTCATAAGCTTTGTCAACAACTCGAGAAATTTTTTCGCCAACAACAGAGCCCATGCTCCCACCAATAAACTTGAAATCCATACAGGCAAAAGCTACTTTTTTACCGTCAAGTTTTCCAATACCCGTTTTAACGGCATCATTCAACCCGGTTTTTTTTATAGATGCTGTAACTCGGTCTGTATATTTTTTTGTATCGGCAAATCCAAGAGGATCGGCAGATTTCATTTTTTTATCTAACTCTTTGAATGAACCTTCATCAAGCAAAATAGATATATATTCAGTACTGCCAACTCTAAAATGGTAATCGCATTTTAGGCAAACCCATTTATTAATCTCCAATTGTTTTATGTGAATTATTTCACCGCACGATTTGCATTTAATCCACTGCCCGTCAGGGATATCTGCTTTTTTACTTTTCGGTGATATGTTTTGTTTCGATCTCTTAAACCAAGCCATTATTTCCCCTCTGGAACAATGTTAATAAATATTGTTATAATTTCACGCGGATTTCGCGGATCGTTTGAATAAATTGTTATCGTCCTTGTTAATTTACCAATTCTTTTAGCGGAATTAAATCTAAAACTTATCTTTCCCATGCTGCCGGGAACTATCATTTTCTTATCCACTTCGGCTGTTAAATATTTTGCAGAGGTTTCGACTCTGCCGATTAACAGATTGCCTCTTCCGAAATTTGTAATTCGTAATTTCCCGGTAACAACCGTACCTGAGTGAACAGTACCAAAATTATATTGATTTGACTGCAAATTTATTTCAGGTCCGTTTGCCAATCTCTTTTTAATTTTTTCATTAACTACATTCGCCGTAAATGATAATCTCAACTGCGGATTTTCAGGATCGTTTGAATAAATATAAACATGCTTTCTTTGTAAGCCGGAGCGATGTGCAGAATTAAAGGTAACCATAATGTTCGTAGAATCTCCGGGCTGCAGTATATTCTTTACAGGTTTCGCTGCAGTGCAACCGCACGATGCGCGCACTTTAGTAATTTTCAGCTCTTTATCCCCTTTGTTCCCAATAGTAAATTTATGTTTAAATAATTTACCTTCCTGAATATCACCAAAATTAAATGTTCCATTCCGTGAATATATTTTGGGAGATTTTGTTTGTGCAAAACTTAATGAAGTAATAATAATAAAAAATGTAATTATTTTCGCTGTCATTTTTTCACCTTAACTTTGAAGTTCTTAAAATAATTTGGTTCAATAAAATCATAGTCAAAAGTTAATAAATCCTTTCCATAAATATAAGCCCAACGGGCAATACTTAATGCTGAAGGAGAACTTATTTCAGTACCTGTACTGTGAGAATAATTACCAAAAATGCAATTCAAATCTTTAGAAAGGATATTAATTTCTTCAACACTATGAGTTTGTAATTTTTTAATTTCAGATATTTTACCATTTAATTTTTGATAAACTGCAAAGTAAAATTCGTCTCGATTAGCTTTATTGGCAATACCGAACTTCACATTATCCACAATATAATTTGATATTTGCCATGCCAATGCTTCAAAAGTAGGGACCGAAATAATTGGCAAATTGGAGCCGTCTGCAATTCCTTTACCTGCTGCCATTCCAATTCTTAAACCTGTAAAAGAACCGGGACCTTCTGAAACAGCAATTGTATTAATGTCATTAATTGTAAGATTCGGTTTTGAAAGAGTATTATCAATTAGCTCAAATAAAATTTCGGAATGAATATTTTTCTTATTCACATTGCATTCGGAATAAATATCGTCCTCTAATAGGACGGCAGCACTACATAAATTTCCGGAAGTTTCGATTGCAAGAATCGGTAATATATTTTCATACTTAAATCTTTTCATACTTTTATTTTTTATTATAATATTCTTTGCTATAAATAATTTGATAATTGAAAAATATTAATTGAAGGTTACATTAATGATTGTTTTTTAAATAACGACAAATAGTTATTACAATTTTAATATTTTAACATAACATATTTAATTTATCTGATAAATTTAATTAAAATTTCCCTTTCTTCATTTTCTGTTTTAATAAAATCAATATTGTAAATATTTTTATGAGGAAGCACTTCCGGAAACATATCTGCCCACTCAATAAATATTATAGATTCTACATCGTCAATATACTCATCAAAACCAATATCTTCGAGTTCAACCAATTTGTTTATTCTGTAAAAATCGAAATGATAAATTTTAATACCACCGTAATATTCATTTACAATTGAAAACGTCGGACTGGTAACGCCCCCAATACCAAACTCTTTACAAACATGTTTAACGAAAAATGTTTTCCCCGTACCGAGGTTTCCATTTAGCAAAACAATGTCACCTTCTTTAAGTACTTTGGAAAATAATTTTGCTACTTGTTTTGTATCTTCTTCAGTACTTATTCTTTTCTTGAATGGAAATTTCATCAAACTTTACTTTCCAATGTTACAACAGGCAAAATCATTTCTTCCATCGAAATTCCTCCATGCTGAAACGTATCTTTATAGTAACTAAGATATTTATGATATTCAGTTGGGTAAACAAAATAATAATCTTCTTTTGCAATTATGTAGTTTTGAATTATTCCTCTGTTCGGAAGCATAAAATCTTTATAGTTTTTTACAAAAACCGCATGTTTATTTGCCACTTTTAAATTTCTACCATACTTAAATCTTAAATTTTTAGATGCTTCCTTATCTCCAAGTACTTTAGCGCCGCGTAAACATCTTATGCTGCCATGATCAGTAGTTAATATTATTTTAGCGTTTTTCATTGTGGCAATAACTTTTAGAGTTCCGAGTAGCGAGGAATGTTGGAACCAACTGTTTGTTAAAGAACGGTATGCTGATTCGTCGGGAGCGATTTCTTTTAATAAATCCGAATCCGATCTGCCGTGAGCAATCATATCCAAAAAATTCACTACTACTGCCATAAAGTGAGTCTTTGAATGAGATTTAACATTCTGCTCAAAGGACTTTCCAACTTCAGGATCAATGATTTTCATGTATTTTAAATCACTATTCAATTTAATATGCCTGCTATTAATTAGTCGCTCCAATAGTTCTTTTTCATTTTTGTTCATACTATTTTCATCGTCATTTCCGCTTACCCAAAGGTCCGGATATTTTTCCTGAATTTCACTTGGAAATAACCCTGAAAAAAGGGAATTTCGCGCGTACGGTGTTGCAGTTGGTAAAATTGAATAATAGTAATCTATACTCATATTAAAATATTTAACCAAATGCTGCTGAATTACATCCCACTGATCTGCACGCATACAGTCAAGGATAAAATAAAATACCGGTCCCTTTGCATCCTTTATTAATGGTGCGACGTAATTATCAAATATTTGAGGGCTCAAAGTCGGAACATCCTCCTCACCAACATTATGCACCCAATCGATATAATGCTTTTCAACAAATTTACTGAACTCACTGTTGCATTCCTTGTATTGTTCAGTTAAAGTTTGCCGTAAATTAACATCATTGTGTTCGTCAAATTTTTTGCTCCAATTAACCAGCTTAACATATATTTCAACCCAATCTTTATAATCCAAATGTTCCAAAAGCCTTTGGCTTATTTTGTTAAAATCCTGAAGATAATCTTTAGCAACATATTCGTCCGATATTTCTTTCCCATGAAGAATCCTTTTACATGCCATTAAAATTTGCGAAGGCAAAACCGGTTTAATTAAATATCCATCAATTTGGCTGCCTATTGCGTCGTGCATTAAACTTTCTTCCTCGCTCTTGGTTACCATTATGACGGGAATATTTTCATTAATTTCCTTAATTCTCGACAACGTTTCAAGCCCGCCCATACCTGCCATCATTTCATCTAAAAAAATCAAATCATATTCATTCGACAAAACCATTTCAACGGCATCCTCGCCATTGGCAGCAGTATCAATATCGTAACCTTTTTCCGTTAAAAATAAAATGTGAGAACGAAGCATTTCAATTTCATCATCCACCCATAAAAGTTTGTTGTTCATAATTGTTTATCCTTTAAAATTATTGTATAGAAATCCGAACATCTAGTCCGGCAATATTCGTTTTTGTTGCGGGAACTCTCGACGCACCAACTGGGTCAACCGAAGTATGAGTATAAAAAATTGAAAGAGTTACTTTTGAACTCATCACATATTTTAGTCTCGGTTCTAAACTAATTCTTGTAGTCCCATTCCTTGGTATCCCTTGGGGTTTAAAATTATCCATTTCATAAATTACACTTGAATTTTTTCCATTAGTATATGAAAAACTAAACTCAATATCATTTTTTAAGCTAAGTCCGAATAGCGGTAACTCAAATCCCGATTTGGAAAAACTAAGTGAAATGTTAATATCACGGGAAAACGTTTCTGTAATTTTTCTTGTAGAAATTCCAAGATCGTATGCTGTTTTTGAGTTAAATTTAATAGAACCTGTTAAATCACCACCCCAGAATGAATCAAATGTTAAATTTAACCCAATTAATGGTGTAAATCCATAATTTATTTTCTGTGATTGAACTTCCTGAGTTCCGTCAGGTGTAATTTTCCAACCCTCAAAATAACTAGATGTATATGAATGATTTAAAGAAATCCGTTTGGCTATTTTTCTCAAAAATTTAATTTTTTCTAAACCTGACCACGAAATTGACCAATTTGGGCGCGGAATATACTGCGTAATTTTTGAAAATACCGGAATTTTGGAAAGCAATGGAATAGATTCCATTCCATTACGAAATGCTTCAGTTAAATTTGTATTTCTATTAACTGCATTTCTGTCATACAATTCATTCACTTTTTCAATTCCGGATTTTACAAACGGAAGGAAAAATATTTTAGGAAGTGAAAGGAAAGATCTATTTATTGTTCCTGTTGCTGTAATATTATTTACAAACACATTCCCATTTTCATCGGTAGTTAATGAAGTAGTTTGATTTCTTCCCCAATTAACTTTCCAAATTAGATCTAATTTTGCACCTTTCCACAAAGGACGTGAAGTTTTAAAATCCAATCCATTTGTTTTTTTAAAATTATCAGAAAGAACACCATTCGGTGCACGTGGTCCTAAATTGTTTGAAAATCCAAGCTGAAACGCACGGGACGGACCATTATTCAAATCGTTTGAAAAGCCCCAGAAGGAACTAAAACCAGTCCGATTCGCTGCTAAACCCGAACCTGATTTTGAATTTGTTTGTCTGTAATTAATATTTATTTGTTCATAATCCAAAAAGAGCCATTTAGCCGCATAAGCTAAAAAGTTAAGACCTTTGGAAAGAATTGACTGAGAATCATTATTCTCATCAGTAGCGTTACCAGCCGATTTAGTCTCTTTTTTTTCAGTAGAATTTGTATTTCCTTTATCAACATTCGTGCTTCTATCCCGGCTTGCCCTACCGCTTTTACTAACCCTACCTCTTCTGCCACGTCTCCCTCTACTAACTCTACTTCTATTCGAGTTAGAGCTTCTATTAGTTGCACTACTTTTGAAAAGCGGGTCAAAAATTGATTTTAATCTTATCCTTAAGCCGGCAGTAATTGATGATGAATTCCCGGCACTTCTACCAAGACTTTCCTGCCGAAAATCTCTCTGCCATAAGTAAGAAGCGTTGTATCCGAAATTAATCGTAAAATATCTATCAAATCCAAATATTGAAGGTAATTTCGGTTGGGTTTTAAAAGTTAAATTCTGAGAGTATCTATAATCGTTTCCAAAAAATGCACCTTTAAAAATGTCATGCCAAATCTCGGCTTCAGATCTCTCATTGTTATTTGCATCATTTAGCAAATATGCCAAAGACGATGATATATTTAATTTATAATTGAAGCCTATGTTTAAAAATCCTCCTTTAGTTACTTGCCAATTAAAACCAAAAGATCGGGATGTTGTAAAATCACTGCTTATAGAGGGTTTTATATTTATTCCTCTTGTCTGACTATAATTTCTACTCCTTTTTGCAGTTGCATTCAGTGATAAGGATTGTGGAGTAAAATTAAATTTTGCGTCTTTATAATCTTTGAAAACTTTAAACAAATAACCCAGCACCGGAATATCAGCAAATTTAAAATAGTTTCTTCTACCGAATTTAAGATTGTACCTTGCACTCGCATTCCAAATCCAATTTTTAGTACTTAGTGTCGTCGGATTTCTGCTAAAATTTTTATTATAATTAAATCCGAGTGAAATGTTATTGATTATGTCCCGGACGTACCAATGATGTGAAGGTATCCTTAATTTAAATCCTGAAACAGACCATGATTCGGATGTATTCAAAGTGTAAGTATCTTCAATTAATTGTTTTTCGGCTTTTGCAGCATCAACATTGTTTGAATTATTTTTTTCAATAGATTGCCTCTTACGCGACGCAGCAGCTTTAACCAAAATATCGGTTCCCGGTAAATAAAGAGGTTTTGAAACAGATTCGGTTCGCGAATAAACAAGATTAAAATTACTTCCCTTCAGGTTGAACGGTAGTAATTTCAATACATCCAATTTAACTGAAACTCCCCAATTTCTTGCATCAACTCTGTTTCCAAATTGTTGATTCAGCTTATGAAAATATGGGTCGGTCTGACTCGTATTTACACTTATTGTTGCCAAATCAGCAAGCTTCAACGAAGCGTTTGTCCTATACGCCCATCCTTTTGTATTATCTGCCCCGAGTACTCTTAATTCGTTTAACCATATTTGTCCGGAAACGCTCTCGTCAAAAATGTTCATTCCTGATTTCTTAGGTGTGTTGTAAACACCAAACTGTAAAAATGTGATTTTTGTTAAAGTAGGCTTACCTTTTATTCCGTAAAAATGTCCTTCTTTCCCTTCCACCGGAACTTCAAATAAATCTGTTGTAGGAATTTGCTCAATATCGCGCGTTGATTTTATTGCGGTTAATTTTGAAAAATCAATAAACATGTTACGCCAACCTGCTTGCAAAGGCTGCTTATATTCATAATAATTTAGTGTGTCGGTACCAAATCGGAAATAAATATCCGTAGCATGGTTTTGTGCCGATTCATAATGCGAAACAGAGCCCGGGGAAGAGTCTTCATCTCCATAAACAAAAAGTTTAAGTTGTTTGTAATTAAAAATATCTAAGGGACGAAACAAATATTTTACTACATCTCGGTGCTCCCCTTTCTTTAGATTATTAATTGTTAGTTGAAGAGCCTGCTCATTTTTCAAAACATTTTGATTTGGCTGTGTTTGATCTTTTTCCCGGAATACTCCGGGGGGACTTTTGTAATTCGGATTATCTTCAACACTTACTGTTGAAACTAATAGTGTTGTATCAGCTTCGGTAACTCTTGGCGGATCTAATATTTTCTGCCATTGATTTCCTACAAGATTAAAATCATAAATTCTTATGTGAAACTGTGACTTCAAATTAGTTGCCCAAAGTCTTATATATTTTACAATTGTAAAAGTCGGACTTCCGACTTTATCGGTAAATTCTTTTAATGGAATTTTATATTGAAACCAACCATTTTCACCACGTCCGCCAATAAATTTATTTGCAGAGCTTGTATCTAAGGAAATTTCATAACGGAAATAATTATTCGCTAAATCTAATGTAAAGTTATGATTTAAATCCTCAGTATCAGGTACCCTGCCTAAATCCGAAAGAATTGCATTTCCTTGGGTACCGTTAATTTCAACATAATTATCCGGATTAACACCGGTTCCGATTTTGAAATTATCATTACTCGGGTCAGGGAAAGCATCAGTTATACTTGCCCTTTCCTCAGCATCATCAATTCCGTCAATTCCTGTATCTTCACCTTGGTCCAGCAAATCATTTTGGTTTTTATCCTCAGTGTCTAACTTTCTGTTTGGAATAACATCTTCACTAATTTCGCCCAAATCCAACGTTAGTTTTGCGTCTCTCGGAGTTCCGGGTTCCACTTTCATCCAAAACTGAATTGAGTTTATATTCTGTTCCACAAGATTATTAGCTGAACTTGAAAGACTTTTCATCATTCCGCCCCAGTTATTTTCCGGCTGTGTTTCAAAATTAGTATTTGGATGATAGTTATATGTACCTCGTTGTGTCGGTCGAACAACCAAATCTAAAACCGTTATTTGCTGATTATTTGTTGCAACCTTCTTTCTATCACCGAATATTTGCGGAACTGTTACATCCGATGGCAGAACATTGTACCAAAATGTTTTGGCCTTGTATGCCATTTGCTGCAACTTTGTTAAACCTATTAAAGATACCATTTTATCAGGAACGGAAAGGTCAGACCAGTTCCCATAACTGTTCCCAATAGGAATAATTTTTTTTGCTCCTTCAAAATCATCTATGTAAGCAATACTTTGCCCGCCGTCATCGGGTATTGTACTTTTTTTGGAATTCGGATCGGGATTCATATAAGCAAATTCGCCATTCACTTTAAATGAACTCATTTCTGATGTTGAGAATAATTTATCCAGCCCTTTTGTGATAAAAGGCAGGTTCATTTCAGTACCAAAATCAACACCCATGATAGTATTGTTAATCGGTTCTTCCCCAATTCTCACTTTCTCACTTAAAGTTTTCTGATTTAAATTTAAGAAAGAAAAGCCAATGTGTGTTTTCTTACTAAAATCATAGATCCCCCTAAATCCAAATAAGGTTTTCGAAGCAAGTTGAAATAAATCATTTTGCTCATAAGTAATTTTTAAATTTGCTCCGGGAACTAAAGCGGCATCGTTAAGAATATTAACTTCACCAATATTATAATCAACTTGATAATCAACACCCTGTTTTAATTCCCTTCCGTTTAATGTTACCCGTACCGAATTTTCAACGGCATTAAATCCTATTTGAAATTTTGACGTAATTGAAGCGGAATATTCACCCGACATCAGCCATTTATCTTTAGCCCTATCTTGTTTTGCAAATGTAACGGTTGTATCATAAACCGATTGATATTTTTTACCCGGGTCAAGATCCGCCGGATAACTGTTTCCGAAAGGCTGCAGTTTAGGAAAAATTATTTCTCCGGTTGATGGTAAAATTGTTCTATTCGGGAAAAAATCAAACTTCCCATCGGGTTTTGTGCTGTTACCGCTTTCATCTGTTTTATCCAACTCAAAAGCTTCTAAAAATTTAACCCCGTTTAATTCCGGAACCGGTTCCTGTCCGTCAAGAGCATAATCAATTTTAAACTTAAAACCTTCTTTTTTAATATCTCTTCCGCCCACCGGATAAATATTACGCAATTGTAGTTTCCATGCAGTTTTATATTCCGGCTTCAAATTAGGCGGTTTAACCAATTTTAATATAACTGTTTTACTTGTGTCATTCTGAATATCTTTAATAAAGTCACCGTAAAAAATATCATCACCTGGTTGAGAACTAGGACCCTCAATCCGGTAAGCAACTGCAATGGCATCTTGATCTTGGATTTGATTAATGAATGTAATGTAGCCTGTATGTGTTTCAATTGTATAGTCCACACCCGGCGTAAGCAGTAAAAACTGCCTATTTACAACACTTCTGCCGTTAACTGTTTCTAAGTTAGTATTGCGTCTGTTATCATAAAATGTACGCGGATCGTCTGCACTGGTTCTTTGCCTTAAATCAATAAATGCACTGCCTGTCCTTGCCTTAGGGTTAAAAATACCGGTATAGGATTTCCAAACTTCAATATCTTTAACTTCATAATATCTGGCATTATTATTCGGGATAAAAGTGGGGAATCCGTAATATAAATAGAAAAAGTTAAAGGCACTTGTAGTATCTGCATAAACAGAATCAATAAAATAATGGTTTGTAGAATAATCATAAGCGTGAAGCTTATATTTCTGTTTTGCCGAACCGCCGGTAACATTAACTACCTTCACCTGACTCTTTTTTTGAGAAGCTAATGCCGTTAATGAAAACGGTCCGATTTTAAATTTTGCCTTTATTCCAAAAAGTGCGTCACTCCCGCCAATTAACGGTGTTGTTTGTAATGAAACATTTCCCGCTTCAATACTTTGAATTATTTCATCATCGTAGCCTGTATATTTTAATTTTAATTGATTTTGATATTGAAAAGTCCGTTCGGTGTTCCAATCAGCATTTATTGCTAATTTATCCCCAATTTTTCCGGTAACGTTTATTTGAACCGTTTGTTTAAAATCCGGTACGTTCTTTGTATTGCCAAGTGCCGACGCAGTAACCCCTGCAGTAGTTTCGTTTCGCCAAGCTCCGTGAATATCTACTGAACCGTTAACTCTCAAACTAATTTTGGGCGGGCCGAAAATACTTAAAAACGATACACTCGGCAACGGGATGTCAATATTTGTAATATTAGATAATAAATCTTTTAACTCATATTTTTCAGATTTTAATTTGTATGCATATCCTTTCTTTTCCCAAATTTCTCTCATTCCCCATTTTAATTTCAGTTTTATGTATTCATCAATAGGAATTTTTAATATCGGCTTCATTACATTACCGGCAACTTCTTCCTTAATTATCACAAAATTTCCTGTCGAATCCAATTCTACAATATGTCTCATATATTGAACCGAAGGATATATCAAAAAAGGATTTGCCCCGGATTTGTAAAACTCTGTATATGGCTTATCTATAATTTTGTGGGTGAATTGCTGCAACCTTGCTGTCGAGTCATGAGCTAAAGAATCAAGTCGTAATGAATCGAGATTAATTTTGATTTTTTTAAGATTTTTTGTTTTGGATAAAAGAGAATCGGTTGGCTTGTTAGGCATTTTGGATTTTGAAGAATCAGAAAAGCTATCACCAAACAATAAATTAATATTAGAATTATTTTTATTTGTATTTATTAAATTTGAAGTATTTATCAGCTCTGTTGATATAACCAAGTCAGAATTTGAACTTGAAATGCTTTTACTATAATTTACATAAGATTTTCTTGACAAAGAAAATCCGTAAACTAAAATTAAAAAGATAACCATGGTTGAAAAAAGAAAAATACTTTTCCAACCTCGGATTACTCTACGCCGTAATGCTTTAATAAAAATACCTGTAAAAAATTAAACAAAGCGTAAAAATGTTTCGATATAACCTCAGATTATCTTTAATTTTAAAATGAAAAAATATACAATTTGACTAATAAATTCAATTAATAAGGGAGAGAATAAATTATTGACCAAAGAATTATTTTCTTAGATAATGTCATCAATGAGTGTAAATTCTTCAAAAGTATCTACAATTTCGTTATTATGAATAACAAGAGCACTTAATTTATTTCCATAAGCTGCACCGGTATCAATATTAACGCTGAAAGTATCTTCATTAAAAATAATTTTTTGATGCTTTGTATGACCAAATACCTGCAGCTTACCAATGTTCAATAATGGCGCCCTATTCCATAGTACCCCTTTGTCACTAATTTTATCGGCATATATCTCTCGCTCCAATTCATCAAAATCAACCGAACCGTCTTTTTGAATGGTTCTAAAATATTTTTCCGAAACACCTGCGTGCGAAATAAAACAATCCTCAAGATTATAAAATAGAGGCTGTTTTTGAATAAAATCTATGTGCTCAAAAATTGCATTTTCATGATTGTTGTATGATTCCAATGTTAATTCATTTCCATTAAAAACCCAGGTTCTCGCAAATATGCTTTCGGGATCTTTAAAAAAATGATAGAACATATAATCATGATTCCCGGGTGTAAATTTTATATTGGTATTTTGGACATAATGAATTACTTCATAACCAAATTTTCCTCTGTCAATCAAATCGCCGACACAATAAATTTCAATACTCGGATAAGAATTTTTAATTTTTTCCAACAAACCAATGAAAGTATTATAACATCCGTGAATGTCTCCTACTACCGCTACCATAATTATTTTATATTATAAGTTTCAAAAGCAAATTTCGATAATTTTTCCCTAAATTTAGGATGCGCAATATCAATTAACGCCCTTGCCCTTTCCCGTACAGATTTACCAAAAAGATTTACAGTCCCATATTCGGTAACAACATAATGAACATCACCTCGGGATGTAACAACACCGGCTCCGGGTTTTAACATCGAAACAATTCTACTATCCTTACCGTCTTTGGAAGTTGACGGCAATGCAATTATAGGTTTTCCCCCGTCCGAATGTGCTGCTCCCCTAATAAAATCAACTTGTCCTCCAATACCGCTGTAAAATTTTGTCCCGAACGAATCCGAACAAACTTGCCCGGTAATATCAATTTCAATCGCAGAGTTAATTGCAACCATTTTTTTATTTTGTGAAATAATAAAAGGATCATTCACATATTCCTGCGGATGAAATTCAATTATGGGATTATTATCGAGAAAATCGTAAGATTTTTTAGTCCCAAGACAAAAACCTGCAATTATTTTTCCGGGATGTAAAGTTTTTTCCTCTCCGTTAATAATTCCCTCTTCCACAAGATTAATAATTCCATCGGAAAACATCTCCGTGTGAACACCAAGATTTTTTCTATCGTGTAAATAATTCATAACTGCATCGGGAATGGCACCAATTCCCATTTGAAGTGTAGCACCGTCTTCAATTAAATCGGAAACATTTTTTCCGATTTTGTCATAAATTTCGAGTAAATCCTGACTTGCATTCGGATCTATTTGCGGTAATTCCATCAGTGGTTCATTGTGTTCAACAATGTAATCTATTTTGTTTATGTGAATAAAACTATTGCCCAATCCTCTCGGCATGTTTTCATTAATCTGAGCTATTATTATTTTAGATTTTTCAGCGGGAGTTTTAATGTTGCCAACATCAATTCCATAGCTGCAAAATCCATGCTCGTCTGGCGGAGAAACATTTATTAACGCAGCATCCGGTTTGATAATTCCCTTTTTAAAAAGCAATGTTACTTCCGAAAGAAAAATTGGGATAAACTCGGCACGCCCTTCATTAATTGCTTTTCGAGTATTATGCCCTATAAAAAAAGCCTTATGTTTAAAATGTTTTTCCATCCCCGGTTTAACATAAGGCAAATCACCAACAACAAGAATATGATAAATTTCAACATTCTCAAGTTTATCTTTTTTCCTCACAAGTGCTCTGATAAGTTCAAGCGGGGCAGCACATCCGGGTTGTACAACAATTTTATTGTCCGAACTAATTACTTCCAAAGCTTCATCTGAAGTAACAAGTTTGGATTTATATTTTGAAAACCAAACGGAATTATTCGGCGTTCTTATTTTTGATTCTGTAATCATTTATGTTATTTCTATTTATATTTAATTTTTATTATTTGTAATTTAATTCTTTAATATTTGTTATTTAATTCGGTGAAAATACATGAAGCCGTTTATATTCCAAATTAAAGATATTTGCCAGTGCCTCATTTGTACATGCTCCTTGATGAAAGCACACTCCACGGCACAAACCTTCATTACCGAGCAAAGCGTTTATCAATCCGTTCTCTGCAATTTCCATTAAATATTCTATTGACGAATTTGTCAAACCGTAGCTAGCAGTTCTCGAAACAAGAGCAGGAATATTCGGGACACAATAGTGGATTACGTTATGTTTAACAAAAGTAGGATTTGAAATTGTTGTAGGATAACTCGTTTCAATGCATCCTCCCTGATCAATTGAAATATCAATAATAACCGCACCTTTTTTCATTGTTTTTACCATTTCTTCGGTAACAACATGCGGAGATTTAATTCCGCTAACCTGTATGGCGCCGATTAAAATATCGGCAAATTTTACACCGCGTGCAATTGTATATGGGTTTGCCGCAACCGTTGTTATATGCTTTCCCAATGCATTTTGAATACGTCGTAATTTGTAAACATCCTTATCCAATACAATTACTTGTGCACCTCTTCCGATTGCTGCCCTAGCTGCGTTAAAACCTACAACACCGGCACCAAGAATTACAACTGCAGCAGGTGCAACACCCGCAATACCTCCGACTAATATTCCGCGACTGTTTGGAATATCGCTCTTCAAATATTTTTCTCCGATATGCATCGCTATTTGTCCGGCAATTTCACTCATTGATTGCAATACCGGCATATTTCCGTTATTTTCAATAAGCTCATAACTAATAGCTGTAATATTTTTATCAATCAATGTTTTTATTGTATTTTTTTTACCGAGAGCCAAATGTAAAAATGAAAATAAAATTTGATTATTTTCTAACAATTTAGCTTCCTCATCTGTAAGTGGTGTTATTTTTGCCAATATTTCAGAACGCTGAATAACTTCTTCCAAAGAATAAACAATTTCAGCACCAACATTTCGATATTCTTCATCGTTGAAATGGCTCTCGCTTCCTGCACCGCTTTGAATATAAACATTGTGCCCGACCCTTACAAGTGAATCGACACCTGCAGGAGCTAATGCAACTCTTCTTTCTTCAAATAATGTTTCTCTTGGTATTCCTATTCTCATAATCGTATCTTTTTAATGATTTATGAAAGAAAAATAATTAGAAATTAAATGTTTTCCAAAATGGAAATCTTTAATAAAAGAATTTATTTTATAAATTTAATGTTTTTTTTAAGAAGTGAGCAGTGCACTAAAAGTTAGTTATATTTTTTCTTCTTAATTAAACTTCAAAAATATATCACCAACCGGCCAACGCGCTCTTAAATTAAGCGTATCGGGATAAAATACAAATTGTTCCGAATGTTCAAACGGGAATATTCGTCCAAAATTATAAGTTCTATTACTGTCTTCGTCAATAAAACCCCATAGTTTATATTTACCGGGCAATACCCTCTTAAAATCAAATTTATTTCTATTCCTTATTATCAATATATATTTTACGGCATTCTTGTTCTTGCCAACCGGTTTTAATTCCAACACGACAGGTCTTTTAATATTGGTATCAACAATTTTGCCCGAGACACCCGAAAAATATAGGTCGCTTATTGTTTTAAATTTATATGTGTAAAATGAATCAATTTTATTTCCTGCTGCATCAATTACCTTGTTCAAATCAACTTCAATTTTATAATTTGCTTTGGGTCTAAGATTTACTTTTGGACTTATCGAAAAAGAAGCGTCATCATTTTTTATCAAATTAAATGAAATGGAATTATTCCTGCTATCAAAAAAGGTTACGGCTTTTTTCATATTACTTATTCTAAATCCGTCTTCAAAATTAAATCTAATATTTGTATTGTTATAATCAGATTCATTTTTTTTGAAACCCGTTGTAACATTTAGTATTCTATTTGCAACGGTATCCGGTTTTGAACTGACAACCAAAAGATTTGCTATTTTCTTAGTTACATTCCCATAGTTATCCACAATACTATCGGATAAAAGATAATATTCATTTTCCGCATTTAACTTATCCCTAAACGAAGCAAAGTATTTTTTAATCCCCGCTTTGCCTTTATAAAAATATTCAATTGAATGATTTTTATTTGCAGTGGAATCGTAAATACTGAAATTTCCGGCAGATACTTTGGAACTATCAATAAATTCGGTAAATTCAATCATCAAATGATTTCTGTCTGTCATAGTAACATTACTTATATTCGGTTTTATCGTATCATCCATAGTCATTAAAAAATTAATATTAGATACAACTGAATCTTGTTTGGATAATGTAATTATTTTATTTGGAACACCATACTTATCTTCGCCGATATTGTAAAGCAAATTCTTAAATTCATCTTTAATTGCAAAAACAAGATATTTTCCAAATGCCAATCCGGCGACAGAATATTTTCCGTCTGAACCGATTTGTGAAACATAATCCGGTTTTTCAACACTAGGATTCACCGAATTTGAATCAAGTAAATATGCAAATATCATAACTCCCTGCGGAGTGTTTGTAAAAACTTTTCCGTTAATCTCACCAATATCAATTTTGCTGCCTGTTGAAAAAGTCAAATTATATGCCGACTTCATCTTATTTCTATTATTCAAGTCGGCAACTTTTGTCCCGACTGTGATAATGTAAGTCATATTACTTTGCAGAGAATCAATGAAATTCATTGTTAAAGTTTTTCCGCTCCAGTCGTATTCAACTCCGCCTTCAACAGCCGGTGAAATAAAGATTGCATCATTTATTGAATTTTTATCTATATATTCCGAAAAATTAAAATCAACGGATTGTCCGTGAAAATTTGTTGTACCGTTCACAGGACTTGTTTCAATAATTTCAGGAGGGATTCTGTCAACCTCACCTCCGCCCGGCGGTAATTGATTTGCACATTGCCAAAGCAGCAATGTTAATGCAAAAAGTACACTAATCTTTATGAATTTTATTTTTTTGATACTCGCCACCTTCTATATTTTTGAACATTTCTATTTTGCTCGGCATGAGTTTTGGCAAATAAATGTCCGCCATCGCCAGATGCGACAAAATAATAATATTCATTTTTTTCGGGATATAATGCTGCTTCTATTGCCGCATTACCGGGATTATTTATCGGGCCCGGAGGAAGTCCGTAGTGTAAGTAAGTGTTGTAAGGAGATTTAATTGCTAAATCTTTATAATAGATTTTGTTATGCCTCCTGCGTTCTCTAATTAAATATTGTACAGTAGGATCGGCTTGCAAACGCATTCCACGTTTCAAACGATTGTAGTAAACTCCGGCAATTCGCCTAAACTCATCCGTCTTATTCGATTCTCCGTCAATAATAGACGCAATTGTTAATATTTGGGTCCTGTTCATTCCTAATTTTGCCATTTGCAATTTTGCATCTTCATCAAAAAGTTTATCTTGTGCTTTCTTTAATTTTTGCAATACTTTCTTTGCAGAAGCAGGATAATAAAAATAATAAGTTTCCGGCAGTAAAAATCCTTCAACTGTCTTTTCATTTATATTCAAACTTTTTAAGAATTTTTTATCATAACTTAATCTAATTATTTTTGTAGAATCAATTCCAAGCTCTCGCTGCAAAAGTCCTGCAAGAACATTTTGCCAAATACCTTCCGGTATTGTAACTAATTTTTGATTTGCGTGCCTACCATCGGTAAGCAATTTAATTAAATCAAAATAATTCAGTCCGTTTTCTATTTTGTAAACTCCCGCTTTAAATTCACTGCCGGTCTGTGTTAAAAAGATAGACAATCTCATCATAAATTTACTTCCAATTACATCTTTATCATAAAGCTCATTTACAATTTTTGAAACCTCATCACCCTTGTTTATTTTTAAAATTACAGCAGACCTTTGGTGATAATAGTACGGGAAATACAATGAAAACATTAATCCGCCAAAAACAAAACCAAAAAGTACGGCAAAAATTATGATAGCTTTTCTATCAAGAATATCTTTTAAACTGAATTTATTTTTCTTTTTATTAATTACTTTAATCAATGGTTTTAAATTATTCATATTATCTTTGGATTATAAAAATTATCTTTTGATTATAAAAATTCATCATATTATCGTAAAAAATATAATATAAAATACATAAAATGTTTTTACTGTTTTTGAAATTTCTTTTTATTAATGATTCCTTTAATCAATCTGAAAACAAGTACGATTAAAATAAACAAAAATGCAAGCAGTGTCATCGGAGGTAATCCGCCGTTCCAACTTGAAAAATCAAACCAAGAAGTTATTCCCATAAACAGAAGATGAAAACTTGTAAAAACCAATGCAACTTTTATCAACTGCAAATATGAGTTTTTTATTGTGAACTTAACTTTACTAAATACTTTAATAAATGAAATAATCCCTGCAATAATCAACAAGATAAATGCAATATTTGCAAAAAGCAAACTAAGTTCGCCGCTTATATTCAACTTATTTTTTTGATAAAAATTTGGGAAATATTCTTTACTGAAAAGAATTAGGGAAATGAAAAAATGCAACATTATTAAAGCCAATCCGCTTAAACCGAGCAATATATTTTGTTTTTTCGCAATTTTATTATAAACCTTTTTTTTCTTTTTTACTTGACTAATAAATATAGTAGCTCCAATAACAACAACACCCGAAATTGCAAATACTTTATTTAATAAATACAATGGTAATTGGTGAATTGAAACCGGACCAAGCCAAATATAGCGGGCAAAAGCATACACAAACATTAGAAGCAAGGTTATAAAAAGCAGAAAATAATTTTTTTTATCCATAAATCATAAAATTGTGAACAAACCGTTTTTTTTTTTTATGTCAAATATAAGGAATATTAAAGAAGAATATCTAAAACAAGAATAAATCGAACAGCGAAAATCCGTATTATCAGTGTTCTATGAGAGATCAGTTCAAACTATTCAATAGAAATAATTTTAAACAGTCTAAGTGAAATAACTTTTATTTTTTATGCTTGGGAAAGCGTTATAATTCAGCGAATATTTTTTACCGGCAAGAAATAATTTTTCAGCTCGATACGCAATCATTGCGCCGTTATCACCACAGTATTCAATTTTAGGAACAATAAATTTTAATTTATAACTATTTGCTATCTCTCTCATTCTGTCTTGAATCGCCTTGTTTGCCGCCACACCTCCAACAAGTGAAACAGACTTGAACTTTTGTTCATTCAGTACTTTAATAACATTCCTCGTTAAAGCCTCAACCACTGCTTTTTGAAATGACGCAGCAATATCAGGTAACACATTTTGAGGAATATTTCCGGGATTTCCGAATTCACTTTGAACATATCTCAAAACTGCAGTTTTAACACCGCTGAAGGAATAATCCAAATCATTTTTACATTTTGCAACCGGAAACTTCACAAAGTTTTCATTTCCTTTTAGAGCAAGTTTTTGAATATTAGGGCCACCCGGATATTCCATTCCAAGTAATTTTGCTACTTTGTCAAAAGCTTCACCGGCTGCATCGTCAATTGTACTGCCAATCTGCTCAATTTCCAAATCACTTTTTACATTTAACAGCAGAGTATGTCCGCCAGAAACGACCAAACATAAATATGGAAATCCCGGTTTATCATCCATTAAAAATCCGGAAAATATATGACCCTCAATATGATTTACAGGAATAAAAGGCTTACCGAGCGAAAACGAAAGTCCTTTTGCATAAGTAAGTCCGACAAGTAAAGCACCGATTAATCCCGGACCGGCGGTTGCACCGATAACATCAACTTCACTCAGCTCAATTTGAGATTCATTCAAAGCTGCCTTCACAAGCGGAACTATTGTTTTTAGATGTGCCCTGCTCGAAAGTTCGGGAATTACTCCGCCGTATTTTTTATGAAATTCCTGCGAAGCAATTTTATTTGACAATAATTTATTGCTGCAAATGATTCCAACTGCCGTTTCATCGCACGAACTTTCTATCCCGATAATATTCATCGGCGAGAAAATAAACTTTTTGTAATATACCAAGCCATAGTTGGATTTTCCTGCAGCCTGCGAATTGAATAAGGATACCAATGTTCACCGAATGGAACATACACCCTTATTTTGTGTCCTTTGTTTTTAATTTGATCTCGCAATTTTTCAGTAACACCATAAAGCATTTGAAATTCATATTGTTCCTTGGTTAATTTTCTTTCGGCAATAATTTCCCGGGCTTTATCCGTTAAATATTTATCGTGCGTTGCAATTCCTACATAGTTCCCGCCGTCAAAAATTTTATTTAATGCTTTCAGGTAATTCTCTCTTATTTCGTCTCTTTCTTTATAGGCAATCTCTTTCGGTTCAACATAAATTCCTTTGCACAAACGGTAATTGGCGTTTTCCTTATTTAGTTTTTCAATATCGGAAACAGTTCGATGTAAATATGCTTGCAAAACAATACCAACATTCCCGAAATCCTCTTTTGCCCTTCTATAAACCCGTAATGTTGCATCAGTTACCGACGAATCTTCCATATCAATACGAACAAAATTGTTCAGCTCTTTTGCACGCCCTACAATTTTTTTTACCTGTTCGTAACAAAAATTTTCTCCAAGTAAAAGTCCTAATTGCGTTAGTTTTACCGAAATATTTGCATCTAATTTGTTCTTATCAATTTCGTTCAAGACCTTAATTGCTTCTTCGGCTGCATTAATTGCATCCTGCTTCGATTCTATGGCTTCACCAAGCACGTCAACAGTAGCAAGAATTCCATTAGCGTTTAATTGTTTTACTACACGCATTGCATCCGATAATTTTACGCCTGCGATATACTGTTTCGCAAAAATAAAAACGATTGATTTCGGTAATATTTTTACAAACCGAACAATACTTTTGCTAATAATATTCATAATATTCTTTTTAATTTTTATGTGAAATTTAACTGAAACTGTTTAATTAAACAAGACAGGACATCGTAATCTTTTTATAAAACAAGAAAGTAAAAAATATTTTTTCATTAAAAACACTAAAATTAAAATTGAACATAATTAATCAGTAAATACTCGAAAAAATAATGTAGCAATTGAATTAAAAATGTAGTTTAATTATTTAATTAAACCCGGGGCATAAATTATTCACTCACAGTGTCCAGCGGACAGAATCCTCGATACGAGTCTGTCCCAGATTCTGTATGTTGCCATTGGGAAAAAATAAGATAATGAAACTTAAATTATTAAACACTATAATATTCAAAGAATAAACCTCGACTTCTCCGGCAGCTGCCGGAGTGGTTTAAACTAAAGTGGTTATTATAAGATTTGTCCGCCAAAGCGGACAAACCAATGAAAATATTAATCGATTACGCCTCAACGAATCCATTATCAATTAAGATTTACGCCATTTTTAAGTTGGCAAACTTTGCAAGTAACTGCTTAACACCGGCTTCCTCAAATGCAACAGAAATTTTCTGCATATCACCGCTTCCATTAATGGATAAAATTTTTCCATTCCCAAAAATTTCGTGAGTAACACGGCTGCCCACACGGAAAGACCTCTCTTCCTGGTTAAAGTCATCGTAGCTTTCTTGATAAAGTTCATCGTAGTAAGATTTTCTTTTCCTCCCCGATCTTCTACCGGTTTGGGCATTAATTTCGTGAACCGTTTCTTCATCCAATTCATCAATAAACCTCGACCTGTTTTGGTAAGCGACCTCACCAAATCTGTATCTTGAACGAGCGTGGGTAATAATCACCTTTTTCTGTGCCCTTGTTAAAGCGACATAAAAAAGTCTTCTCTCCTCTTGAAGATGAGAATCCGAATCAAATTTCGGATTAAGCGGGAAAATGTCTTCTTCACAGCCGGTTAAAAATATTACCGGAAATTCCAAACCTTTCGAACCGTGAACTGTCATCAAAGTAACTGAATTTTCGGCATCATCCAAGTTATCCACTCCGGCAATAAGAGAAACTTCTGCTAAATATTCGTCCAGAGTTGCATCCTTGTGTTCTTCGCAGTAATATCTTATACCGGATAGTAGTTCCTGAACATTTTCAAGTCTCTGCTGAGATTCAGGAGATTTATCTTCCTTGTACATATTAATGATACCAAGTTCTTCAATTAAAACCGAAGTCAATTCATACAAGGAAAGTTCTTTGGACAATGAAATATATTTATCCAACAAAGTCTTAAATTGCTTTACGTTTTTCTGAATTCTTTCCTTAACTTCTATTACTTCAAATACACGAACCATTGTTTGGAAAAGAGTCAAATTCCACTTGCGTGCAAAATCAATCATTTTATTAATTGAAGTAATTCCAATACCCCTTTGCGGGAAATTCATAATTCTGAGTAAACTTTCTTCATCATCTTGATTCGCAAAAACACGTAGATAGCCAATTATGTCCTTTATTTCTTTACGGCGATAGAACTCAACACCACCGATAATTTTATATGGAATTTTTTCGCGGCGAAGAGCTTCTTCTAGTGCTCGTGATTGAGAATTTACCCTGTATAGAATAGCAATATCATTAAAACCTAATTTTTTGGAAATAATTTCTGCTTTTATTCTTTTTGCAACCTGAAATGCTTCGTCCTTTTCATCCGAGCATCTCATAATTCCAATTTTTTCCCCTTCTTCATTTTCAGTCCAAAGAGTCTTTTTTATTTGTTCACTGTTGTTCTTTATAAGCGAATCAGCAGCTCTTAAAATATTTTGAGTAGATCTGTAATTTTGTTCCAACCTAAAAATTTCAGCCTTTGGAAAGTCTTTTTGAAAATTTAACATATTAGATAAGTTAGCACCACGCCATCCGTAAATACTTTGTGCATCATCTCCAACAACACAAAGTTTTATTCTCGAAGTAGTAAGTAACCGCAAAATCTCGTACTGTGCTTTGTTTGTGTCCTGATATTCATCAACAAGGATATACTTAAAATGCCCGCGGTAATGCTGAAGTATTCTATGATTCTTATTAAACAACTCAATAGGTTTTAACAATAAATCATCAAAATCCATCGAATTATTGTCTTTCAATCTCTTATTATATTCACGGTAGATTCTAGCAATTTTCCGTTCTGCTAAAGTTTTGGCTATGTTTTCCTCGTAATCATCGGGAGTAATCATGTGATTTTTAAAATTACTTATTCTGTGATGAATTTTAGCCGGGGTATAGCCATCGATTGAAATATCAAGCTCATTCAATATGGTACCGACTAATGCGGATGAGTCCTGAGAATCATAAATTGAAAAGTTAGGGGAAAAGCCAAGTTTATCAGCTTCCATTCTGAGAATTCGTGCAAAAATAGAGTGGAATGTACCCATCCACAATTTATTTGCTTTACTTCCAATCAATTCTTGAATTCTTGTTTTCATTTCATTCGCGGCTTTATTTGTGAATGTTAATGCAAGAATTGCTGACGGATCTAATCCTTCTTTTATAAGATATGCGATTTTGTATGTTAAAACTCTTGTTTTTCCCGAGCCTGCTCCGGCTACTATAATGTGAGGTTTTGTGTTAAACTCTACTGCCTGTCTCTGTGCTTCGTTAAGCGATGATAATAACTTTTTCATAAACTCCTAATTTTTTGAAGTGCAAATTTATATAATTTTTACGTGGATTAAAAATTTTTGCTTAAAAAATGCTATGTTCAAGTTAATCTTTAATAAACCGTTATGAATCGCTTAAAATAGCAAAACTAACTGAACATTTTTTTAATTAGCATCATTTGACCAATATGGTAGGAATTGTGAGAAGCGAGCACAAGAATTTCCCTGAAAATCGTATAATTTTCCGAATGAGGTATTGGTGCGAACAAATCAACAGAATCATCTTTTATAAATTTTTCCATTTCATCAAGTTCACTGAAAAATTTTTCCTGCGATGTTTTCCATTTAGACTTATCTGCATTTTCATTCAGCTCAGTCCAATAATCATCCGGCCATTTGGGAGCAACATAGTCGGAATTTAAAATAAATTGAATAATATCGTGTTGTACAATTCTTAAATGTTCCAACAACTGCCAAGGTGTATATGAAATATTTTCAATTCTTTTGTTGATTAGTTCACCCGGAAATGTATTAATAGCTCTTTTAATCGGAGTATGTGCATTTCCTCCGCGTAGAAGAAATAACAATTGCTTTTTTATTATTGTTTTTTGTGCAGAACTCAAACTAATAGTTTCCCGTTTTTCATAATTAGTTTATTATCAAATTTAACGGTCGGTTTTTTCACTACTCCGTCCAAGTGTATTGGCACGTTTACTTTTCCGCCCATTGATTTGTTGTTGCCGAGTGCAATGTGTATCGTGCCCATAACCTTTTCATCTTCAAGAAGTAAACCCCTGAGTTTTGCTTTGTCATTAGTCCCAATTCCGAGTTCGGCAATATTGCGTCCTTTGCTTCCGTAAGGTTCAAGCATTTTCACAAGTTTCCGTGCTTTTGAACCGCCGGTTATTCTTGTGGCTAAACCTTTTTCCACATAAATTTTAATCGGCTGTTTATCTGTAATACCAATTCCAGCCATTGAACCGTCAACTACAAAAACACCGTTTGATTTCCCTTCTATAGGAGCAATAAATGCTTCTCCGGTCGGCAAATTTCCGGCATCTCCTTTTTTGTGAAGTAGTCCTTTGCTTGCAATTGCATCTCTGCCGTTAATGTCAATATTTATATCCGTTCCGTTTGGTGCCGTTATGTTAACCATTTTAGCTTTCGACAAAAGGCGGCTTACTTTTATTGATAATGCTGCTACTTTTTTGTAATCCGCACTCAAACCGCGAATCATTGAATCAATAGTAATGCCTGGTAATGTCGCGATTCTTACACCTTTTTTAGAAGCATTAATTCGTGCGTTTGTATGCGTTAAAGATTTTGAAGTCGGGCACAGTACAATATCAAATTTCTGCATTAATTGTGCAATTACTTTTGGAGGTTCTTCACCGTTTATTTCGCCGGCTTTCATTTCAACAAGAAGCGATTCAAAGTCTAGTTTCTTTGCATTTTCGTGTAATGATACACCTATTTCCCTTTTGTTTTCATCTGTGATTACAAGAATAGTTTCTCCTTTTTTTGCTCCCATACAATCACGTATTGCAATTATAGAAGCTTTATCTAATTTGGGAATAGCCATATTTTTCCTTTTATAATGGGAATCCGAGATTAAGCTGTACAGATACAGATAAACCGCCGCTTTCTATTAAATTTATATTATTATCGGGAATCAAGTTTGGTCCCGCTCCGCTATCTTTTTTTAGTGATGGAATATGAATAAAATTATAACTTGCCGTGCCCTCAATGCTGATATAATCCTTCACAAGATGAATTATAATTCCGGAAGCAGCATAATAACTAATAGTTGATTTCGGTTCGGAATATTTATTCTCAACTTTTTCACTTCCAGCGGGGGTATAACTATTTGTTAAACTGATATTATAAAATGTAACTCCGCCTTCCAAAAGTTTCCAATCTAAAAAATGAAAAACCGGAAATCCAAAATCTATACCAACCCCCCAATGATCTAACTTCATTTCAAATTGTTCATTCCCCGTATGAACAGATGTTACAACATCAACTGTTTTGGTCTCTTTCAAAAACTGGTAAAAACCTTTCATCGTAAGAAAATAACCTGAAAATTTTGCCCTGAAAATATTTGCTCCTACTCTAAAACCTTCGGCTCTTTTAAATGTTTGTTTATTCAGATTACCATTTGCAGCAATTGAATTAATGTAGGAATTCAGTCCGTCCGCTTTGTAATCTTGATAAGTATATCCACCGTAAACCCCGCTTAAACCCAAGCAGCCAAAACCAAAGCCCTGAGCATTAATTGTTAATGTAGATAAAAAAAGTAAAACTATAATGGTAAAAGAAATATGAATTGTAATTTTATTTTTCATTTTATTAACCAATAGTTTTTAAATTGAACTGTTTAATTTAAACAATCTTGATAAATAATTATACATCTTCTTTATACATCTTCTTTTTTAAATAAATTTATAAAACGGGCTTTGTTTAACTGTTTTATAAAAACAATTACCCTTTCTTGCGTATTTTCAAGTGATTCACCAAATTGTTCTTTAGTTAGTTCGATAATTTCTTTAACTTGTTTGCTGCCGGTACAATTATTCCAAATAAAAGAACCGATATTATCCAAATCAATTTTCTTCGGTTTGTTAATTTGTTTTTTAAACAATAGTTTTTCAAAAAAATTCGGTGGTTTTGGA
>Ga0114934_10000460_pt1 | contig 25687 bp, 25 predicted proteins | sample 4SBtaG_2_FD_99695 | JGI IMG/M metagenome (GOLD analysis project Ga0114934, IMG submission 99695) | Deep subsurface microbial communities from Kolumbo volcano to uncover new lineages of life (NeLLi) - 4SBTROV10_white metaG | ecosystem: Environmental > Aquatic > Marine > Volcanic ...
GTGATGTTCGCCCCCATCTCAAGTATAACTATGCTCGCCGAACTGGCCGCTGATTCGGGGCCGTTATCCAGACCGATAAAGATGAGTGCAATTAAGAGGAGGGAAGGGATTGTTCCCACAAGACCTCCGATTCTTGTACCCCACCTTTCACCGATAACGGTTACCAGAACAACCATGCAGAGGGCAAATGCGGCAGATATAAGCGGATATAACGCTGCGAATGAGAGCATAATGGCCAGATACTGAGCTTCTATTTGTTATTTGTGCTCCCATTATCTTTTTCACTCATCACTTCCTTTACACCTGCATTTCCCTCTGTCCTATCTTCTTTACCATTTTTATCTCTCTGCTTCCCTTTTATTCTGTAATACTGAAGAGGGTGCTTTAGCCATTTCTTCTTACAGAGAGGGTCCTCATCGGCAAAGCAGAGGCTGTTCGTCTTCAGCGTGCTGCACTCAGGAACAGTGTATTCAATGCCAGAACTTATACCGGTTATATGCTCCACCTGATAGCGGGTCAGATCCTCACGAAAATCGGGAGAAAGTGCAAAAACAGCCATTATCTCCTCAACCTCCATACCTATGGCGTTCAGGAAGGAAACAAGCGTGAAACGGCCGATGTGCGGTATGTTTATTCCCTGCTGGGCCATCGCCATTATGTGTTTTATACAGGGTGGAAGCCTGTCAGGAGAGTATTCACCGATATCGCTCCCGGAAAATCTGCTCTTTGCCTCTGCAACAAGGGCCTTCAATCTCTCCGTATCCTTCCGAAAGCTCTCAGCAATGGACTCTGGGAGAGCAAGAGGGAGTCGCTCCAGAATTCGGTTCTCTATTGCCTTCTGCATCAGCCTGACCGCCCTTTTCTTCGTCAGAAAAACATGGCCGTGCTTCAGATCCTGATTTATGAGCTTCCATGCAGGGTCTCTGATGTCAGAGGAATATATCAGATAGTCGGTGAAATGAATTCTGAACCCGCCATCGCCATACTCAAGCGGAAAGGAAAGGTCGCTGGCAACAGACATTATCGTATCAGGGCTCTCTTCATACAGACGCTGTGTGGCGGCCTCCGCCTCAACCCGTGAGTAGCGATTTATGAGATATGAATCGGGGAAGGTCGATACGATGATTCTCGCAACCGCATAGGATATCAGTATATCGATAACATCGTCCTCATCAGCGGCATGGAATGCAGGCAGCCTCCCATCGCTCACAGCCATGAAGGCCCTCTCACGGCCCATGAGGACGGCATCGGCATAGGCTATATCATCCAGAACCCGCAATATGTCAAGACCCTGCTCTGCAATGTACGAACTGGCTGCCCTGAGAAATGGATATCTTGCAAGTTTCTGCGATTCCATAGAGGGATTACGCATTCGACAGATAAAAGCTTTATGCGAACTCATACCAATAATTTTTTAAAGTTCTACTGTATATGAGTTGATGAAGCAGAAAGGGTAAATAGTAGTATTCAGGAAGGTAAGAGAATGAAACTCATAGACCGAAAAAAGGAAATGGAGAGTCTGGAGAACTACTTCGCCAACGCAAAAGATGGAGGCGGAAGGCTTGTACTGCTCTCAGGTGAGGTTGGGGTTGGAAAGGCAGCAATAGCCTTTGAACTGATGAAAAGACATGAAAAAGAGGCTGCCTGTATTGAAACATCCATCAAAAGAACAAAGACAATCCCCTATGCTCCCTTCCTTGACCGAATGGAGAGATGGAAGACCTATGTAAAGACAACTGCTCTTCTGGAAGGGGTCAGGGCCGAAATGTTTTCCACCGCCTCCGGGCCAAAATTCAATGCTGGAACGCAGGAGAGAACATTCTCTACCTTTGACCAGTTATTCAAAGAGGTTTCAGAGGAAAAACCGGTCATCTTCTTCATAGACCGCCTTCATTTCGCAGATGCGGGAACGCTGGCGCTTCTTTCGCATGTAGCAGAAACCATAAAAACCCTGAGAGTCCTGATAATAGGGGCATTCACCTCCGATATCCTTGATAGCGAGAAATTCAGCGATTTTAGAGAATTCCTTACGGATCTTATGATGAAAGACATGCTTACAAGCATTCATGTGGATAATCTCTCAGAAGAGGATGTGGAAGAATTCATAAAAGAGTTCCTGAATGTCAGGAGCATAGACAATGCCTTCATAGATGAAATTTATAGAGCAAGCAACGGAAACCCGCTCTTTATGGAGTATACCATGGACCTGTTTGTCAGGGAAAGGGTGGTAAAAAGAGGGGAAGGTATCGTTGTCCCTCTGAATGAAATAAAAGTACCGTCTTCATTTGAAGACATAATAACTCGCGTACTGAACATGCTGCCCGAAGATGCCGTGACGATCCTGAAATACGCCTCTGTACAGGGAACAAGCTTCCTTATCGATGTTCTGAGAGAGCAGACGAATATGACAGAAGAAGAGTTCCGGCAAAATATATCCATTCTAGAAAGGGAAGGAATCATTTACCCTATAGATGAAGAGAGATACAGTTTCATCCACAGCCATGCGCAAGAAACCATCTATAAATCCTGCACGAAAGTCCGGGAACTGCATAAAGAGGTTGCAGACCTGATAGCTCAGCTTCACGAAAAAGACATCGAAACCCACTACCTTGAGCTCGCCGATCACTATTTCAAAGCAAAAGAATGGAAGACCGCAGCAAAGTATGCAACCCTGGCTGGAAACGAGAATCTCAGAATTTATTCACTGGAAGACGCTATCTTCGCATATAACATGGCCCTGACCGCATACAAAACGGAAAATGAAGACCCGCGCGGTAGAGGAAAAGTACTTCTCATGCTGGGAAAGATATACCTTCTTGCCAGCAGGTGGAAAGAGGCGTATGAATCCGTTCAAGAAGCTATGGAGATATTCGAAAAAGAAGGAGATAGAGGTGGTTTAATAGAATCATACAATCTTCTGGGAGACATCGAAAGGGAGCGCTCTGACCTCAACGAAGCGGGGAAATGGTATCAGAAAGCAATGGAACTTGCAAAAGAAGAAGGGGATAGGCGTGAAATCGCAAGAGCCGCCAGAGGGCTTGGCTATATAGACTGGAGACAGGGGAATTATGAGAGCGCCCTGAAAATGCTGGCTAAAGCGGAGAATATATCAAAAGAAGTAAAAGACCCCATCTACGGAATAGTACTGGTAGATACAGGGAATGTACACTCCGCTCTCGGAGACCTTGAACTCGCAAGGGATTATTACACAAGAGCAGTAGAAGAACTACAGAAGAGCGAAAACCTGTGGGACCTTGCACGGGCGTATAACAATCTTGGTGATTCATACCTTCAGAGCAAAGAATGGGACATGGCCCTCGAATTCTTCGAAAAATGCAGTAATGTCTCAAAGAAGGCAGGACTCAACAACTACCTCGGCTGGAGTCTCTTTAACAGTGCAGAGGCTCTTAACGCAAAAGGAGATCTGGAGGCCGCACTCACATATCTTGACCGTGCACTTCCAATCCTCGAAAAAATAAAGGACATCAACGGACTCTCGGGTGTGCATCGCGACTACGGGCTTGTATATCTTAAAAAAGGAGAACTGAAAAAGGCAGAACGGAGTCTTATTGAAGCAATGAGATACGCTGAAGAAGCAGAGGGTGTAGATATTCTTCTCGATATAAAAACAGATATTGCGGAACTCCATATAGAAAAAGACGAGGTGGAAAGAGCGAAAGAGCTGCTGGAAAGGGCCCTGACTGAGGCTAAGAAACTCAATGCAGAGAAAAAAATAGAAAGAATCGAAAAACTTCTGAAGAAGGTGGGATAGTGTCTGGAGAGCTAACAAAGAAGATTCAGGATATAATGACCGCCGAAATGGGGCAGATCGGAGTTTTTATTGTTTCCAAACAGTGCAGAGACCTGGGAATCGACCCTGAAAACATCGCACCAGAAGACCTGAACGACCTCGCAAAGGCGCTTGGAAAGGTAATGCTCACCTTCGGAGGGAGCGAGAAAGCCAAAAAGATCGAGCAGCAAATCAAAAAACTCGCCAGAGCGGGATTGTAGATGGATGGAGAAAAGATTTATATATGTTTATCATGCTCCTTGTTACCATGCATACACGGGTGATCATGTGAAGAAAAAAAATAACCTAACAGAGAAAATAGAGGGAGAGATTGACCTTTTAAAAAGACACATGGATATGCTGATTGCGATAAAGAAAAACGAGCCGATCGGAATAATCCGCCTCTCAGAACTCGTGGAGTGCCCGCAACACAAGGTCAGATACTCTCTGAGAATTCTTGAGCAGGAAGGGCTTATAGAGCCCACACCGGATGGCGCAAAAATCACGGAGAATGTGGATACCTTCCTCGAGGACCTCGCCGAAACTCTGGATATTATGGAAGAATCAGCTTCGGAAATAAGGAAGGCATGTCAGCATCTGAGAGAGGTCGAGCAAAAAAGCTCAATCGGATACGGTAATCAATAGCGGCCATAGATAGACTCCTAAAGATTGCCATCTCACAAAACCTTATATGCCCTAAACAAAACCGATATATAGTTTTCTCTACTATAAGCGCTCATGCCAGGCGGAAGAGGACGAAGAAAAGTAGATTTTCAGGAACCTGTGAGCAGAGAAGACACAATCCGACCCCGTGGCCCGATGGGGCGCAGAAGAGGAAGACGACGAGCGTTGAGAAGAGTGGTTTCTCTACCGCCTGTGAATACATTTGCGCCTTATGCAAATGCAAATGACGATAGCAGATTTTCAGAGCCAGAAGACCCCGTCGTTCTGAGCGTGGAGGAATACGAAGCGGTCCGTCTTGTGGATTATCTTGAGATGGATCAGGAAGAGGCAGCATTGCAGATGGGAGTCTCCAGAAGGGCTTTCTGGCAGGACTTGCATATTGCAAGATTCAAGATTGCAAAGGCCCTCAGCACAGGAAGAAGGATTATAATCAAGGGAGGAGATTACAGCCTAGGAGAAGAGGCGCAGAACAGGCCATAAAAGGAAAAGAGGTTTGCTTTGATCTTGGCTCTTATTCACACTTTGACCAGCCGCAACTGGGACAGGTGGCACAGCCCTCAGAGATTACCAGCATTGAACCGCACTCCGGACACTCAGGATAAAGCCCTGCATCCACGACACTCTTATGGCCATTAACCTTGAGGTCTATCTCCATATGCTTTGCCAGAGCCTTGCCAATTGCGTCAGGGCATGAGAGTATCATCCCTCCTTCGGTCCATGCGGGGTTGGGGCATCTTATCCCTTCCAATTGCTCCACAATTGACTCATAGTCAATACCTGACCTGAGGGCCAGAGAAACGAGGCGCCCAATCGCCTCAGACTGGGCAGCTGCACATCCTCCAGACTTTCCCATCCTCGCAAAGACCTCGCAAAGGCCATTAGAATCCTTGTTTATGGTAACATAGAGATTTCCGCACCCAGTCTTCATCTTCTCGGTCAGACCGACAGTAGTCTTCGGGCGCGGCCTTGGCTTAAGAGTTCCGTCTTCAGCAGAAGTGACCTCCCCAGAACCGGACTTCTTAGCCGTTTTGCCTGTGCTCAGAACCTGCATACTCTTGCTTCCATCCCGATAAACCGTTACCCCCTTGCAGTTCAATTTATAGGCCAACTCATAAACCTCCCTTATATCGTCCTCGGTCGCAGAGTTCGGGAAATTGACAGTCTTTGAGACCGCATTATCTGTATACTTCTGGAATGCGGCCTGCATCTTTATGTGCCAGAGAGGGCTGATATCATGAGCTGTGCGAAATATCTTTCTAACATCCTCCGGAACCTCTTCTATACCATCGAGTGTTCCGTGCTCCGCAATCTTATCCATTAACTCTTCGCTGTAGAATCCGCGTTCCACTGCAATCTTCTTAAATATGGGGTTCACCTCAACCAGCCTGTCATTGTCCATGACATTCCTGACATAGGATACGGCAAATAGCGGCTCAATTCCACTGCTGGCCCCTGCGATAATACTTATCGTGCCGGTCGGAGCGATGGTCGTCACAGTAGCATTTCTGACCTTCACCTTACCATCATAGATGCTGCCTTCATAGTTGGGGAAGCAACCGCGCTCCTCTGCGAGTTCACGGGACATCTCCCATCCAGTATCATGGATAAACTTCATCACCTTCTCGGCCATGGAAACGCCCTCTTCAGAATCGTAGGGGATCCCAAGCATGATGAGAAGGTCTGCAAATCCCATTATTCCGAGGCCAATCTTTCGGTTCGCACGGGTATTCTTTGCAATCTCTTCAAGCGGGAATTTGTTCATATCAATCACATTATCGAGAAAATGAACCGCTGTCCGAACCGTCTTTTTCAGAAGTTCCCAGTCCACATCACCGTCCTTCACCATTCTTGAAAGGTTGATTGAACCAAGATTGCACGATTCATAGGGGAGAAGGGGCTGCTCTCCACAGGGGTTTGTGCTCTCAATCTCACCGACATGTGGGGTGGGATTTGCGGCATTTATTCTATCCAAAAACACAATGCCGGGGTCTCCCGTCTTCCATGCCATGTGGACTATAAGATCAAAAACCTCTCTGGCATTCAGTTTTCCGCTAACACTTCCGTCCCTTGGATTTATCAGATCATAGTCCTCATTATTCTTCACTGCAGACATGAACTCTTCGGTCATAGCAACAGAGATGTTGAAGTTGGCGAGCGCCTGGTCATCCTCTGCCTTTGAGCTTATAAACTCCAGAATATCGGGGTGGTCAACCCGAAGGATTCCCATGTTTGCGCCCCTTCTTGTTCCTCCCTGTTTTATGGCCTCAGTTGCCGCATTGAATACCTTCATAAAAGAAACAGGGCCGCTCGATACCCCCATTGTCGATAGAACGATATCATCCTTTGGCCTTATTCTTGAAAAAGAGAAACCGGTTCCACCACCACTCTTGTGTATCAGGGCCGCATCACGGAGGGTGCCAAATATGCTCTCCATCGTATCTTCAATCGGAAGAACAAAACATGCAGACAGCTGCTGAAGTTCCCTGCCCGCATTCATAAGTGTAGGAGAATTGGGGAGGAAATAGAGATTATCCATCACCTCAAAAAACTCCTGCTCAACCTTCTTTATCTCTTCCTCTGACTTTCCATAATTCTTCTCGGCCTCTGCAATATTGGCAGCCACCCGTCTCAGCATATCCTCCGGTTCCTCCAGAGGTCTGCCATCCAGCCCTTTTTTCAGATATCTGCGTTCAAGCACAGTCCTTGCATTCTCTGTTACATCCATTCTTCATCGACTCCTCTGTCTATATTCAAAGGCGAAAGGCAGGGCTGATAGTTAAAGCCATCGCTGAAAGCAATAGAGGTCTTCAAGCCTTGCCTCAACCTACTCATGGGAGAGAGATAAAGAAATATTTATACCTTATCTCTGGTGGATTTTTTTTAAAAATATTAAAGTTTTTTTGGAGGACTTACATCCAGCCAAGCATCCTCTTCGCATCTTCGCTCATCATGTCAGGTGTCCACGGAGGGTCCCATACGAGATTCACCTGAGCGACCTCAACGCCCTCCATGGCTGAAAGGGTTGATTCTGTATCCTTTGCTATAACCTGGGCCATCGGGCATCCTGGGGTTGTGAGCGTCATATTAACGAAAACCTTCTTACCATCCACAACATTGATATCATAGACAAGACCCAGATCAATAACACTCATACCAACCTCCGGATCCACCACAGTCTTCAGAACCTCAATTACTTCCTCTTTTGTTACCATTTTTACACATCCTTCCTTGTCTACCGACATAGCGGTGATGAGGGATTTAGTCCATCCCCTATATAATTCTTTCTGGACATCTGTGTATAAAAAATTCTAATCAGGAATGCCGGCGTCAAACAATGCGGTGGCTTCAAGCAATTCCTCGAGAGATTGGAAGCCCAGAGAGGACAATCTGTCCGGGCTGCATGAAGAAATATCCACAGTAACCAGAGAAAAATCAGTGATAAGAGAGGATATATTTTCAGAGTGAATTCCAGCATATATAAGGCAGAATTCTGAGATCTCTTCTGAAAGACCGCATTTCTCTATGGCAACATTCAGCTGATCCTCCATGGCAAGTATGCGAAAAAATTCTGCTTCAGGGGTTCTCGACCTGGAGCGACCGATTTTGAAGCTCCTCATCGCCTTCTGAAAGACCGAAAAGAGATGTTCAGCCGAACAGATACAGGAGGAATTAACGGAAACCACGAATATATCATTTCCAGAGGCCTTAATTTCCTCCAGTCGCCTGAGGAAGAGAGAAATCTCCATGTCTCCATCTGTTCTCAGACATACGAGTTCCGGCATTTACTTCCTCCGTAATGAATTCTTCAGGAATGAAAGATGTGAGTCCAGCCAGTCCGGTTCCTCTCTTGCTTTCTCCCTGAATAACTCTATAACATCATCACGGGTTATGAAGCCGATAAACCTTGTAGGTTCGTTAGGGTCAACCACCGGAATATACCCATAACCACTGCTGGCCATCTTTTCTGCAACAATCTCAATCGTGTCATCAGGATATGCAACAACGAGCTCTTTGTCCTTCTTTATTGTGTTAACTGGAGCGTCCGGCGATATCCCATCGTTGAAAGCCCGGGTAATATCCGAATGCGTGATTATGCCTACCAGCCTTCCATCGGCATCCACACAGGGAAAGCCAACATAACCCGTTTCAATAATCCTGTGAAGAACTTCTTTTAAAGGCATGGTGTTGGGAATCGCCTCCACAGATGTTTCCATCAGATCTCTTGCAAAGACCGCCTCAAGGATATTAACCTCACGCTCATAGCTGTATCTGACACCCTTTCTTGAGATCTTCTGCGTATAGATTGTCTCCTTGGAGATTGTGATAGAAACCGCATCACTCACCACACATGCAAACATGAGAGGCAGAATGATATTGTAATCACTGGTCATCTCAAAGATTATTACTATGGCCGTGAGAGTGGCTCTACTGGCACCGGCAAAGAAGGCAGCCATTCCAACAATCGCATATGCCACATACGAAGCAGTGATGCCGGGAAAGAGAATATTCATCAGAACACCATAGGCAGCACCGAGAGCCGCACCCATCCAGAGCGAGGGTGCAAAAACACCACCAGAAGCGCCGGAACCAAGGGTAAGACTCGTTGCAATCAGCTTAAGCACTGCCAGTAAAAGAAGGAATACGATGAGATGCCAGCCACTGAAACCAACAAAAGAAGCTCCTGCAGAGGAAACAAGATTTTCCAGAGTGCCATAGCCAACACCAAGGACAAAGAAGTGGCCGAAGTTCAGATAGAGAAAGTAGCCCATAATGCCGAGAAGAAGACCACCGAGGGCCGGCTTAAAGAACTCAGGCATCTTAATATTGTCAAAAATATCCTCTATTTTGTAGAAGATATCCTTGGCGAAGACTGCTGAGAATCCCATAAAAAGGCCAAGACCAAGATAGAGCGGAAGTTCGTATAGGCTGACAAGATGGTACATGTTCTTGAGCGGTAAGGCGACTTCATTCCCAAGAAGCATGTGCGCCACAAGGGTTCCGCTAACCGTTGCAATTACAAGGGGCACAAAGGAGCGGGTTTTAAACTCCAGCAGAACCAGTTCAAGGGCAAATATTATACCTGCTATGGGTGCATTGAATGTGGCTGCAATCCCTGCAGAAACACCGGCCCCCACAAGAATCCGTATCCTGCGCGTGGATAGGCCCAGATACTGCCCAAGAGCGGAGCCAGAAACCGCACCAATCTGCACCATCGGCCCCTCCCTTCCTGCCGAACCGCCTGTGCCAAAGGTAAATATAGACGCCAGAAACTTTACAATTGCAACTCTGGGCCTCATCTTTCCGCCGTTCTTCAACATGGCGGTCATCACCTCAGGAACGCCGTGTCCCTTTGCCTCCTCCGCACCGTAGTAGATTAAAAGACCCGCTATAAGGCCACCGAGGGCCGGAACAATAAGAACCAGCCAGCCAATATTAAATGTAATAAACTCATAGGAGTTGTACTGTAGAGATATAGAACCATTAAACGAAAGGTTATGAATGAGATTCATCCCGTACCTGAAAAAGACCCCACCGATACCCACCATTATGCCAACATCCATGGCCATAATGTTCAGGAAGAGATACTCCAGCTGATGTCTTCTCCTTTTCTCCATTTCTTCGGAGGAGATTCCCCCGTTGAGTCGGTTGAGTCTTTTCAGCATTCCTCTGCACCTTCTTAAATAGGTTATGGCAAGTCAAAAGGCGCTTGGATATAAAACTTAGCATTATCTGTGCCAGTGCGTATCATACAGCATGGTTCTTTTCCGTGCAAAATCGCATAGTTGCAATCACCTTACTCTGGAGGCAAGAGCCGCCATCACTCCACCAATCATGAATATCAGGAGGCCGCTTATTCCAAGGAGACTTCCCAGACCTGAACCATAGAGAGGCAGCCCGAAACCATATTGGTCGCCCCCTATAATCGGCGGGTTTAAATTGGTGATTGCTCCAGCCCTTAGAAGTATGTAGATAATCTCATCCGTAAGCACAAGAAGGAAGCCAAGAAGCATCACCCAGCCCCCCGTTCCAGGGTCCCCAGCATGAGAGTGCGATGGAAACCGCCTTACTGCAGGCTGAGATGCATTCTGTTGAACTGGCTGCATAACCTTTGTTGGTTGCTGTTGGGCAACAGGAGGGGATGATTGAACAGGTACTGAAGCAGAGGGAGATGGCGAAATATCCTTCGGTGCATACTCCTTGCAGTTATAGCAGTACCATCTGTCGTACTCCTTAATGTATGTCAGCGGCCTGCCACACTTCGGACAGAGAGGGGTTGATTCTTCCTCATGCACAGGTGTTTGAGCAGAAACTGGGGACGCATTCTGACCCGTATAACCTGCAGGTGCATACTCCTTGCAGAAATCACAGTACCATCTGTCGTATTGCTGTATATACCTCATCTCCCTTCCACACTTCGGACAATTCATCATAGTATCACACCATATATATCGTGCGGGAAGTACTTAAGAATTTCGTAGAAGTATAGAAGAAAAAGAAAGCATAAAATACTCCATAAATATAAGGCCCCCTGATGAAAACGGATGTGCAGGAAAAAGCCGAGATGTTACTACAGGATATTCTTGCAGAAGCAAACAAAAAAGAGCCGAGGCCAGCACTCCAGAGCGGGAAACACGAATTACTGAGAAGAATAGTACATCTATCCGTCCCGATTACTCTTATCTATTACCTCATTCCACCACACATGTGGGGATATATGATAAGAGAGGACGCTCTTGTTGTGGCCTTTATTATTCTCATCATTTTTGAGGCAATACGAATCTGGAAAAAGATAAGCATACCTGGTTTCAGACCCTATGAAAAAGGAAGGCTCTCTGCAGCAGCATGGGCAGGCATTGCGCTCTTCATATCCTTCATGTTATTCCCCATGGAGATTGTGGTTCCATCTGTGGTTGCAATGGCCATTATAGACCCGATGAACGGGGAGATGAGGAGGAGCCGATACTATCCATGGATCCCTGCCGCTTTCTCTATCGTTATATATTTTCTTGGCCTTCTCGCCCTGAGCAACTACAGCATACCTGCAGTATTCATGCTTTCCATCACAGGAGGACTCATAGCAATGGCCTCGGAGATACCGCATCTCTGGATAGACGACGATTTCATGATGATAATGGTGCCGGCCACGGTTCTGTACATCATAATAGCGGTTATGGATGTAATCGGGGTTGTGATAACATAGGGGATGTTAGAGGATTTATGTGGCCAGAAGGGAATTCTAACAGGAAAAAGGTGTGATCCAGATAAAAATCCAGCACAAATCGGCCGTTAATATCCTGACCGTGGGTGAAGGCCAGCAAAATACGGTATCACTGGATTAATACCGTCATACCCTCCTTCCCTAAAGATTGAGCTCCGAACGCTCGCTGGCATATTATCAAAACTGAATGGAACGGAGATATTTAAGGGTATTCCTGGGCCTCTGGTCAATAACCTTGCCCTATATCCTTTTGGCCTACCTTCCAAGAGCCTTGTGCGCCTTCCCCAGTTCGCCTGCGGCCTGTGCTCCCATCAGGGATATCTCACCTGCAAGAACGGCACCTCCTATAATCTCGGCCAGCTTCTTTGCGCTATCCTTACCGGAGCATCCCATCATCTCAAGAGCCTCCCTCTGTGTCTCCACGCGCGTTCCACCACCAACCGTTCCAAGAGGAAGGGATGGGAGAGAAACAGCCACATAAAGGTCGCCTGTCTTGGTGGTTTCTACGGTTGTTATTCCCACACTTCCCTCCACCACATGCGCTGCATCCTGGCCTGTCGCTATGAATGTTGCCGCCACAATGTTGGCATACTGTGCATTGAACCCCAGTGCTCCAGACCTCGCAGAGCCCAGAAAATTCTTTATGTAACTGACATCAACAATTCTGGAAGGTGTGGTGTGCAGCCTCTCCGCGACAACACTCTCCGGGATTATCACCTCTGCCTGAACATGCTTTCCCCTTCCGAGTATGAGATTCATGGCCGACGGCTTTTTGTCCACACACATGTTCCCGGACATTGTTACAAGGGTCGCCCCGGTCCTCTCCGCAATAAAGTTACAGGCAGCCTCAGAAGCGATAGTGGCCATGTTCATTCCCATCGCCTCGCCAGTGAAGAAATAGAATCTCAGAAATACATGCCTTCCAACGACAAACGGATCGATTTTCAGAAGCCTGCCGTGATGCGTTGTGACCTCAGCACTCTCCTTCACCTCATCATAGTGCTCTTCCACCCACTTCACAAGATGCCTTGCCTCATCTATACTCTCTGTCCTGAATGCGGGTGCACGGGTCATATTATCCTGAAGAACCATGGCCCTTGCTCCGCCGCTCATTGCGATAATCCTCATCCCGCGATTAACTGAGGCGACGAGTGCACCTTCGGTGGTTGCAAGAGGTACATAGAACTCACCATCCGCATGCTCGCCCTTTATCTTCAGTGGTCCAGCGATTCCAACAGGCACCTGAATCGCACCAATCATGTTCTCAATGTTCTTTTCAACAGACTCTGGGGATATGGTAAAAGAGCCGATCTTTTCGAGGCTGGCCCCGGTTATCTTCTCCGCAAGGACTCGGCGCCTTCTTATATCTTCCGCCGTTTTTCCTCTGATGGATGCAGGATTCTCATAATTATCTGACATGAACCGCCATTGAAGATGGGGTATTTGTAGTTTCTGGAAAAATTAATGAAATGGGTTTATCTGTTTTTAAGCCGTCTGGTGGCGATGAGACCCACAAGTACAACCAGAAGAAGCATGGTAAGTAGAAACAGGCCAAGCACTGTGGTGTCCCCGATAAGAGAACTCTGAGATGTTGCTGTCGTCGTGGCGCCTGCCGTAGCATTCACCATTACCGCCGTTTCGGCCATGTTGTTGTCTTCATTTACCTCATTCACGAGATTGTCCGGATCCACCACAACCTTCACCGTATGGCTCCCTTCCTGAGAGGGTACATGCCACGGAACGGTTATTGTAGCAGAGCCGTTTGCAGGTATGCTCTCTATGGTAACCGTGTGATATATATGACCGGTTCTGTCCATGTAAAAGCGCACAGGGATATCATTTTCAGCAAAGTATGGGTTCTTATTGTGAACCACGGCGGTTATGGATATGTCACTGGAGGCCGTTACAGGACCGGAAAAGGATATTTCATCCGGTTCCACGGACAGATCGTGCTCAATCGTAATGTTTGCATGCCCGCTGTCCGGTGCGTAGTCCCAGAACCAAGGGGAGATGTCTATCATGCCAAACACTACCTGCTTATCAGAATGACCGCCGATAGAACTCCACGATACTCCTGTTTCTATAGTGTTGTCGTCTGGATAACTGAGATAAGTTACTGCGCCGGAATTGCTCCACCCTCCACCGTTCCAGAACCAAATATAATGGTATCCGTAGCCACGGACAATTATCCAGTAATCCGCACCGATATCATTTATGGAGTAACCAGTGCTGCTGTTGCAGTCTGCATCCACCCATATCAGACTATAAACATCGGTTGTGGAGGACCAGCTCTGGTAAGAAGTCATGCGGAAGTAAAGATTGTCGCTATCCCACTTAGCAAAAGCGCTATGCACATTTATGCCGCCTTCATCAGGGTCCACAACCACCTCTTTCCAGTCCGAAGACTGAGAAATACTGGCAGGCATGGGAGCAGGTTGTGTGGCATTTGTTCCTTCTGGAACATGGGGCATGGAATCTTTATCATATATGGAACCACCCGCCCTGCCATATGTGCTGCTTAAAAACATTCCCATGAGCATGAGGCTGACCATTGCGTATGCCAACATCTTTTTTTGTTCCATCCTTTTCTCCTCCCTTTTTAAAATGAAAAGGGGGAGGGGTTTAGAAGGACTCCGGGGGGTTCTCCTTCTCATCGTAGACCAGAGGCACCTCACCAGAGGATGCATCCACGGCCGCTGGCTCATCCACGCTCATATCTGCAATCTCCGGAATGGTTTCCTCTGTCTGTGCTTTCTCTTCTGGAGCAGCAGGTTCCTGTGTCTCAGTCGGCTCCGTCCATGTTGCTGGCTTTTCCTCTGAATAGACAGCTTCCTCTTCTCTCCTTCTCGGACCAAACATCCATGCCAGGACGAGAACGAGTATCACGATGACTATAAGGAATCCCCAGCCGAGGGCGTTGTCGCTGGTTACAATCTGGCTACCAGCTGTCGCATGATATGGCTCCGCAACGCCGGTGCTCTGGACAGTAACGCTGGAATCCATAAAGTAGTCGCCTCCAGTGCTGTCTATGTAACCCACCTCAACAGGTATGATATACGGCCGACCGGGTGCCATGTTCGCATTGCTTATCATGTGGAAGGTCACATCTACGGACTCACCGGGTGCGAGATTGCTCGCTTTGACAAGCCATACTGTTGGTGCAGGATGAGTGTAAACCCCCTCTATGTAAAGGTTCAGGTCCACGATGTCCTTGGCATCCTTTATGTTCAGCTGTTCGAGAGTTATGTTCGCATTGTCTCTTACTGTCTCTGTCTCAGCGCCATTCTGGTAGTCATCCCTGTATGTGCTTATGCTGTTCACAAAGCCATCCACGACATTCCAGTACTGAGATGGGTCGCCGCCAAAGATGAAGCTGTCCGGAATGAAAACGAAGACATTCCTTGCAGTATCATCTCCCTCGTTTGTTATCGTTATGTTCATGGTGAACTGCTGACCAGGATTGATATCTCCTGTTGTAACGCTCGTGGCTATAAGTTCCGGTCCGAAACCTCTGACCTCAACCACAGACTGCATTACAACATGTACCTCCTGTCCAGTATCTGCGTTCCTTCCGGTAAGCGTGATGTTAACCGTGTAGATGCCGGGTTCCGCATTCGGATCAATATCCACGAACCACTCTATCCATGCACTGCTGTCCGCAGCAACACTATCATCTGAATTCCATAGGTCGTTTTCAACGGTTGCTGCACTGTGGTTCAGCGGGTTCATGAACGGTGTTCCTTCTCCGACCTGAAGTGTTGCCCTGAGGTCCGTGAAGCCTACATACTCGAAGTTGTTAATCCATGTACCAGCGTCAACATAGACAAGGTTATCATTGGATATATCAAAGTACTCGTTCCCTGTAACAAGATTCTCCATCTTGTTCGCCGTGAAATCCGGGGCGTTGTCATTCACTGTTACCATGACATAGGGGCCAGCAATCCACTTCATTCCAAAGCTAACGCTGCAACCGGGTACCATTGGTGTAGAAGGATTAGAATCATCGTCCCACCAGAAGCCCTGCACATTCGCATAGTAGGTCGGGTTGTTGGTGGCGCCATTATCGAAGTATGTGGCATCCCAGTCGAAGAGTATCCTGTGCTCTCCAGCCTGCACATACTGGTTAAGGGCTATGAACCATGAATCGCTGGTGTTCGCACCCTGCGCAAGGGAATCTATCTGAATCTTATCGACCATCTGAGCGTTCTGGTCACCTGAGCCGTCAGCCCCCTCATAGAAGTCAACAGTCGAATAGAAGAAAACACCGTCCAGCTCAGGCCATATCTCGATGTTTCTCAGGTCAACATTCCCGGTATTGATGAACCTCACCTCAAGTGCGGGGATTGATGCATCGCCCTGTGTTATTGTCGTTGTTCCGAGTGCCTGTGCCTCGATAACAGGGGTGAATTCAACGGTTATGTCCAGAGTTCCTGTATCCGTGCACCATACATCATCAGCATTGTAGTACTGCACCTCATAATCTACGGTATAAACACCCGGTGCCATATCTCTGGCAACATCGACTCTGAAACCTACTGTGCTTGGATTGCCGACATTGACGGGTATCCATCCGGTGGTGCTGTCGAATGTTATTCCTGTCGGTATGTTCGAAAGATTGAGGTACAGATTGTGGGCACCGTCCCATGCATTATCATCAACATGGATGTTCAGCGGTGTGAATGTCTGACCGGCATAGAGGTCCGGCAGTGCATCGGAAACAGCTATGTTGTTCACAATCTCGAATGTGAAATAACCGTAAAAATGCTGGGTCCCAGACGGTGTGCCGTCACTATCGGTAAACTGCAGGTCAACTGTAAGATTATAGGTTCCAGGCTCCGCATTGGGAAGCAGGTCAAACTGGAAACCAGAAAATGTATGTGGTGTGCCGTCATTGATGGTAACACCATCCTCCACAGCATTCACATCCCAGTTCCCTATAGGGGAGGTAACCGTATTTCCTGTTGCATCCCTCACCGTCCCTGTATCTATGTACAAATTACATCCATTAAGGTCGGCAGTATCTGTCTGCGTTCCTGCGTTTCCGTTAGCAATCGTTACATCAAACGCAACATCTTGCTCACCTGGATACAGATTTATAGCCCCAAAGGGATCGTTTGCAATTGCTATATCCCATGCATTTGTCGGGCTATATGTATCCGCTTTTACAGGGATTGTCGCAAAAACAGTTGCTATCATAAAAACAGCAAACATTAATGCGACTCCCTTTCTGAATTCTTGCCTCATATTTTCTTCCTCCTTTTCATTTTTATATCTGTGTCCCATTTTCATATCTCATTAGGGGTACCAATGGTACCACTAGGTAAAGGGGAATAGAAAGACTAGTATATATAATTTGCCCCCACTTAGAGTATATAAATAAACAGCTCATTTAGCCCTCTATCTTACGAAAACGCCCGATTACCCTCGGTATGGGAGAGTCTATGTGCCCCAGCAGTTTTTTCATCCCTTCATAGTCCAAAAACCGCTTTTCCAGAGCGATTTTCAGAACTGAGCTTCTACCAGCCGTCGTGCTTCCATCCACAACCCTCGCAGGAATCATCTGGAGCCCTGCAAAGATATGTATCACATCACCCGGGCCAAGCTCCTTCTTAAAGAACGGACTGACCTCCACCTCCACCTCACATTCCCCATCGATAACATCAATGGAGGACTCTGCCAGTACCATTCCCCTTTCAATCTCATCCTCCCTGACATTCTTCAGGGCAAGACCCACACGGCTTCCAGCTCCAGCACTATCTACATCCACATCGTGCACCTGTATGCTCTTTACATGAGCAATTCTGTCAGTCGGATAAAGTCGGAGGTCCTGATGCTTTCTGACAACCCCGCTTTCCACCATTCCAAGCACAACAAGCCCGATGCCCTTCACCGGGAAATAATGGTCAATTACAACCCGCACCGGCCCGTCATCATCTCCCTCTTTAGCCAGTGAAAAAAGGAAATCTCTGACCTTCTCGTGATTGTCCTCCAGCATCTGATAGTCTCGCAACGCAGTATTTTCTATGAACGGCCTAATCTGCTCTGGCAGAAGATAATTCCTGAGAACTATGCCGCCCTCTGTCATACCGAGTGAATCGATAGCAACGATTATCTCTCCAACCTCCCTGTTCATCTCTGAGATGTCCAGAAGTGCCACATTCGACATATGAAGAGAGAAGATAAGAGAGCTCAATTTGGCAGGATATCTAACCGGGGATACGATATTCAGATGCCGCTCCCCATCTCTGTAATTAAACAGAGCGATGTCAGATTCCGTTCCCGGCTTTGCAATGCGAGATGCAAGCTCCCTATCCCTTACAAAAGCATTGAGATTCATTCCTCACCACTCTTTGTACAGCTTGCTCAGTTTGTCCCAGACGATTTCGTGCTCAATACCGCCTTCTCTCAGAAGATCGCTGATAAGATTAACCACTCTCCTCAGCTCCGTAATCTTTGTACTGGCCTGTATGTACATCTCCTTTCTCTCCCCATCTTCAGGAATTGGGAATATGAGCCTGAAGCGTCCCCTGCGATTAATTCCCTCTGGCTTTCTGTCCCTGACAATATCGTCCATGTTCGTGCGAAGATACACCTCATAAATATCCTCATCCGGCATAAGGCCAGTCTCGTCAAGGAAACGGGTCATGAGGGTGGGAAATATCTCTTCAAGGTCGCTGTAGTGAAAATCCTCACTGAAGACAAAATGGCCGCTTCTTTTCTTCATACAATACCATTTACAGGCTGATATTTAAGGATTACGCCCGCTTTCACCTGTGGCGCTCCTTATCGCCCCAACAAGTTCCTCTATCCTAAATGGCTTCAGAAGGAAAGAATCAGCACCAGCCTCTATAGAACGTCTGGCAATGCTGGAATCCCCGCTTACGATTATAATCTTTACATCTACATAGATTTTTCTTATGTCCGGAATGATTCCAATTCCCGTTCTTCCGCGCAGTCTCTGATCGAGGAGAATGATATCAATATCCAGACCATTGTGCTTCATTTCTTTAAGTAATTCAAGAAGCTCTTCGGCGCTTTCGGTAATGGCCAACACATGAAATGTCTCTACTGTCTCCAGCACCTCTTTGTAGAGGGCGGAAAGGGTTCGATCGTCCTCCGCTATGCATATCTCTGTCATACTCAGATACCCCTCTGGAGATCTTTATTTAAATGAACACCACACCAATAAGATGCTTCGTATTAATACTTTCCCTCCTTCAATAATTTGTTATGCAAAAGAGTCATATTATGACTGAGTCTGAATGAGATACCGACAGTGTGCTTCAGCCATTTCCCCTGTTAAAAATCACGGCTGATAATGGGAGCTTCTAGCTTATATAGAAGATAAAGTGATTTTTTACTGGTGACTCGATGAATCAAAGAGATGTAGAACTGATGCAGGCCATTATGAAGGAAATCGGAAGGATAGGTGCAGGAGAGCGGGTACTTTTTAAGGTACCACACAGCATAATCGTACACAGCAATCTGGTGATATTGAAGATTCTGCTGGACGAATGGATGAAACAGGGAATTTTTATAACAATAGACCGGCCGCATACCTACATGGAACATCTACTCGTGATGCAGAAAATAAAAAACAGGCACCGCCTCAGCTACATCGACGCAATAGGAGACTACTCAGGAAGCGAGATAAACTCGGTGGAAAAAAGGGCTGTAACAACCACTCCGTTCCATATAGAAAGACTTCCGGATGAGCTTATCAAAGGTATTAAAAACAGAGGTAGTGTTATAGATATGAAAAGAAATGACTTCATACTTATCGATAACCTGGCGGCCATGCTGAACTATAACACCTTGGAGGACACCGTGAAATTCGTTGATAGATACCTGAAAGCCATTGCACTCTACAATTCCATATTCACGGCCCTTTTCATCGATTCCCGGAATTACCCCGAGCTGTACGACGCAATAATACCGCTCTGCGATGTAGAGCTGGAAATCAACAAGAAAATGGAGGTAAAGAAACCGGAAATGGATTTTGAGAACGACAGCAATGTGGTAAAGATAAACAGCAAAAAGAAGAGGATAATCCGCTCCATTCTCCTGTTTTCTCCCGATGAAAGCGAAAAGAAATCCTCTGGAAAACCAGATATCCTGTAGGAGGCAAAAAATGAACGAAAACGAGCTGATAAGAATCCCAAGCGGGATATGGGGACTTGACGAAATGATAGAGGGTGGCTTTCCATTCCCATCCGTGATACTTGTGGCAGGCAGTGCGGGAACAGGTAAAACAACATTCGCCCAGAAATACCTTTTTGAAGGGGCGAAACACGGCGAACAGGGGCTCTTTATAACAACGCTCAGCGAGCCGACTCAGTGGATGCTCAGATATTCTACAAGGTTCGGTTTTGTTAAGAGGGAATACTTCGGCAGAGAAATAATATATGTCGACATGGGTTCGATGCTCAGAGACGCAAAGGGAGAGGATATCATTTCCTTCATAGACGACAAGATTGCCGAGGTGATGCCTCAGAGGATTGTGATTGACCCCATAACTATTCTAAAAAACATGCTGAAAGGGGATGACTACAGAATGTTCCTTTTTGACCTGACGAATCATCTTAAAAACTGGGAGGCCACAACAGTTCTGACAGGAGAGGTTGCGCCAGGAGAGATGTATCCCTCTGATATCAGTTATGCTGTGGATGGAGTTATCCTTCTCACGGCACGGGAAGAGGACGGAGCAAGACGAAAGCATATTGAAGTTCTGAAAATGAGAGGAACAAATCACCAGACCGGCATACAACCCATAAACATAGACTCGGAAAACGGAATCATGGTCCTCAAATCCCGCTTCTGAGAGCCGATGGAAGTATGGTGGGGATATACAAAGATAGGATGCAAAACTATTTATCTTATGAGCGACCATATAGTAACAGAGGGCACGCCGCCCGAAGGTGAGATAATGAAAGTAAAGGAGATAATGAAGAGGGAATTCACAGCTATAGAGCCAGACACAACGATAAAGACCGCCGCAAAAATACTTGCACGGGAGGACCTGGCAGCACTACCGGTGGTTGAGGGAAAGAAGCTAAAAGGAATAGTGGCGGAGGGTGATTTTCTTAAACTGATAGAGGAGCGCTATACGCCGATAGACATAACAATACTCCCCACACCATTCGATTATCTGATAGAACTGCCGATCAGAACAGGGCTGGAACTCCACGAAATCAAGAGGTCGTTTGATGATGTGGCAGACAGAGCGGTCAAGGACATTATGGTAAAAAAGGTGATAACAACAACTCCAGATGAGGATGTCAGTGAGGTTGCATTCCTGATGCACAGACACCATATCGACCAGCTGCCTGTAATAGAAAATGGAGAAATAGTTGGGATAATAGACCGATCAGACATCATCAAAAGCATAGCCGGAGTAAAAGATGATTAAAAGAAAATAATGAACAGTGCAATCAGAAGAGCAGAGAGAGCAAGGAGGGTATAAAATGCTGTCCTGCCATCCCCAAGCACAATTATAGGAATCGGGCCAACAAAGATAACACCTCCAGATCTAATTTTCGCCTCCTCGCCGTCAAAAAAACCTGTAGAAACAGGAGTATCTTCTGTAAAAATCAGTGGAACGCTCAAAAACCCGACGATAAAGAGAAGAATGCTGAGAACAAAAAGAAGGCCGTGTCCAGAGAACACGGGAAACAGAATAAATAGATAAACCTCAGCCTCTCCTCTGATGACGGACAGAACAAGGAGTACAGTAGCGGAGAGCAACAGAAGAACCGGGATCCATCTTTTGACCAGCGACATAATAAAAATAATAAACTGAAGGGGTTTAAAGCTTTTGTCTCCTGTTTATTCGTTCTTCTCGTCCAGCATCTTAAGGGCCTGTTCGAGGCGGGTATCCCGGTCCCATTTTTTGTCCACCCACTGCTGAAGGATCTCTATCTGCTCATCGGTCATATGCCTGAACCTTCCCTGAAGCTTAAGATAATCCCTGACCGGAATTCTCTTCTTGGGGCGGTATGTTATCTCCATCTTTCCATCAACCGCTTCGAAAAGGGTCCACATGCCGGATTCGACCGCCTTCTTTGCGACCTCAACCGTTAAATCCGTAGGATGCTTCCAGCCAGTAGGACAGGTGGAGAAAATCTGAAGGAAGCGGAATCCCTTCATGTTCTTCGCCTTTTCAACCTTCTTAAGCATATCCTGCGGGTAGCCAATGGAGGCCGTGGCGACATACGGAACATTGTGTGCCAGAATTATCTGAGCAACATCCTTTTTGAACTGCTGCTTCCCCTTTATGACCTTTCCTGCAGGGGTTGTGGTGGTCCATGCGCCGTACGGTGTGGAACCAGACCTCTGAATTCCTGTGTTCATGTATGCCTCATTGTCGTACATGACATAGATGATATCCTCGTTCCTCTCTGCTGCTGCAGAAAGGGCCTGCATACCTATGTCCGCAGTACCGCCATCACCAGCAAAGCCCACAACCGTGGTGTCTTCTTTATCAAGGGTCGTCAGCGCTCTCTTCATCCCTGTAGCACACGCAGCCGTGTTCTCAAACGCAACATGATGATAGGGCACCTTCCATGCAATATGCGGATATGTAGCGCCAAAGACCAGAAGACAGTTGGCCGGCGTATATACAACAGTGTTCTCTCCGAGAACCTTCATGATGTTTCGCACCGCAATAGCAGCACCGCAGCCCGCACAGGCCGTGTGGCCGGATGTAAAGAGGTTCTCTTCCGGCAGATCCTTTATTCCTATACTCATTGTTCCACCCCCCGGGTGTTGATCCATACAAGTTCCTTTCTTGCCTTTCCGTTCTTCGCATTATGCAGCAGGTCATTAAACATGAACTCGATATCATCGAGAGTAACATCCCTGCCACCAATACCGGCCAGATAGTTCGTTATCGGTATGTCTGTGTGCCCATAAAGCGCACTTCTTGCTTCAAGGTATGCAGGACCGCCTGCACCGTATGATACAGCACGATCGTAAACGCCTATCGCCTTGACCCTGCTGGCAACACTCCTTATCTCCTCGGTCGGATACGGCCGCAGGAAGCGAACCTTCACAAGTCCAACCTTCTTTCCCTCATCCCGCATTTTATCCACAATCTCTCTGGCAGTGGAGGTCACGGTTCCGAGGGTGAGAAGGGCAACCTCTGCATCGTCCATCCTGTACTCCTCAACAAGGCCGCCATAGTCCCTTCCGAACATCTCTGCAAACTCGTCGTTAACCTCTTTGATGACCTTTTTTGCATTCACCATTGCCTCGTGGGTCTGATATCTCTCCTCCTGAATATACTCCGGCGGGGTGAATATACCAACACCCATCGGTCTCTCCGGATCAAGATATGCATGCTCTGGCCTGTATGGCGGAAGGAACCTGTCCGCATCCTCCTGGTCGATCAGGTCAACCGGCTCAACAGTATGTGAGAGAATAAACGCATCGAGGTTTACCATCATCGGCAGAAGTACGCGCCTGTCTTCAGCAATCTTGTATGCCTGGAGAACCATATCATGAACCTCCTGGTTGTCCTCAACGAAGGCAAGGATCCAGCCCGAATCCCTCTCTGGCATGACATCATTCATTTCGGCCCATATACCTATCGGAGCTGCAATTGTTCTGTTGACAACAGGCATCACAATCGGGAGGCGCATGCCGCTCGCTGTAAAGAGAATCTCATGCATAAGTGCAAGACCCTGCGATGCCGTAGCGGTAAATGCTCTGGCACCGGTAGCAGATGCAGAAACGGTTGCGCTCATGGCAGAATGCTCAGACTCCACCCGCACAAACTCACAGTCCATGATTCCATCGTTAACGAACTCGGAAATGTGCTCCACAATGAATGTCTGAGGCGTGATCGGGAAGGCGGCTACCACATTTACTCTTGCTCTCATGGCCGCAAAAGCGGCTGCATAGTTTCCTGTAACTACTCTCTTCATCTTATCACCTCTTCATCTCAATCGCATTGACTGGGCACTCATGGGCACATATTCCACACCCCTTGCAGTAATCAAGGTCTATGGAAATTCCCTTCTTGAACCTGTTGTTATCATAAGGCACCATGGTTATACATCCCTCTGGACAGAAGAACCAGCAGAGCTGACATGCGATACACTTGTCATTGTCAACAACAGGCATGAATGTTCTCCAGCCACCAGTCTTGTTCTCGAGGAACGAGCCAGGGCCAACCATTCCCGCATTCGTCTCCATCTTTACGCCAGCGCCACCGACAGGAAGCTCATTGACATCTGGAAGCCACTCCGGCTTCTTTTCGAACTCCTTCTCTCTCGGCTTTCCGTCTGCAACAACGGTTCTCTCGTATGACACCTTCGCAGCCTGGAAATTCTTCTCAGCAATCTTCATACCGATCTTGTTCCCGAAGATATCCATTATCCCTTTCTTTATAGCATCAAGAGATACCGCTCCAGTCGCTCTGGCAAATGCGCCGAGTATGGAACTGTTCGTTATCGGCTGGCCGAGTACCTCAAGGGCGACCCCTGTTGCATCAACAGTAGCAACCTTGATATGGTCTCCAAGAGCCAGCTCTTCCGGCTTCTTTCTTGTGTTAACCACAACCACGCCGCCATCCTTCAGTCCCTCTGTAACATCCACCATCTCAAGCAGGGAATCATCGAGTACAACCACAAAATCAGGCTCATATACCTGAGTCTTGCGGTATATCTTCTTTGAATCCACTCTGGTGAAGGCCAGGACCGGGGCTCCCCTTCTTTCTGCACCGAAATAGGGGAAAGCGACCGCGTAGTTTCCCTCTGAAAAGGCAGCGGATGCAAGGGCCTGAGCGGCCATGACCGCACCCTGTCCGCCTCTTCCATGGAATCTTACTTCATACATTTAACAGCCTCCTTTATTGGGTATTTGAGAGTTATACGGAGCTTATTCTTAAAGCTTTCCTGACATGGCAGAGAGTCTTTCAATAACGGCATCAACCTCTGTCAGAAACTCCTGCATCGTTCCCTCGTTAACAACCATCTCGTCCGCAAGAGCGATAACCCTGCCAACACCCCAGCCGAGTTCTCTTCTGTCCCTCTCATCAAACTCCTCTCTGGTTGCAGGAGCATCGGCTCTCCCTCTCCTTTTGAGGCGCTCGAATCGTGTAGCCGGAGAAGAATGCACGGCCATGACAGACATCCGCCTGCCAAAGTGTCTCCGAAATACCTCAACCTCAAAATCACTTCTACATCCATCTATGACTACCCTCTCTGCACTGTCAGATAGTACCTGCTCCATAACCCGACGGGCCCATATATCCTTCCCATGCAGCTCCCTCTCTCGAGCGGCATAAATGCCTGTTTCCTCCGGAGAAATGCCATTATCTGTGGCAAATCTCCTTACAACATCCCCCATACGATAGGCGGAAAAACCGTGCAAGATCGCTCTTTCAACCACACTCTCCTTTCCAGCCCCGGGCATTCCAGTTACCACAACCGCAAGCATGAAAAAGAGTAAGGAACGGAGGTATATAAGATTACAGCAGGCCCATGGAGGCAAAGTATTCGGGGGCTTCCCCCTCAACTCACTGTACATGAGGTTCTTTAGAGCCCTCCAGCCTCTGCCCCAATGACAAAAGAGGCTGCGAAAGAAACTCTGGCAATGTACTCCTCGGCCATTTTGGAGTGAGTATACCCTCCAAGACTCATATTTTCCAACTGCAGAAGAAAGTGGGAAAAGTATTTATAGCGGAAAAACGATTTCTTCACTGCATCTGTGCCAAAACCCTTTAAACACCGGTTCAGCCGCGGGAGAGATTGATAGTATGAGACGGGGAAACAGGAGCAGGACAGAAATAGCGATTATGATGATGATCCTGATGCTTATAAGCAGTTTTAGCTTCCTTGCCGGTACTGGGAGTGCTGCAGCTCCTGTTAAAAAGGCAAAGGCAGACAATGTATTGAACATTGCAATGCAGGACGATGTTAAGACGCTGAATCCCTGCAAGGCCAGTGATGTCTGGTCGTGGAATGTTATAGGCTGGTTCTATGATTCAACGA
>Ga0114934_10000461_pt1 | contig 25674 bp, 13 predicted proteins | sample 4SBtaG_2_FD_99695 | JGI IMG/M metagenome (GOLD analysis project Ga0114934, IMG submission 99695) | Deep subsurface microbial communities from Kolumbo volcano to uncover new lineages of life (NeLLi) - 4SBTROV10_white metaG | ecosystem: Environmental > Aquatic > Marine > Volcanic ...
ACTAAGTTATTCCCGTCGTATTAACCGGCCTCGTTCCAGAATGTTAAATCCATTTAAAAACTATTCTAATCCGTTGTTTATTAGACAAGGAAATCCTGCCTTAATGCCGGAGTTAATAGATTCTTATGAATTGAATTACCAAAGGCGGATCAACAAAATCTTTTTGACGGCATCACTTTTCTACAAGCAAATTAATAATGCAATGACGCATTCACAACGATTAGATAATGGTCAAATGTTAATGACTTTTGCCAACATTGAGAGTAAGAAAAATTATGGTGTGGAATTATCAGCCAATGCAAAGATTACTAATTGGTGGCAGTTGAATGGCAACCTGTCTTATTTTAAAAATATTGTAGATGCTACGGATTTGAGTGATGTATCTTCTACTGCTGAGAGCATGAATTGGACCGGTAGAATGATGAATAATTTCTCTTTACCTAAGAATTTCTCAATGCAGATAACCGGATTCTATATGTCTCCCAGTGTTACTGCTCAAGGTTCAAGAGAAAGTTTTTATCTGTTAAGTGTAGGCGCAAAGAAAGATTTTTTAAATCGCAAATGGTCACTGTCGGCAAACTTCAGTGATGTGCTTAATACAATGAAATTTCATTTTTATGCTGAGGGGGATGGTTTTTCTTCTGAGAGCGAGTTTCATCGATTGTCAAGAATTTTTTATGTGAGCTTGACCTACAGGTTTAACACATTAAAGAATAATAAACAATCCGGAAAAGGTAACCGTGGCGGCAATGGAGGTATTGATCCGGACAGTATGATGGATGATGCGTTTTAACATAAGATTATAAAAAAAGCACGACATCTGTCGTGCTTTTTTTTAGTGATTACTAAAATTATATTTCTCTGACATTATATACATGGCTGTCTGATGGTTCTTTATCAAACTCCATGTAGCGATAGATATCGTCTTTATTGTCTTAAATTTTCTTTTGATAGTAGTCAAAATATTCTTTCGGTGTAGGTAGTTTACCTTTTAGGGCAACTACGGCAGCCAATTCGGCAGAACCAAGAAATACCTGTGCGCCATCGCCCATACGATTATCAAAATTACGGGTCGATGTGGAGAAAACTGTTGCTTTGTCCGGAACGCGTAATTGATTGCCCATACAGAGCGAGCAACCGGGGATTTCAATTCGAGCCCCAATCGTATTGAATATGGAGAAATAGGATTCTTCTTTCAATGTGGCTTGGTCCATGCGTGTAGGTGGTGCAACATAAATTCTGACATCTATATTGCGTTTTTCATTTTTCCATATATTGCCTGCTGCGCGGTAATGTCCAATATTAGTCATACAAGAACCAATAAATACATCTTGAACGGGTGTGCCTTGAACTTCCGATAATAATTTAACATCGTCAGGATCATTCGGACAAGCTACGATAGGCTCTTTGATGTCTGCCAAGTCAATTTCAATAACGGCTGCATATTCAGCCCCTTCGTCGGCACGCAGTAATTCCGGATTCTTGAGCCATGCCTTCATGTCGTCAATACGCTTTTGAATGGTCTTAGCATGTTGATAACCATCACGCATCATTTGTTCTAATAAGGCAATGCCCGACTTAACATGCTTTATTACGCTTTCTTCCGATAATTGAATAGTCGCTGCAGCGGCACTTCTTTCGGCAGAGGCATCAGTTAATTCAAATCCCTGTTCTACGGTCAAATTTTCTAATCCTTGAATTTCAAGTATTCTTCCATTGAATACATTCTTTTTATTTTTCTTTGGTACGGTGAGTAAACCTTTTTGTATGGCAAAATAGGGAATTGAATTTACAACATCACGCAGTGTGATACCTGGATTTAATTCGCCTGAAAATTTAACCAAAACTGATTCCGGCATATTCAATGGCATAAAACCTAACGCACCTGCAAATGCAACTAAACCGGAACCGGCAGGGAAAGAAATACCCAAAGGAAAGCGTGTATGTGAATCACCGCCTGTTCCAACAGTATCGGGCAACAACATACGGTTTATCCAGCTATGACAAACGCCATCGCCGGGTTTTAAAGCCAAACCTTCCCGTTCCACTGTAAAATCGGGTAATGATTTATGCATCTTAACATCTGTGGGCTTAGGATAAGCTGCTGTATGACAGAATGATTGCATGTATAACGGTGTCTGAAATTTTAAACAAGCTAATTCTTTCAATTCATCAGCAGTCATTGGACCCGTTGTATCTTGCGAAAGAACCGTTGTCATTTTAGGCTGTATAGCAGCACCCGGCAATACACCTTTTTCACCAATTGCCTTACCAACCATTTTTTGTGCAAGCGTAAATTTCTGATTCTCTACAGGGATAGGATTGGATACATCTTTGAAAATCGTTGGCTTTTCTACCCCAAGATATTCGGCCGCTTTTTCTGAAAGGGCTCTACCAATAATCAAAGGAATTCGTCCACCTGCTCTAAATTCATCAGTTAATGTTTGCGGATCAATTTCAAAAGTTGTTAGAGTGTTACCGGCAAGATCGGTAATTTTCTTTTCGGCGATATTAATAATGACTTCATCACCATGATTTAATTTTGTTACATCCGTAGTAAAAGGAAAACCGCCTGAATCTTCTACAGTATTGAAAAAGATAGGGGCAATAACGCTACCAATTACAAAACCGCCACGGCGTTTATTTGGAACAGCAGGAATATCTTGGCCGATATGCCACAAAAGGCTGTTAGTCGCTGATTTTCGTGAAGAACCGGTTCCTACTACATCGCCTACAAAAGCAACTTGATGTCCTTGTTTACGCCATTCGGCAATCGTATCTATTCCGCCGGGAAAACGGGACTTTCCCATTGATAATCCGTGTAACGGAATATCGGGACGACTCCATGCATCACCGGCAGGTGAAAAATCGTCGGTATTGATTTCACCGTTTACTTTGAAAATTTTCACCTTATTTGTTGGAGGAATTTCTTCTTTATTAGTAAACCATTCGGCTTTTGCCCAAGATTCAATTACTTCGTGAGCATATTTATTGCCGGCTTTGTCCAATTTGGCAACATCGTCAAATGCATCGTAAATTAAAATTGTGTTTTTTAATGCTTCCATGGCGGGAGCTGCCAATTCCTCATTACTTAAAGCATCAATGAGAATTTGAATATTGTAACCGCCAAGCATCGAACCAAGGATTTCAATTGCTTCCTTTTTAGAAATAATAGGAGAAACTGATGTTCCTGAAACAATTTCACCAAGAAATTTAGCTTTAACTGCTGCTGAAGGATCAACACCCGGAGAAATTCTTTCCTTAAAGAGATAAAGTAAATTTTCTTTGTCCTCAACATCCGGCGATTTTAATAATTCACAAAGTGCTTTTGTTTGTTCTACATTAAGAGGCAAAGGTGGTATTGATTGTTTTGCTCTTATTTCAACATGTTTTTGATATTGATTCAATATTTCTTTGACATTCATATTTGTAAATATTTAAATTATTTAATATTATTAAAAAAAAGAGACTAAGAAAACTTAGTCTCTTTAGGGAATACTTAATTAAACATTAACTTCCAATTTGTAACTTTGTTCAAGGCGTTTGTAATATTTCCATCGCCACTGTGCTTCCTCGATTGCTTTTTCAAATAAAATTTCTGCTTTTTCCGGAAAAGTTTTCAGTAATTGAGAAAAGCGTATTTCATTATTTAAAAATTCTTTATACTTGTTCCAGTCAGGCTCTTTAGAATCAAGGATAAATGGTGATTTACCTTGTTTTTCCAAGTCCGGGTTAAATCGATACAAGAACCAGTAACCTGCTTCTACAGCAAATTTTTCCTCGGCTTGAGCCGAACCCATACCGGATTTTATTCCGTGGGCAATACAAGGTGAATATGCAATGATTATGGATGGTCCGTCGTAGGCTTCCGCTTCTTTCATTGCTTTGAAGAACTGATTTTGATTAGCTCCTGTAGCTACTTGGGCAACATAAATATAACCATAAGTCATACTGATAGCACCCAAGTCTTTTTTCCGTACTTCTTTTCCGGATGCTGCAAATTTTGCCACTTGTCCTATTTGAGAAGCTTTTGAAGCTTGTCCACCGGTATTAGAGTAAACTTCCGTATCCAATACAATGACATTGATATTTCTGCCTGATGCCAACACATGGTCTAAACCACCATAACCAATATCATAAGCCCAACCATCGCCACCAATTGCCCAAAGAGACTTTTTGCTGATATATTGTTCTAATTGTAAGACCTCTTTGGCAATCGTAGAGTTCTCTGATTTTAATGTCGTAATTAATTTTTTGGAAGGTTCATCATTTTTCAGTGTATCTGTATATGTATCAATCCATAACTGATAAGCTTCCTTAGTTTCCGGTTTGAAACTATCTAAGTTTTCAGATAACTTAGTATTGATTCTTTCCCGTAATTTTTCAATACCTATGAGCATACCAAAACCATATTCAGCATTGTCTTCAAATAAAGAATTAGCCCAAGCGGGACCTCTACCTGTTTTTATATCATAAGTATAAGGTGTTGATGGGGCAGAACCACCATAAATAGATGAACATCCGGTCGCATTGGCAATAATCATATTTTCGCCAAATAACTGTGTGATGTTTTTGATGTAAGGTGTTTCGCCACATCCGGCACAAGCGCCAGAAAATTCAAATAAAGCTTGAGCAAATTGTGAATTTTTTACATTTTTAGTTGTATCAACTACATCCTTTTTGTAGCCGACATTGTTGTGTAAATAATCCCAATGTTCAACTTCATCCATTTGTGTATCAAGCATCTTCATTGAAAGGGATTCTGAAGGACAAATATCAACACAATTTTCACAACCCGTGCAATCTAATACACTGACTTGAATTCTGTATTCTAAGCCATTAAATTGTTTAATAGGAGCAGCCGGTTTTGTAAGCAAGCCTTCAGGCGCATTTTTCTTTTCATTTTCGTCTAATAAATAAGGACGAATACATGCATGAGGACAAACATAAGAACAAAGGTTACACTGAATACAAGTATTGACATCCCATTCCGGAACATAAACGGCTACGCCGCGTTTTTCGTATTGGGTTGTGCCTGCAGGAAAAGTTCCATCTTCTCTTCCCTTGAATGCACTTACAGGTAAATCATCCCCTTTTAGATGGTTAATTGGATTGGCTACATTTTTATAAAAGTCAGTCCATTCATCTTTTTCTTCAATTGGTAAATCGCCGCCTTGTAAATTTTTCCAGTCTTCAGGGATATCTATTTTTGTTATATTGCCACCTTTATCAACGGCTTCGTAATTCATATTTACGATTTTATCGCCCTTCTTGCCAAATGTCTTCTTAATAGCATTTATCATTTCTTTTACGGCATCTTCATAGGGAATAATATTGGCTATCTTAAAGAATGCCGATTGCATAATGGTATTGGTGCGATTGCCAAGACCAATGGATTTAGCAATTTCAGTAGCATTAATGATGTAAAAATTAATGTCATTATCAGCCATATATTTTTTAAAGGTGTCGGGCAATCGCCGTTTTGTTTCTTCTTCGTCCCAAATAGAGTTTAAAAGAAATGTTCCACCCTTCTTTAAACCTTTTAGCATTTCATATTTCATCAAATAGGCCGGCACATGACAGGCAACAAAATCTGGCGTATTAACCAAATAAGTAGAACGGATAGGTTGATCGCCAAAACGCAAGTGAGAAACAGTTACACCACCTGATTTTTTTGAATCATAGGCAAAATAAGCTTGTACATATTTGTCGGTTGTTCCTCCAATGATTTTAATAGAATTTTTATTGGCTCCAACAGTACCATCAGAACCCAAACCATAGAATTTACAAGAAACCATTCCTTCTTCAGAAAATTCAAGTTCAGGTAATAAAGGCAATGAAGTAAAAGTCACATCATCAACAATACCTATGGTGAAATGATTTTTTGGCTCTTTTAACTTTAGATTTTCAAAAACTGAAACAATTTGTGCAGGCGTTGTATCTTTTGAACTTAATCCGTAACGACCACCTACAATAATAGGGGTCAAGTCATTATCATAAAATGCTGATCGGACATCTAAATACAGTGGTTCACCTTCAGCACCGGGTTCTTTCGTGCGGTCAAGAACAGCAATACGTTTAACCGATTTCGGCAATACTTTAAAGAAATATTTATGTGAGAAAGGACGATATAGATGTACGGTTATCAATCCAACTTTTTCACCTTTTTCCATTAGATAATCAATGGTTTCTTTTATCGTTTCAGTAACTGATGCCATTGCGACAATGACATGTTCAGCTTCCGGATGTCCATAATAAGTAAATGGGTGATATTCACGACCGGTAATTTTAGAAACTTCCTGCATATATTCATCAACCATATCAGGCAGATTTTCATAGAAAACATTTCCTGCTTCTTTAGCTTGAAAATAAATATCAGGATTTTGTGCTGTACCTCGAGTAACAGGATGTTCAGAATTTATAGCATTTTCACGGAATCTTTGTATTGCATCATAGTCAATTAATTTTGCTAATTCATCTTGATCGGGTACTTCTACTTTTTGTATCTCATGAGAGGAACGAAATCCGTCGAAGAAATGGAGAAAAGGCACGCGGGATTTTATGGCTGTTAAATGTGCAACAGCTGCCAAATCCATAATTTGTTGGATACTTCCACTTGCCAAAAGAGCAAATCCAGTTTGACGGGTTGAATAAATATCGCTATGATCTCCAAAAATGGACAAAGCATGTGCAGCAACCGATCTGGCACTAACATGAAAAACACCCGGCAAAAATTCACCGGCTATTTTGAACATATTCGGTAACATTAATAACAGTCCCTGTGATGCTGTAAAAGTAGTAGCCAAAGTGCCCGACTGCAATACGCCATGGACAGCGCCCGATGCCCCTGCTTCCGATTGCATTTCAGTTACTTGAACAGTATCTCCATATATATTTTTCCGGCCATTAGCCGCCCATTCGTCAACATATTCCGCCATAGTGGACGAAGGCGTTATTGGATAAATGGCAGCGACTTCACTAAACATGTATGCTATGTGTGCAGCAGCATAGTTTCCATCGCAAGTAATAAAATTCTTCTTGTTACTCATATCAATTTGATTTTAATTGTTTTTTAATTATTGTGTAAAAATAATTTATTATTTTAAATAAAACTATGTTATAAAATAAGTTTTACTTTTTTACATATATATATGAGTTTTAAAATGATATCCAGACAATCGTAATAAAGATTTTATCCCAACAAGATTTTACTTTATTCAAATTTAAGTAAAATAGAACATTAACGAAAAGTATGCCTGTTAATATCTCTTTTAAATTCTTTTTCTTTTATTGATTCCCGTTTATCGTGTTTCTTTTTGCCTTTGGCAACAGCAATTTCAAGCTTTGCTAACCCCTTGTCATTAATAAAAATTTTAATCGGAACAATTGTAAGCCCTTTCTCATCTATTTTTTTTCGGAGCATAACTAATTCTCTCTTGTTAAGCAACAGCTTTTTTTGCCTATCAGGATCATGATTAAATATATTACCATGAGAATATTCGGCTATATGTAATCCTTTAACAAAAAGCTCACCTTTTCTAAAAATGCAATACGCATCATTGAAACTTACTTTTCGTTCGCGTATAGATTTAATTTCTGTGCCAAGCAATTGAATTCCTGCGACAAGCGTATCAAGCATTTCAAAATTAAAGAATGCTTTCTTATACTTTATTTCAATTCTATTTGTTTTTTTCTTTTTCATCCGAGTAAGGTAAGGATATTATTAATTAAGAAGTAGGAAACAATTAGCAAGATAAAAAACAGTGAAGACATTCCAAATGCAAAGAGTTCATTAATTTTTTTTGAAATAGTGACAATGCCTTGAAAAAAATAATAAGCAGCAAAGAATGAGGCAATAAATGAAATAAAAAAGAAATCTTCAGGTGAGGTTAAGTAGCCAATAACATTTCCAATTAAGTAACTTGTAAAAGAGTAAGCAACAAGCTGATGAGTTGTTTTTTCTACATTGTTTTTACAATAATAATTCAGAATCCGTCCAAAGACAAAAGCATACGATACAACAAAAAAAAGGTTTAAGACAAAAACAGAGAGTAAGTGAGGTAAAATAAATAGTAAGCCAAGTTGAGTCCCTGAATAAATAATTGCACCGAAAAAGAAAGCAAGCGTTACAAGAACAGACAGATAAATTATAAAAAAAATAATTCCGGCATATCCTTTTTCTTTTAGAATAGCTTTCCATTCTTCAGAAAAGCTAAAAAGGATATTATACAATCTTTTAAAAAAAAACCGGATAGTCAAAGCTAAAATTTTTTGCAAAGTAAGTAAAGATAGTGTAATCGGTAGTCAAAAAATTATAAAAAAAAGAGCCGGCAATGCCGGCTCTCAAATATTCAATATTTGTTGAATTATTTTACAGCTGAAGCTAATTCACTTCCCGGACGGAATTTCACAACATTTTTAGCAGCAATTTTAATTTCCTTACCTGTTTGAGGATTACGCCCAGTTCTTGCATTTCTTTTTTGTACAGCAAAAGAACCAAAACCTACTAAGGATATTTTATCTCCACTTTTTAAAGCATTTGATGTTGATGAAATAAAAGCATCTAAAGCTTTTTTTGCGTCAGCTTTTGAAAGGCCAGATTTTGCAGCCATTGCACTTACTAATTCATTTTTGTTCATAATATAAAGTTTTTTAATTAATAATGAACAAATATACAGTATTTACGGGCAATTGAACAAATATCTCCAAAAAAAAATGCAATTTTTGTTAATAAATCGCTAAAAATGTTAATAAACGCCCGAAAAACAAGCATATTAAGGGATTCCGAAGACTAAAAAAAATATTTATATATCCTTGTTTAAAAAAAATATTATATTTGCACCCTCATTTTCCAGAAAACGGAGAGTTGGCAGAGTGGTCGAATGCGGCGGTCTTGAAAACCGTTGTCCGGGCGACCGGACCGGGGGTTCGAATCCCTCACTCTCCGCTTTTTTACATAAAGTCTTACACCTACATCTTAAAAAGCCTGTTTGATGATACCTATTATTATGGTAGCACAAAATAGTTAGGCAACGGATAGAAAAGAAACATTTTTAACCCGAAAAATTCACAAATTTTTCTGACTGCCTGTCCCGCTTTTTGCGGGAATTAAGAAATACTACAAATCTGTGCAATTATCATAGCCCAAATTTGGGTATTTCTAAATCGGGGTTTCCCGAATTGCAACCCACATCCTAACGCTCATTCATAAAAATTTTAATGATTTTTATGAATAATTCGGGTTAATTATGTATTATCTTTGTTACTTGAAAAAGATATTTTTTTGAAGTCCCCTTAAAAAACTAAACATTTTCTCTGATGAAAAAATTAATTGTTTCAGCTACTACAAGAGAAGTAAAACCATTACTTAATCATGCGGAGAAAAAAACAGAACATCTTTTAGAATTAACACCTCATACTGATATCTTAATTACAGGCATAGGCATATTTCAGACAATTTATTTGATGATGAACCACTTAAATAATAATCATTACGACCAATTAATTAATGTAGGCATTGCCGGTAGTTATTTGCCTGAAATTAAAGTAGGAACAGTGGTTGAAATTGTAAGCGATACTTTTGGTGATTTTGGTATTGACGACAATGGTCAATTTATAACAGTTTGGGATGCCCCCCTTTTAGATAAAAATACATTTCCTTTTGAATACGGTTGGTTGAACAATCCTAAAAGAGTTGATATGATAATACCACAAGTAAAAGGTATTACTGTACAAAAAACAAGTGGAAGCTTGCCCCTTATTGAAGAACGGAAAAACAGATTTTCTCCCGGGGTGGAAACAATGGAATCGGCAGCTTTTTTCTATGTAGCATTGCAAAAAAAAATACCATTTGTTGCCATTCGTTCTATTTCTAATATGGTTGAGCCACGAAATAAGGAAAATTGGCATATTGACTTAGCCGTTGAAAATTTGAATAAGACATTATTAAAAAATAACATTTTGATTGATTAAAAAGTTAGTGTTATCAAAAATAATCATTGTTTTATTATTTTCTTAGTAATAACACTATTTGAAGAAGTTACTTGCACAAAGTATTCACCCCTTGAGAAATGATTTAAATTAACAATTAATTTTTTAACCTCGTTCAAATTTTGATACACGGATACAATTTTACCGGATTGATTAAATATACATACTTTAACTAATTGTTTACCACTAATTATTATATTTGATTTTGCCGGATTAGGATATATTTTGATTCCGGGAATATTATCAGATGAAATTTGCTGGCGGGACAAAATTATTCCATTTATATCCATTCGTTGAAACCATATATTTAGTTTACCTGTTCTGGTATCACCCCATACGGCATTCAGCGTATCATTATCTAATTTAATACACATAAAATCGTTTCCCGAATAAGCTAAAATTGAGTCGTAGGGAACCGTGCAATCTGAAATCCTAAAATTAGAAGAAAAATTTGTAGAATCTTTACATCTTACAGCCGCCCAAATTTCCGATGCCGTAGTGTAAGTAGAATCTGTTCCGTTTCGTCTGTCGCGCCATGAAACAACAAGATCGCCATCGTTATCAAAACTAGCCCATACCAAATCTTGCATACGGTTATTGGCAACAGGGTCATCATTTACTCTCACGGCATTAGACCATGTGACACCACCATCAAAACTTTCTTTTAAAAAAACATCTATGTCTCCATAAGGTATATCCAAATAGACAAAAACCAGATGATTTGCATCCGAATGATCAGAACATAACAAATAGCCTTTTTTGGCTAATGTGTCCGATATCCCTTGCGTTGAATTTAAAACCGTATGATATGTAAAACTATTTCCTGCATCGGCAGAAGAAGCAATGATATATCTTGCATATAAGCTTTGTGATGGCATATAGCTTGGATAAATGGCATGGAATATACCGTTGGGTGAGACACAATTTGTAGCCATTGGTTGCTGTATAATGTTCCCTGACAACCAATTAATTGTGTCTAAATACTGCCAAGAATTAAATGTATTACCATTGTCGGTGGAAACAATAAAATAGGGATGATAGGGAGGTGATAAAGGGCCAAATACATTTGGTGGCATTGTGGTAATATAAATATTCCCAGCATTAAACCCACCGGAACAGTCAACACTTATCCATGGTCTGTCAATAGGATACTTTCCTGTATCTGAATGAGCATTAATAACTTCCACAGGACTACCCCAAGTAAGGCCACCATCACTTGATTTTACAACATAAACAGCACCCGAATCAATGCCGGTGTCATAGTCAATGTATGATAAAAATACATTACCTGAATTATCAAATGCTAAAGAAGGGTCGGCACTACCATAAGCAGGGTTTACATGAGGTATATAATGAGTAGTACTCCATGTGTGTCCGGCATCAAAAGTTGTTTTTGTTTTGATACAAATATTATTATTAATTACATAGCCCATCCAAGCAACTACCATATTTTGCGGATTTAGTGGATTTATTGACAGATAGGGCTCTCCATCAAAAACATAGGCATTGGAAATATTTTGATTTTGCCCAAATAAATTGGAAACTAAAAACAAACTGCATAATATAAACAAGTATTTTTTCATCTTTTGGTTTTTATCAGCAACCTGTCAAAATATGTTTGCAAGATAATAATTTTTCAAAACTAAACAATACTATTTTTTTTAAATTTTGAACGATTCTTACTTGAACCTTTCAGCGTTACAATAGATAGCCCAAAAAAACGGGCAAACCAAAATCCAAAGCTAAAAGGTAAAATATCAAAGTAGAGAATATCGTGAAAATGTAGCTACATATGTCAAAAATAATTTAGCAACAAAGACCTGTAAATCCACGATTTTTAAAAATAAGTTCCGTTTACACAATAAAATAGAATTATCTTTTTTCTGCTATTATGATATTCTATTCAAATTCAAACTGGAAGCCGCTGTCGTCCGAATTACTTTTGTTGTTTTTATGTTTTTTGTTTTTCGCTTTGGTGGTATCCTTTGAAAACCAATGAAACTCTTCTTTTATAATTTGTTTCAAATTTTCTTTTTCCTCCTTTAATCGCTCATTAATATGCTTTTTTACGGATTCGGAATCATAACTCACGCGATAATTATCAGGCGTTCCGGCAATTATTAGATAGAGTGATGTCCGGTTGGAACCATCATCCTCAATGATACCAAATTCTGAATTCTCAGGCTTTGCCTTTTTTGCTTTTTTAGATAATAGTTGTGACATCAATAACTTCAAATGGTAGGAAAAAACATTATTAAAACCATGCTCACCGGCAATATCCAAGTCCATAGCCGACGATTTTATATGCATTTGTGGAATAATAATTTTTTTATTTTGAATAAAGATTTCATTATCCAAATCAGAAAAATTGATATGCGATAATTCATACACATCAACAAACTTGGAAAGCTTTTGCATCGGCTCAAAACTAATTAGCTCACCATTAGCGATATGAATTTTACTATTAGAAAGGATTGACTTTTCAATAATAGCATATTCATCCGTCAGATTGCATGAGAAATTAATATTTGCTGTTAGCTTTCCTTTTAGATTTTTGTCAATGATAAAATCTTGATTGAAGTTGTCAAATTCCTGAAAAAGCTTTCTGACATTGACCGTTTTTAGCAAAGCGGCAACTTCCATTTTTTTCTCCTTTCCGGTATTGAAATAAGCGGTTCCATTAATAGCCCCATCCAGCGATTCACACGAAAAGCTATTGACATTAATTTGCTGAGTTTTTATTACCCCCTTCGCTTTCAGATTATAGGCATAAAATTTTCCATAATTCAGGGTGTCAACAAACAAGGAAACCGAAGAAAAGAAATCTTTCTTGACCGTTGTAACTGTGTCTTCTGCATTATTTTCCCGGAAATTCTCAACCATTAAGTCCTTAAGATTAAGAGAAGAAGTTCTAACGGTGATATTTGATGAAAACGGCACATTGTCTTCAAAGAAATAAGCCAAGAAATGATAAAAATTGCCGGACATTAATAAAGGATGTCCAAAAAAGTTCATTGCCAATGAATCCATTTGTGCCAAATCGTTCTTAAACAGTACCTTCCCATTTATTGTTTGAATCGCTTTCTCCTGATTTTTAAATTGAATAATCCCATTTTTTATACGGAAAAATCCCTGATTCGAAACTTTTGCCCATTCCTGACGGCTAATATTATTGATATCACGGAAATTCCCCTGAGTACGAATTTTACCATCAATCGTCCCGGCTAATTCTATGAGTGTATCCAAATCAAAAAACTGTTTGATGTCAGATAAATCAGAATGGATATCAATATTCGTATTGAATTGTGGCGAATGGAAATTTTCCATAACAAATTTACCTGAGAAATTCGTATTTTCCATCTTTGCCGAAACAGTCTTTAATTTCAAAATAGTCGTTGCGGCATCATTATTTTTTCCATTGGTAAAACTACCGGAAAACTGTATTTGATTCAGGGCAAAATCATTGGGGCGGTAAATTAATTCGCCGTCCTGAATGCTGTATGATGCCTCAATATGAGGTGATTGCCTGTAATTAACAAGGCCTGTTATTTTTGCATCAAATTGTAAATTACCTTTCCCGCTATAATCTTCAACTGCCGTTATATATTTTTTTGGTAATAATGACAATAGCTTCTCAATGCTGATATTGTCTGCCTGAACAGCCAAATCTAAATTAGTTTCGGGTGTTATATTAAAATTACCCGAGAGTGCAAAGTTCAAGTCCTCAAGAGCAATCTTTCCGTCTTCAATATGGTACGCTTTGCCATCGTAATTGAACCCGACATTTAGCGAAGCATGTTTTTCTTTTACATAGTTTATGCCATCATTCGTAAAATCACTTATAAATAACTGGCCTTCAGTATTAAAATTAAAGGTTTCATCTGAAAAGTTTCCTGAAACCGCCATCCGGTTAACCTTGGTTAGCAAGGTCAGTTTTTTATAAGTATCCCGGATTTGCACCCGGACTTTTGAAAGTAATATTTTCTGTAAGTCAATATTTATATTAGCCGTTGAAGTGTCCTGTTTAAAGATATTCAAGTTATTTTTACCTTGCTTATCTATAAACAAGTTAAAACGGCCATTCTCTATGCCAATACGATGAAAATTATATTTTTTCTTAATGATGTCAATTAGATTGAAGTCAAGTGACAGATTTTCTGAAAAAAGTAAGGTGTCTGTATTTATTCCATGAAAACCCCTGCTTGAAAAATCTTTTGGTGAATGCACTAACACATGGCTAAAAATTAACGAAGCATCAGGAAAATGCTTAAAAACGGTAAATGAAATTTCTTTGACATCAACTTGTGTTTGCAGGTTTTTATTAATTTCATCAACGACCAACCCTACGACTTCATCTTTGTAAAAATAAGTAATTATTGCTCCTGCACCAATAACAAGCACTACCACAACGATGAAAAAAGTCAGTATCCACTTAATTAATTTTTTCATTTTTTAAAAATCGTAATAATGATTACTTAAACTTGTTTTAATCCCGCCATAAATATGTAACGCATCATAATGTGGTAAAATTTCATTTTCTTCATTTCGCCATTCTAAGCCCAAAAATAACTGAAAATTCGTTGTTTTATTAAAAATATATCCCAAAACAACCGTTTTGTAAGATAGCTTATCCTGAATGCCTGCCGGAAATGATTGGTTCATTACCGTTGGTGCATTATCATTAAAAATATTACTTCCGTAATTTGTATTGGCAGTATCTATGCCCTTAACAGCGAAACTGTATCGCAAATGAATAAAAAAATCTTTTAACCTGTAATCTGCCATCAAAACCGTTTCATTAAAATTAGCCCCCATAGGATGTGCCAAAGGTTGTGAAAAATGTGAATAGTTTTGATTCGTGTTCTGTTGGAACGAATACGAAAAAGGGTTTACCTCATTATTTTCCACCTGTATTGTTAATCCATTCAATCCAAAAGGTGAAAATATATAGCTACCTACCTGATAGCCCGATTTATCATGAATAAAAGGCGATTCACTAAAATCATCTATAACCCACTGCCCATACAGTTTAACTTTTTTCCCGATGCGACTGCTCACATTAAGACCTAGAACGGCATTATTCTGATTATTCAGTCCGAAGACTATTTCTCGATACATTGGCACAGGAACAAAATAATTGCCGTTAAATCGGTTGTTATAAGTAGAATCGCTGGTATGCCATACAATACCCTCAAACAATCCTACCTGTAACCATTTTGCCGGCATATAGTTCAAAAAAGAAAAACTACCATATTTGGTCTGATATACCAACTCACTATTATCCTGACGAAGCACATTAATAAAACCTGTCCATAAAGCCATATATTGCCACCGGCGTTTGGTAAAAGTCACTTTAGCAAAAGGATAATTATAGGTATTGTCCGATAGCAATAAAGAACGATACCCTTCACCAATAAAATTTTTGCCATGACCAAATTGTATATTTAAAAATGATGCAGGTGAATAAGATACAAATCCGGAAGAAGATGAAAAATCAAATCCATAGCTTTTAAAGCCACGAATTCTACCTTGTCCGGGTACAACATATCGTTGACGAATATATGTCCGCAAATATTCCGGATAGAACCCCTGATTTTCATAGAAACGGGATTCAAATGAAAAATGTTTGCCCAAATCGCCACGGACAATAATACCGCGCGTATTAATAAAAAGCCTATAAGCAGGAGTCATCGTTTCTGTGCCGGTTTCAAAATGAAATAACGGATCAATGCGCAGTGTAATATCTTTTTTTTGTAAAAGGATAAAATTCTCTGACTTCAATTTCCGTCTAAACCAAGAATGGTGTTTATCAATATGGTTTGGGAAAAATCCGGCAATAACTGTTGTATCAATACCGGACAAATTAGCTGTCAGATATGGTTTACAAGTTGTATGCACAAAGGTGTCAGACTTTGTAGCCGCTTCTAATACTGATAATGAATAATTACGATTCAGAGGCAATACTTGTGTTTGGGCACCAAGCATACTCACCAATAATAAGATTAGAATTAGTGATAAAAATATTCTTTTCAACCGTTTGCTTTTTCTTTTTTATTTACCAAATGTACCAATAATAAATTTAATAGAATAGTATAAGCTAAAATTATTATGCCGGTAACATGATTATTAAAATGTCGTAACACAAGAGCAATAACAATTACTGATATGGAATAAATTACCAAAATAAAAGTTACCCACTCATGCGAAAGTCTTAGGCGTAACAATAAATGATGAATATGATTTTTATCTGCTTTAAGTGGGTTCTTACCATGGATAATCCTTAGAAACATGGTCCGGAAAAGATCATAAAGGGGTAGCATCAAAATAGCAATAGCGAGTGTCGGAGAAGAATGAAAGAAATAGTCATGAAATTTATTCACGGCATTGGTTTCAATAAAATCAATAGAAAAGAATGCTAATAGAAATCCAAGGGTCATTGACCCTGTATCGCCCATAAATATTTTAGCAGGGGTAATATTAAATCTTAAGAATGATATGAGTGCCCCTACTAATGCTGCCGCCAAAACCGTGTGTTGAAAGTTTTCATCTATCAAATAAAACCATACGCCATAAAAAATTGACCCTATTAATGAAATAGATGTTGCCAAGCCATTGATGCCGTCAATAAGATTTAATGCATTAATAATCGTTAAAAAAACCAATATTGTAAAAATAACAGAAACCCATACTGGGAGTTCTCCAATACCCAATATACCATAAAAACTCGTTATTCGCACATCGCCAAAATAAACGACAAGGAAAGCGGCAATAATCTGACCTGCAAATTTCTTGTATGGATCCAACACGCTGATATCATCTTTTATACCAAGAAATGTAAGAATCAATACACTGGCCACTAAAAACTGCATCTCTGGACATTTTACAAAGTCAACCCACAGTAAAGAAGATATTAACCAGCCTAAAAAGATAGCAATACCACCAAGTGTAGGAATTTTCTTGTCGTGAACCTTTCTAAGATCATCAGGATTATCAAAAAAATTAAATTTACCGGCTAAATATAATAACGGCTTAATACTAACCCAGGAAATAACACCGGCTGTTAAGAAACTATATAAAATCTTTAATATCATAGGACTTTAAGAAATGCAAATTTATTATTTATCAGGAATCAAACAATTGACTTTTTGTTAAAATGATTATTTTTTTATGTTAAACATTTTCTATTTATCTCTTTTTCTTTCTAACAGAAAATCCAAAGCGTCCCAGTTTTTTCCCTAACTCATAATAAAAACCATGAGAATAAACAATGGGATTTGCTTCAAATAATTTAAACGCTCCTGTTTTCTTATCAATATATTTTTCGTCAGCAGAAACATTAACCACCTCTGATATAAACATATCATGTGACCCCAAAGGCATTATTTCTTTTACAATACATTCTATATTAATAGGCGATTCTTCAATAATAGGCGATTTAACCCGTTGGGCTTTTGCCATGGTAAGATGCATCGCTTCAAATTTATTTAGCACTTTGCCACTTTTTACGCCACACCAATCGGTCGCTTTAACTAGTTTTTTTGTTGTCAGATTAATTACAAAATCGCCATTTCTTTTAATAATTTCATAAGAATGTCTTTCCGGTCTAACGGAGATATAACACATTGGCGGATTGGTATTAATTGTCCCTGTCCACGAGATTGTTATAATATTATATTCCTCCGGAGTTGCACCACAACTAACCATTACCGCAGGTAAAGGATAGATCATGGTGCCGGGTTTCCATTGTTGTTTTGACATTTAAGAATAGTTTATTGTCCTTTCATTATTGCAATTGCATCGGCAACAGGAATTTTTTGTTGTTTACCAAAGGCAATCACAAAACAATCAGTGACACCATCATTTTTGAGAATATTCGACAATTCTTTTGCTTTTTCGTAACTTATAAATTTTCCTATAATAAATAATGTATAACCTTTATCGTCTTTAATCTGCTTTATTTCATTATTCCGGGAAATATTAACAAGCGACGACACTTCATTTAACGGTACTGTATTTTTATAAGCACCGACTTGGACACTAAACCAAATATCTGCTTTATCATAGGCCACCGTAGATTTAGGTTCTGGTATTGCTGTTTCAGGATAGATAATATCCTCATTTCTTCCCGTAGATTTTCCCTCGCCTGCTAATTTTGAAGCTTCCGTTAACGAAATGCGTTTGCCATTATAATAAGCTGTTACAAAAGCATCTTTAATACCGAGTCTGACAATTTTATTCTTTTCAGCTGTTGCCTTTTCTATTGAAGCAAATGATCCGGTAAAATAGCGGATAAACCCATACGGTGTTTTTTCATCAAATACAGGCGACAAACCTCTAAAATATGAAGGTTCCGGTTGTTTTTTGAACACACCAATTTGCACCGTAAAAACTAAATCTTTTTTGTTTGAAATAGATGTGTAAACAGGTTGTGCTGTTTCTACATTCGACGGTGTAACATTACTCGTATTGGTTGATGTGGTTCTATTTTTTATTTTATTTATTTCTTCCTGAGCAATTAATTGATAGTCTTTATCATTTGCTTGACTAATTAAATTTCGAGCTTGATAAATTGGAATGCGTTTTCCGTCTTTATAGGCTACTATAAAAGCATCGCGATACCCCATATTTTTTACTTCTGTTTTGCCAACTTGTGCCGCATCAAAAGTTTGAAACTCTCCAAGCATATATTTATAATATCTACTTCCCTGTGATTTTTCTGCAACTATGGGATTTAAGCCTTTAAAAGTATTATCCGGAATCAATTTTGAGAAAGCACCTAACTGTATTTTAAAGATAATACCTTTTGGCAATGACGGATTAACAGGAATTGGATTATCTGATGAATAAGCATTAAAATCTACATACGAATAAGGTACATCGTTATTTGAAACTGTTTTTACCGACTGGGTATAGGTGGCTTCATTACTGTTATTTTGATTGTTGTTGACATTATTTTCAGTGACATTATCAGCTTGGGAATTGTTATTTGTGTTATCAGTCAAGTCATTTGTATTGATATTACTTTCAGATTCATTATTTGTTGTGTCTGATGCATTACGATTTTCCGCTAAAATTTCCGGTGGTTGTACCTCAAAATATTTCTGAACACCAATTTTTTGAACACCTCCATTAAAAGCATATTCAAATATGGCATGGACAGAATCAGCAAGATATGTAGTATTGTTTGCCTCTATCTGGAAATTAATTTTAATTTCTCCTTCCGGCAAATTCATCCACAAAAATTTAACAATTTGTTCCTCAAAAGTCGATTCAGCACCAATTGAGGACATATTTTTTGCTACCAATCCTTTAGGCAAAGCTATTTTAAAACGGGCAAATGCTTTCGTTAGTTTATCATTATTGATAACAGCCGTAACAGAATAAGTGTTTCCTGCCTTCATTTGCGGCGGGAAAGAAAAGGTTATGTCCTTTTCATCAATAGGTAGCTGCACCAGATTCTCCGTAGTTTGCGATGTGTCGGTATTATCAAATGTTGAACGATTATAAAAATCAGTATCATTTGGTAAGACAGTATTATTGGTTGTATCTGATGGCATTTTTTTGGTCGTATTTTCCACAATTAGATTTTCCGATTCTGTTGTATCTTCTTGATTTACATCCACATGCGTAACATCTCCTGTTTGCTTAACAGCAAATTCATTTGTATTAATAGCTGTATCACTATTTGCCAACAATGGTTGCTCTTCAACATTAGTTATCAGTCCTTTGTAAAGTGCAATAGATTTTTCAATTTGAGAAATTGCCTTTCTCTCCAAATTATATGCTTTTTCCAAGTCTTTAGCAACAGAGGCTCTATCTTTAATCATAAACGATGCATCACGAATTCTTGCAGCTTTTTGGAAATCTTTTTGTGCATTAATGCTTAACTGAATCGCTTCTTTACGATGTGTCTTATCGCCACCTTTTTTAGCTTGACGCAATTGTGATTTTAAAATATCATAGCGAGTATAATTAATGGGTTCGTAATCGTCGTAAGCATCTGCCAGAAGTAACAGTTTTTTAGATTGTTGCTTAGCTAATTTCTTTTTTGCCGCATTGACTTCTTTAGGATTGTCAGAAGTTTCAATAATGTGTTCAAGTTCAATGTTCTGCTTGTCAATTTCTTTTGCCTTATTTATCTTTTGGATTGATTTCTGTTCAATCTTATTAGCCAAGTCTAGCGCTTTCTGGTCTTCTTCATTGAATTTTAGATTTGCAAATAACAGCTTCTCATCCACTTCAGGGATATTACGGGTTTCTACACTTTTATTAATGGTTGTCAGTTGGTTAAGTTCAGTAATCGGCGACACAGCAATAAAATTAGTAGTCTGTTCTTTGGTTAGCGCAGCAATTGCATATTGTTGATTATTAACTGATTTTTTATAAAATTGTTGAATACGGGTATTTAATGCCAATAAACTATCGGGGTTTGTCTCATTTATAGCACGAATTCTTAATTGATTTGCGGCATTATTGTAAGTGTAAGATTCTTTCACATAAAGGTTTGCTATACTACGGGCATTTTTATTCGTATTTTTTGCAAGTAAAGAATCAATAACCGGTGCATTGACAGAAAATTTCAAACTGTCTGCTGTAATACTGTTTTGTATTGCCTGTATATGTTTTTCGATAGCTTGTTTTTTCTTTTCCTGAGATTTTGTGATCAAGGCCGTTTTTTTCTTTTCTTCATAAGTATTCTCCGCTTCTTTTTCCAAGGTTTCAGCTTCGGTTCTCAGGTTCTGAGATTCTTTTTCGAGTACTGTTGATTTATAATACAATTTATTTGCCGTTTTTAAGGTAGATAAATCATCAGGAGACAACTGAACTAATTCTTTTTCATCAGATTTTGGAGTTTTCTTTGCTGCTAAATTGCCGGCAGTAATATATAAATCCAAGGCATGTTTTTGTTTTTCTATGGCAACTTTTTGAAATGCAAGCGATTTTTCAAGTTCCTTTTCTCTAAGCGATTCGTCAGTTATTGTTTTAGCAGATTCTTGTATTGATTTGGATAAATTAAAGTAATATTCCGCTTCGTTGGTCAACTTATTGGCATTTTGACTTTCCTGACTATTAGAAACCACCTGTGCATCAAATATTTTATCATCGTAATAGTAATAATTTAATGTATTGAGCCTATTAGCATTTGTCAAGTAAGTATTAAAAGCATTCTCTTGTTTTTGCTTACTTTCTATTAGTTGTTTTTCAATATCTTTATCACCACTTTGGTCAAAGCGTTTTTGCAAATCATCTGTTTCCTTCTTTAGTTGCAAATAATTATAATATTGATTATCCGTTTTCTTTTTTAAGTCTGCCAACTGTTGTTTATCTTCAGGATTATCAACTATCGTCACCACATTTTTAGGTGTATATTTCGAAGCTTTAAGAATCAACTCTGCATCAGACATTTGTTTTACCTTTTGAGTTTTCTCTACATTTTGTTTTAGTTCCGCTACTTGTTTTTGAGTCTCCGATAATTGTTTCCTGTTGTTTTCCAGTTTTTTTGATAATTCAGCTATTTCCTTGTCTAAGGACTGTGCCGGTTCAGGAGTATCTGCAGTTTTTCTGATTGTCTTCAAGTTCTCAAGATTAGCATCTTGTTCTTTCACTAGTTGCGAAAGATATTGTTGTTTAAAAAGTGTTTTCTCGTATTTTGTTGAAGCATCATCATCCGGCTTAATTTCCATATCCGGAAAACGGGACTCGATGGTTTCTGTTTTATTTTCAGGTGTCTGAGTATTTGTTTTGTTTGTTTGGATAAGCGTTTCGTTTTGTTGCGGATGAATAGTATTTAATATTTGTGCCAAATCACTTACTTCACCTTGCAATTTTTGTTTCTCTGTGGGGTCTGATGTCCGGCTTATCTGTTCTTTTTTCTGATCAATAATTGTTTGTAATGAGTCTGCGACTGTTTCATTGCTTGATTTCGTATGGGTTTGTAAATTGCTTGCCGCTGTTTTGTTCCCTGCTATTTCATTAGAATTAGTGTTTCCCGAAGTTGTTTTCCCTGCCGTATTTTGAATATCTTGTGTTTGACTTGATTGTGTATTTTCGGCTACGAGATTTTCATTGTGTGAGGTGCTTTCTTGTTTTAAATCTTGTCTCTCTGTTAAGTCTTTTGATTGGTTTGTTTGTTCTTTTTTGTGATCAGTAATTGTTTGTAATGAGTCTGCGACTGTTTCATTGCTTGATTTAGTATGGGTTTGTAAATTGCTTGCTGTTGTATTGTCCCCTGCTATTTCATTAGAATTAGTGTTTCCCGAAGTTGTTTTCTCTGCCGTATTTTGAATATCTTGTGTTTGATTTGATTGTGTATTTTCAGCTACAAGATTTTCATTGTGTGAGGTGCTTTCCTGTTTTTTAGCTACCTGCTGAGCTAAGTCCATTTCGAGGTCAGTTTCAGTTTTAGCAATATCTTTCGACAATGCCGATAAATCAATTTCTGCCATCTTCTGATGTACTTCCCCTATCTCAGTATCTTTCGAATTTTGTTTAAATGACCTCAAGTATTTCACCTCATTATTAAGCCCCTCATTTTGAGCTGTTAAATAATTTGTTTTATTGGTTACATTCGCCTTTTCCTGCATCAACTGCGTTAATTGATTTTTCTGCTTCTTCAGTTTTTCTTGTAATGCCGGTTTTTCATTTGCAGTAGCACTATTTATCTGTTGTCCGGTAACGGTAATATCATCATTTGTTTTACTAATTTGACTTTCTAAATCCGTTAATTTTGCTTGATTCTTTTTAATTTCTGCCAAATTACCAGCAATTAATTTATTCCGTTGTTTTACTTCTTTATCAACCGTTGTGTATTTATCCTGATTTTGATTAAACTGTTTTCTCGCATTATTATAGGCTTTTAACAAACTATCAACATTTGAATTTTCTGTTGAATGCTTTGCAAAATCTTGAGCCTTTGCCAAATCCTGTTTCTTATACTGCACGGTTTGGTCTAAATGTTTATTCAGATGGTATGCTGTAATTGCTTCTTGACTCAGTTTCGTAGCATCACTGAGCATGCCTTGTGCTTCTTTTTGGAGAAAAGCTTGTTCCTCCTCATCAGGTATTTGGTCAAGTCCTTTTAAGATTTGATTGGCTTTATTTCTGAGTGCTTTGGCTTGCTGGCTTTTATCATAAGCTTCTACCAGGGCTCTATCACGCGCATTCTCGGTTTGTTTTATATTTTCTGTAATGCTTTGTATGTCATCATCTATTGCTTGTTTTACCACCACACTGGAATCTGCTGCTTTTGGCTTCAACTCAGGAAATGTTAAAACCTCATCATCATCATTTTGAGAAACTTCCTGAGCCTCAACATTGTTAGTTTCTATTTCATTAACTTGTGAGCGCTCTGCCACTGGTGTAATATTCAACTTAGCTTTTTCAATTACTTCATCCATATTCTCTACTGGTCTTTTGTGGCGGTTTTTATCCACCAGAATACGGTAAACAGAAATTTCATCATTACCGGTTTCGCGTTTAGAAGCAAAATAGGCATACTGATTGTTAATATCTGTTACATATAACAAATCATCGAACGGCGAATTAATAGGAAAATCCATATTTTCCGGTTTTGAAAATTGTCCTGTTTTACTATCATACGACGATTTGAAAATATCGTAACCCCCCATTGAATTAAACCCCTTGGAACTAAAATAAAAAGTTTTGCCATCAGGTGAGAGATAGGGAAAATTCTCATCGTAAGGTGAATTAATAGTTAGACCAAGTTTAACCGGTTCCGACCAAGTATTATCAAAATTTCGGTGAACCCGATAAATATCTAAACTACCCTTTTTGTTATTGCCGTAACTGGCATAAAATGCTTCCGCATCATTCCAAATAAAAGTTATCCCCCTGTATTTTTTCTTAATATCTACTTTCGTTTTAAAGTCCTTGGGCGTTATTATCAGTTTACCCCCAAAATCATCCAATCGATAAGAATAATAGAAATTTTCGTCTTTTATCTTTTTATTATCCAAGACTATCAAATCACTCACATAATTAATTAATTGTTTGCCATTTTCCGCCATTCTGATTTTTTGGTCAATATCAAATTCTTTCAGTGTGGGTTTAGGTGCTTTTTCTTTAAAATGTTGGTAATTAGCAATTGCTTTATCAAACTGATAAGTCAGATGATATGATTTTCCGATATAGTAGAAAATGACCGGATTCTGACTTTTTGACTGTGCAAATTTTAAATATTTCATAGCCCCTTTTGTGTCCGTATTTGTTTCAATCAAACAAACACCATAGCCGTAATTATATGAAGGGTCTTGAGGATGTAAACTTAGAAGCTGTGAAAACAACGGCATTGCTTTTTCATAGTCCTTTTGGGTGAAAAACATAAAAGCATCGTCTTCAACTTTCTGCTCTCCTTCTGAAATATTCTGAGCAAAACCAGCAAACACCGAAAAAAAGAAAATCAAGACAACAAAAGAGATTTTCCTGAAAATATGATAGTTTTTATTTACCAACGACCTAAAATTATTGGCTCAAATTTATGATTTTTTTAGAATATACCCGAGTTATTTTCTAATAATTAAAAAAAATTGCATCGTAAATTCACTTTTGGAATAACATACCGGATATTAATCTATTTTTTAAAAGGTAATACTAAAACGACATCAAAAGTAAGAAACCTATTTTTTGTCCGACATAAAATTATTTTTCAGCCACATAAAACAAGTCAAAACAAGTATCGTTGGCAGGCGCTATAAAATAATCATCCATTGTAATATTAGAAACCAATGCTGTATTTTTATTGAGTAATTTTTTGCGATTAATACGATTCAGTATATCATAAGGTATTTGCAAAAGGAAACGCGGCATATTATATTGCAGGTTTAAAAAATCATATTTAGTAAACTTTTTCACCCCCTCTTTATTCCGCTCATAATAATCCATAATTTTTTCGTTTCCAAACACGCCTTGTTTTTCTACCTTTTTAAAATCCAAAAGCAATAAATTTTCAAGTTCACCTACTAAATATTCGCGCACATGCCAAGGATTACGCGTTAAAGACATTTTTTTGTTTGGTGTCGTAACTACAAATTTTCCACCGGGTTTCAACACTCTGGCCACTTCTTTTACAAATGCTTTATCGTTTTTAATGTGCTCAATGACCTGAAACGAAATAACAAAATCAAACGACTCATCATCAATGCCTTTAAACGGTGGAACTTTCATCTGAAGAAATTTTACATTCTTACCTTCTCCTTCAGCCAATTGAATGTTCTCATTATGCTTATCAACGGTTACAAATTCATCCGCTTTTTCAGAAATTATCTCTATACCGTAACCACTCCCGGTTCCAATTTCTAATACTTTCCCTGAAATAATTTCAGCAGCTTTATAATAGGCAAGCAATGACCGTTGAAAAACATAATTGTCAGATACATCTTGATGAGATACCCGCTCAGCTGTTTGTAATATCTTTGCCATAATTTATTTTTAGAAAAACAAAAATACTACTTTTTTATTATCTCAAAGAAACCTTGTAAATTCAACGAATTTGCTTCAGAGAAGCATAATAAATTTTGACTATTTTAATTTTTTTTCTAACCGCTCTATTCGTTTTAGAAGTGCTTGATTTTCTTTCTTCAACTCAATAATTTGCAATTGTTGGTTTTCAACGGCCTCAAGGGTTTGGAAAGACATTCTCGTCATATTGATACCATTTTTTTCGTC
>Ga0114934_10000465_pt1 | contig 25617 bp, 20 predicted proteins | sample 4SBtaG_2_FD_99695 | JGI IMG/M metagenome (GOLD analysis project Ga0114934, IMG submission 99695) | Deep subsurface microbial communities from Kolumbo volcano to uncover new lineages of life (NeLLi) - 4SBTROV10_white metaG | ecosystem: Environmental > Aquatic > Marine > Volcanic ...
ACAAGTTTCTCCTTCTACATCACCCGATTTTATAACACCCACTTCTTCACCTTTTAATGGTGAAAATTCAGCCTTTAAACCTTATACTAAAAAAGAACCTAGAGATATTGAGACTTTTATTCAAATTATAGATGAAGAATTTGATAATTGTCAAAAAGAACTTGTTGAAGAACTTGAAAAAAATAATATTACAGATCTTGCAAAAGCAGATTATGAGAGAGCCCTTTCATTCCTAGATTTTAATAAAGATATTAAGGAAAAAGTCATAAAAAAAATAGAGAAAATGGAAGAAAATTCAGATGTTCAGCTTGTAAGTGATAAAGAATGGGAAAATGCATATAATGAATTTAGGATGGCTATGGATGAATATTTGTGCTTTGATTATAAACCTGTTTCTTATTGGTTCCCATATGTTGTAAATCCTAATCTAGAAAGATATTTAAAGGCAAAGAATCGCCTTGGTGATGTATATTATAATCGAGCAGTACAACATGAAGAGAACAAGGAATTTAACCTCGCTCTTAAACTTTATCATGAAGCTTTAAGTTATTTTACATCAGAAGATGATAAATTTCATAATATCAATAAAAGGATAATAGAAATTAAAAAAAGACTTGAAGAATAATGAAAATTGATATACTTACTTCAAAGATAAAGTCTCTTCCAACTCTTCCAGTAGTTATAAACAAGATAATTAAACTTGTTGAAAATCCTAAGACATCTGCTTCTGAGATTGCATCAGTTATTTCACATGATCCTGGACTTGCGGCAAAAATACTTTCGGTTGTTAATTCTGCATATTATGGATTCCCTAGAAAAATTAGCACGATCTCACATGCTATAATGATACTCGGTTTCAATGATATAAAAAATATTGCTTTATCTATTTCTGTGTTTGATGTTTTCAAGGGAAAACAAAGAGAAGGGCTTAATATTGAAGAGTTTTGGAAGCATTCCATAGGTGTTGGAGTTTGTTCAAGGCAACTTGGGAAAAGGGTTAAATATCCCGAAGCTGAAGAGGCATTTATTGCAGGATTATTACATGATATAGGCAAAATAGCTTTTCAAAAATATATGACTGATGAATATGCCAGAATTGTAAAACTTGCACAAGAAAATGATCTTTGGATAACAGACTGTGAAAAAAAGGTCTTGGATGGTTTGGATCATACAGTTGTGGGAGAAATTATAGCTGAAAAATGGAAATTACCTACAAAACTTACTAAAGTTATTGCATCTCATCATAATCCAATAGATACAAACGGAGGTATAGATATGCTTACTGCTTTAGTGCATGCTGGAGATGTATTTGCAAGAATTAGAAAGATAGGCAATGGTGGAGACAATGGATTTATACCATCACTCAAAAAGGAAATTTGGTATAAATTAGAGATATCATCTTCTGAACTTGAAAAGATCTATGTTGAGATGGATGAAGAAATGGCTAAAACAGAAGAATTCCTAGGACTTGCCAAATGAATGAAAATCAGGTATTGTTAAAAGAAATAACAGATCTGAAAGATGCTTATTTCAATCTCCTATCCAGTCTTTATAAACTTTCCGAAGCAATTAGTTTTAAATATGAGCTTGATGAGATATTCAAGATAATACTTGATATTTTAAAAAATGCCAAGCCATATTATTTTGGCTCATTATTTTTAATTGAAAATAATGAATTTGTCTTAAAATACTCTGTTGGCAATAGTGAAGATGAAAAAAGAGTAATAAAACTTTCAAAAGAACTATTCCCATGGATTATAAGGGGTAAGAAAAAGGTATCTGTTTTTCCTGATCTTGAAGATGATGTAGAGGTTGAAAATTCTAATGTAGTTATGATACCTATACTTTTTCAAGAGGAAATATTAGGAATAATTTGCTTACTATCAAATATTGACCCTGATAAATTTCTCAAACAGGATATGGAACTATTTACTATAATAGGAAATCAAACGGGTATTGCACTTCAAAATGCCATACTTTATCAAGAGATGGAAGATAAGAACTTGGAACTAGGTAATCTTAAGAATTATCTCGAAAATATTCTTGATAATATGGCAAATCCTGTTATTGTTACAACATATGATGGATTTATAACTACATTTAATCATGAGGCAGAAATAAAATTTGGAAAAAGTTCAAATGATGCTATAAAAAGTCATTTTTCAAGCCTTTTTTCAAAAGAAGCCTATGAGAATATCTCCATAGCCATGAAAAATGCAGGGGACCTTACTAAATCAGAAATAACAGAAATTATTGTTGAAATAGATGGAAAATCAGTTCCAATGGAAATAAATGTATCTTCTCTAATAGATCTTGATAAAAAAGTATCTGGATTTATTCTTGTACTTAGAGATCTTTCCCAGACTAAAGAAATAGAGAGACTTAAAGAATTAGATAAGATGAAGTCGGAATTAATATCGAATGTTTCTCATGAACTCAGGACTCCTCTCACATCTATTATGGCTTATTCAGAGACGCTTTATACCATGATAGAAGAAAAAGATGAGGACTTTGAATCTCAGAAAGAATTTTTGTCCATAATATCTAAAGAAGCAGAGAGATTGACAAATCTTATTACAGAATTACTTACAATGAGTAAACTTGAATCTAAAAAGGCTAATTTGAAGATAGAATCTTTTGAGTTATGTAATCTTTTAAATGAGATTTTAAGTATTTTATCAGAAGTTGCTAAAAAGAAAAATATTTTGATAGATCTAAGGGGGGATTGCGACTTTTACCTTATTAATGATAGGGAAAAAATAAAACAAATACTGGTAAATCTTGTTGGAAATGCTATAAAGTATAATAGAAAAGATGGCAAAATTAGATTAAAAATACTTAATAAAGATAATATATGTAGAATTCTGGTTATAGATAATGGATATGGAATACAGAAAGAATTAAGAGAAAAAGTATTTGAACGCTTCTATAGGGCTGATTCTTCACTTACATATGAAGAGTCAGGAACTGGTCTTGGATTATCTATTTGCAAAGATCTTGCAGAACTTTGTGGAGGAAATATTACACTCTGGAGTAAATTTGGAATGGGAAGTATATTTAAACTTGATTTACCTTTGGGGGAATTGTGAAGAGAATAATAAGATCAGAGGAATTGAGCTCTTTAAAGGATATACTCGATCTTGATTCCTTTGAGACAAAGATTACCCGAAAGCAAATAAAACAAACTGGACTTGAAGATATTATTGATTCGGAAAATGGGTATATTTATCCTTTTATTAAAGAAAAAAGATGTGTTTTCTGTCTGATAAGTGATACCCCTATTCCGAGAAAAAACTTGAAAAGAGAATTTATTTTAAATCTTTATGAGTTTTTTGATATCAAAATCAAGGATATGGAAGAAGAAATCAAACTTACTGAAGATGGATATTCAGAAACTCTTGAAGCTATGACGGAATTACTTGAAGAGCTTTCATCACTATATGAACTATCAAATTTAATAGGGAAAAAAGTGCAGACTTTTTATGATTTTAAGAAACTCTCACAGGAGATACATGTTCTTATTTCTGCATGTGGTATATTTAATATAAGTTGTTCCCACATAGGATTTATTGATTCAGAAGACAATTCAAAATGGAATATTTCATCAAAGGATATGAAAATTGATAAATATATTGAATTCTCTGGTCCATTAAGTGCATGGGAAAAATATTGTGATATTGTCAAATATTCGCTGAAAAAAAGACATGCTTTGATTTTTCCTGCAGACAAATCACTGCTTAAGGGGCAAGAAATAGATATTCCCAAAGAGAATATACTTATTACTCCTGTGATAACACCAGAATCAAAAAATATTGGAATTATTGTACTTGTATCAAGCAATGGAGAATTTGCTGAAAAGCATAGGAATTTTATAAATGTTATAGCATCACAGGTCAGTCTTGTAGCTTCTCTTGGATATAATTTCAAAAAGATGCTAAGTATTCAGAAGTTAGAGCGTGAAATGGAACTTGCATCTGATATTCAAAAAAAATTATTACCAAAAAGCCATCCGTTTATTGTTGGATGGGATATATATGGTGATATGAATACAGCAAGAGAAGTAGGAGGGGATTATTTCGATTATTTTATTGATTATGATAATAATACCCTTGGTGTAATAATAGCAGATGTTTCAGGAAAAGGTATTTCAGCATCTCTTATAATGGCTACATTTAGAGGTATAATAAGATCTATATATAATGAAATTCCTGATATTATAAAAATATTTGAAAAACTGAATATATCTATTAGAGAAGATGTTGAAGGAGAAAAATTTGTTACAGCATTTTTTATAAGAATAGATCTAGATACAGGAAAAGCTACATATATAAAAGCTGGACATAATCCTGTTATTTACAAAAAAAAGAACTCGGATTATAAACTTTTAGAAGGTGGTGGCCTTTTTGTTGGTATGTTTGATGATATGATGCTTAAAGAGCAGGAGCTTTTTATAGAAGAGGGAGATAGGATATTACTTTATACAGATGGTGCTATAGAACTTGTCAATGAAGAAGATAAAGAATTTACTCTCAAAAGGCTTGGAAAACTTTATCAATCTATTTCGGAAAATGGTAATTCTTTAGAACTTATTAAAAGGATATTTAGTGAATTATCAAAATTTAAAGGAAATTTGGATTGGTTCGATGATGTTACTATAATAAATATTTCAAGAATTCCTTATACTTCTGATAGTGCTAATTTTAAGAGTAAAAATGAAGAGCTTAGATTATTTTCTGATAATTTTCTCTTTAAATTAGAAAAAGAGAAAAATGATTTTATTATATCAGCAGATATTTTCAATATCAGATTGATAATTGATGAACTTGTAACAAATGCAATACAGCATGGTAATGGATCAGATCCCGAAAAATATGTACATATTACATGGAAGTATGATTATAGAGGAATATTTTTTATTGTGAGAGATGAAGGAAATGGATTTGACTGGGAAGGGGAAATGAAAGAATCAAAAATTATAAATTTATATAAAAAAAGGGGAAGAGGATTGCTTATCTGTCATAATATATCAAATACATTTTTTTATAATAAAAGTGGGAACACGGCATATTTAGGAATCTATTGGAGAGAATATGAAAAAAATATTAATAGTTGATGATGAAGCTCATATATTGAATATTATAAAATTCAATCTTAAAAAAAGAGGATATGATATCACCATAGCTTCAAATGGGGAAGAGGCAATAGAGAAGATTAAGGGAAATATACCTGATCTTCTGATAATTGATGTCATGATGCCTAAAATGTCTGGTTATGATGTATGTAGAATACTTAAAGAAGATGAAAAATATAAAGATATGCCGATAATTATGCTTTCGGCAAAGAGTCAATTAGAGGATATTGAGGTCGCAAAGGAACTGGGAATTACAAAATATCTTACCAAACCTTTCAGCCCAATGATGCTCATGAAAAAAGTTGTTGAGATAATTGGGGAGGCATAGATGAATGAAAAAGAAATGATTGAAAATATTATTGAATGGATATTAGAGAAGAAAGGCGAGGATATTGTTATTATTGATATGGAAAGAGATATTCTTGTTGATAGTTTTATTATTGCAAGTACTGGTTCTAAGCCTCACCTTGAAGCACTATCAGAAAATATTATCAGTAAAATTAAGGAATATTCTTTACCCTATAGGGTTGATGGGACTGCTGAATCTGAATGGGTCGTTATTGATCTTGGAATATATATGATACACTTGTTTACAGATAGAATGAGAAGATTATATAAAATAGAGGAACTGGGTAAAGTTAGAGAGGGTTTTAAGATTAAAAATGCTGATACTAATTTGTTGAAACCTAGATAATAGGAGGTTATATGGATGAGAAAAAAGTTGCAGCAATAAAGGAAATGGATGCTGAAGAGCTTAGGCTTATATTAAGTACTTCCAGAGAAGAAGCAAGTGAGAAAGAGCTTGCAACAGCCTTGATGGAACTAGGGAAAAAGGGAGACTCTAGAGATTCAAAATTGATTTCAAGTTTTCTTGTGCATGAAGATTCTAGAATTAGGGCAAATGCAATAGAGGCTCTAGAAATAATAGGTGACAATCAAACAATAAAAATAGTTTCAGAATTACTTGAAGATTCAAACTCAAGGGTTCGTACAAATGTCATAAAATTCCTTATTAATAGTGTTGATTTCAATTGGGACTATATTGGTGGCAGTATGCTTGTATGTGATAAATGTGGTTCAAAACTTATATGTGAAAAATGTGGCGCTCATCAGTCTGTGGGAGATGATAAGAATGATTCTGAAGAGACTGATAATAGCAATGCAGAAGAGGGAGAATATGACTCTTTAGATGGTGAGATTATGAATGATATTGATGAACGTGTGGAAGACCAATCTGATGAAGAAAAAGATAAAAAAGAAGAAACCGTAGAAAAGACTCCTAAAGAGCTAGAAGAAGAGCCCATTGAAGAAGTAGAAGAAATGTCGGAAGAAGATGAGATGAGCCCTGAAGCTCTAGAAGAAGTTCCCATTGAAGAGGAAGCATTAGAAGAAGAAAAGATAAAAAATAATTCTTTTTCGGAAGAAGAGATAAATAAACTTTCAGAAATTAAACCTATAGAAGAAAAAGAAACAATTGAAGAACATCCTGATAATGTTAATGATATTATTGAAGAAGCTGAGGAACTTCTTAAAAATTTGGAGGATTAATAATTGCATAAATCGGTTATAATCATTGATGATGATGAGATAATCTGTGGATATTGCAGTGAAGTTCTTAAAAGTCAATTTGATTTTGAAGTTGATGTATTTTACACAGGATATGAGGCTTTAGAAAATGCGAATGAAAAGCAATATTCATTAATTTTCACTGATTTATTCTTACCTGATATTTCCGGTTTTGAACTTATTCCCAAACTTATTTCCAAATATGGTCAGGTTCCAATAATTGTTATTAGCGGATTAGGTTCTCTGAATGATGCTATGAAAGCATTGCGCCTTGGGGCATATGATTATATTAATAAACCATTTTCTAAGCTCGAATTGGAGCTTGTTGTGAAAAGAGTTATTGATAAGGCTCGTGCTTTAGAAGAACGATTATTATTGAATAAAGAGATACTTGGAAGAATACAAATAGAAAAGGAGCTTGCTCTTGCTAGAAAAATCCTTACTGATTTTCTCCCCGGAGAGCGTGTTTTATTTTCTGACTTTACATTTATGGGAATGGATTTCCCTTCAAGAAAAGTTGGTGGAGATTTCTATAATTATTTCTGGCTTGATGAGAATAGGTTTGTATTCTTGATAGGTGATGTTTCCGGATCTGGTGTTCCGGCTGCACTTGTATCAGGCATGGTAAAACTTGCAATAGATTCAGTGTTTCAGTTCAAACCTGAAGGAACTCCAGCTCAATTAATGAAAGAATTAAATTCCCTGCTTTTTAAGTCTCTCAATCATAAGACATATATTAGTATGTTTATAGGTATAATGGATTCGAGAAATAATAAACTTGATTATTGTAATGCAGGTCATTTCCCAATTCTTGTTTTCAGAGATGATGATATTTATGAACTTGATATTGGCGGGGGACTTATCGGGATCTTCTTTGAGTCTGAATATTCTAATGGAACTTTTAATTATCAAGATGATGACTGTTTTTTTCTTTATACTGATGGATTATTAAGTTCACTTGATTTTAAATTAAATGATGAAATAAAATTTAAAGAATATATTAAGGAATTTTTCAAAGAAAATAATGATAAAAGCTATCTTGAATTTAAAGAATCAATTGTTAAAAAATTGATGACAGATGTCTATAAACAACAGAATGACGATATTGCATTTGTGATTATAAAGAATTTTCAGAAAAGATCAAAGTCAAAAAAATTTATATTTTCTGGTGAAGATATTCTAAATGGTTTGCATGCTGATCAGATTACGCAATTTATAAAAAACAATAGTAATATAAATAAAAATGAAGTTTATGATTTTACTTATGCATTAAGGGAAATAATCAATAATGCGTATGTATATGGCTATAAAAGAGAAAAAGATGGAAAAATACATGTAAAAATATTTATTAAAGATGATAATACATTTGAAGGATTTGTACAGGATTATGGAGAAGGTTTTTCATTCAAGGAGTATGAAGTTCCATATTTTGGCAGTGAACATGGGATATTAAGGATAAGTGGAAGAGGAATATATATAGTTAAATCCCTTATGGATGATATTTGGGTTGCATCTATTAAGGGGCGTGGTACTCAGTTTATTGTTCAAAAAAAATGGCTAAATTATGAATCAGATACAAGATAAAAAGATTTTTGAAAGTAGAGATATATTTGAAAAGGCATTGTATAATACTCCGAACATTAGGAAAAAAATACAGCTTATCCAACAGGCTGCAATAAATAAAAAAGTTGAACTTCTTCCCTGTTTAGTAAAAATAATAGGGCAGGAGAGACATAATTATATAATTGCTACTCTTGTCAAAGCAATTGGATATCTTGGCGATGAAAGGATAATACCACTTTTAGAAAATTACCTTTCATTCAGGGATCCTAGAATTAGAGCAAATACGGTTGAAGGGCTTGAATATGTTGGTTCTAAAAAAATAGTACCAGTAGTTGTTAAATGTCTTAATGATCCTGATAATCGTGTAAAAGCTAATGCTATAAAATGTCTAAATAAATTTGGAAGTGTAGAAGTAAAAAAGAATATAGAAGAAATGCTTTCTGATTCTAGGCAGGAATCAACTTACAGTGCTATATTTGCACTGAAAGTTATGGGAAATGATTATGCTGTTGAAAGGATTATGAAGATACTGAGAGAAAATTATAATTCAAATGTTAGATATAGAGCAAAAAATACGATTCTTTCACTTGCTGAACTTGGAAATGAGACAGCTAAAAAAATAGTAAAGGAAGATCCTATATTTCAAGATGAACTTCTTTTTGAGAATATACGAGATCTGAAAGAAAAAGAAAGATTTAATGGTCGGAATATTCAATGGGTAGGCGAGGTGAATTCAAAAGGAAATGGAGTATATCTACTCAAAGATGTTTTATGTAGAAATAAATTCAGTATTCTTTATAGAAAAGAACTTCTTCCAGGAGAAATTATAGAAGTGCATGGAAAAATAGATTTCTTTATAGATAATGAGATGCCAGTAATTATTCCAAATAAGATAGTGCATCTATTATGAAAATAGATTATAAATTCAATCTAACCTAGCTTTTTAAGTTCCTTAAGTAAAATCATATAACATTTAAGCCTTTCATTTCTCGCTGATTGATAATATTCTAAAAGATTAATAAAAGAATCTCTGAATACACTTTTTTCAATATGTATTCCTGAGCATTTGTTAATGTCTTTTATTTTTGAGAGAAAGGCTATAACATTATTACTTTGTTCTTGAATAATTTCAGCCTCCCATCCTGAAAGCCTTATTAAGATAAGAACAATAAAAAGATAAAATGCGAAAAAGTTATTTTTTTCTTCATATTTTGATAGGAGATTAAAAAGATTATAAAAGATAATTGGCTCGGGCTCCTTAAAGTCTTTTTCAATAATCTCTGAAAAAATGGAGCATATATACATATGAAGAATACTGTTTACATAAGTAAAACTCTTGATTATTTCAGAATGCTGAAGAATATAGAAGTCTTTATATTTTTTGGCTTCTATTTTTTCAATAGAAAAAAGAGAGCCTGCACTTGTATATGAAGGCTTTGAACTTGATATTCTTTTAAGTACACTTATAGTGCCAAAATCTTTAGTATAATAATGTATGAATTTTCCAGAAGGAGCGGGATAGCTCGACAAGACAATGGCTATCCCGCTGAATGTATTTTTATTATTTTGAGGCTTCAATTCTATATATTGTATTTAAATTTAGTAGTTAGAGAATAAATATCATAAGCCCTGATTCAAATAATAATAATAATATCCTGGAGCATAATATACAGTAATACTAACTCCGTTGTTATCCACAGAATTTACAAATATTATCCATGCATCGTTTGTCGAATCAGTCGAAGGAGATGTTGATTGAGATGGAATGATAGCATAATAATGATTTGCAAGTGGAGAAATAGTTGTTGAAGATGATGTATTATTTTGTACAGAAGAAATGGAAAGATAAGATGATGGTTGAGTAGTTCCTAAATCAAGGGCTTTTCTCTGTATTGAATCTAAAGTATTCGTGATTAGATTAGAACCATCATAGTAAATCAGATAATTATTTCCATAACTTGTTGGTTCGATAAATCCGAAAGGTTCACTTGAATGATATTGATCGGAAGGATATAATGCGTCATTTGTATTTGCAAATATCATTTGACCAGTATTTAGGGAAGGCAAATATGTATAGGTGATCTCAAAGTCGAGAGTATTGTTTATATTGTCTATTGCAGTGACCTTTATGACAGGTGCAACACCGGTATCCGTTGAAGGAGATGCCGAAAAATATGGCACATAAGCATAATAATGACCAGATACAGGATTAACTACATCCGACCCCGAGCTGTAAACACTTGAAACAGTAGGTATATTACTGGAAGGATCTGTTGTACCAAGATCCAGTATCTTATTTTGATTCAGATGTGTATTTGGAAATAGTTCACCTGAACTGAAGACAAGATCCCAATATGAGTTTGTATTCTCATTTGCAGCATATCCGGCAGTTATCCCAGCTGGTGGGAAGTATGCATTATTAGTTGTATTTAAAGTGATAGTCGATGGGGCAGTTGTATGCGTAGAATTTCCACCTGGCATAAGCACAAAATAGAGTATATCATTTAAATTGTCATATCCAGTGATCATTATTTGTGGAGCGGTTGTTTGATCATTTTCAGGATCACTAATTAGGTAAAGTGGAGGTACAAAAGCATAGTAATTCATAGGGGAAACTGTAAAATCCTGTGTAGAAGAATTCGAATAAACATCTGCTATTGAAGGTGGGGTAGATGGCTGGCTGCCAAGGTCTATAGCTTTACCAGAGGTAAAAGTAATATTTTGTGAGCCAGAATATTTAAAGAGCTCATTACCATTAGCAGTAGAAACATAAAAATTCTGATGATCTGAATCAGGTGGAAATACTCCTTGATTTATCTGTGTAAATGCTAATGATGGATTTATACTCTGTTGATTAGGATCAAGCACATTTATATAATACTGAAATTGTGAAGCTGTTGTATCATGATTCGATATCATAGAGAAGTCGAATATATATATTCCAGGTTTAGCAATAGTACCATTTGAATCAAGATAGCCCCCATAAGAACTTGATGGATTAAAATAAAGAGATGTATTATCTATTGAAGGAGTAAAGTCTGTGAGTGGATTATTATTTGTATCATATGCAATAAGTTTAGTATATGAGGAATTTGGTCTTAAATATACAGTATTTGAATAGGTTGTAGAACTTCCAGTTTTTGAGATTGAGAATTGAATTGTATAATAATAATCTGCACTTATAATTGGTGGATAGTCCATTTCTAATTTGCCAGCAATATGATCTCCAACATTGAATATTACCTGCGGAATCTCTCCAATTTGAGGATTATAAGCGAACATTCCCAGAGCTTCTGGTAATTGACCTATTACGGAGGGATTCATAGCTATGCGCCAGTTCAGATCTGGATTTAGTCCTGCAGAGGAAAGTTGACTTGGAGTAAATTCATTACCCTCATATAGTGATAATGTTTTTGAAGAGCTTTCTCCTTTATTTACATCGATAATATCTACTCCTACATAAACTGGCTCCCATGAATATGCTTGTTCGTAGGGATCATATTGATTAAGAAGGGCAAAACTGAATACTGCCAGTTTATTTCCAGGAAGAACATCTACCGTTGCAGAGTGAGAACTATAATCTACAAAGGCCCCCCCCATGAATTTAAAATTCGAAATTCCATCAGAAAATACTTGATTATATTCAGGTAAATATAGGTCAATAGCAGCACTTTTGGCTGATGCTGATTTTTTTGAAGGTGCCGGTGTTGAATTAGAGGATGCACTTGATATATCCCATATCATGATTCCCATTTTACCGGAACTCTCAAGCTCTTCAAGAGTAGTGGAACTCATCTTTGGAGCCTTTGAAGGAGCTCCATATGGATGGTTAATCAGTGACATACTAAGTTTAAGAGGGACAGTTGCTTGAGCAACAGGGACAGTAGAACCACCTGCCGTAGATGCAGAACCACCACTGCCACATCCTGTAAGGAATATTGCCGTGATTATAAATACTATGGAGATTATCGAGAATATACGCATAATTTCCTCCTTACCAGCTAACTTTTACTTGGCCGTATTGAGTGGCTGTATTTACAGTTACATCAGGAGTAGTTTCTGTCTTTGTGTCAGAAGTAGTATTGTCTATTACATCATTGACATAATCCGTAACTTGCTGTATAGAATCTGTTGGGTCAATTGATGTACTGCTTTCAAAATTTCCTGTCATTGATTCTGTGAGCGTCTGCGCTGTATTATCAATAGTCTGGACAGAAATACCAGTATTATCAGAGACAGTGCCTGCTATTTTTGTGGCTACATCTTCAAAACTTGATTCTGGAGCTATACCGCTTGTCTCAAGCATTTCATCTACTGCCTTATTGAATATATCAGTAGGACTTTCTATTGCAGGCTGTTCTTCAGGAGACTGCTTTTCTTCTGCATTAGGTGCAGCAGGCTGTTCTTCCTTTGCTTTAGGAGCAGGTTCTTCCTTTTTCTTTTCTTCTTTCTTTTTAGCTTTTTCTTTTTTCTTTAGTTCTTCAGCTTGCTTCTTAGCTACTGATGGTTTGAAGAAAATCTGCTGACCCTTTTGAACAAGTTTTGCTTTAGGTGCTATACCTTTAACAGTAGGAACAAATGCCACGGCTCCCTGTGTAACTATGAGTCTCATAAAGTCGCGCCCTGCCTGTACTATAAATTCTGTTCCTCTGACACCACATATTGCCTGTGGCGTAGCCACTTTTAAGGAATTTTTTTCTTTTTTGGCATGCGCCCAGAGTACTCCTGTAGCAAGCTTTACAAGTGATACTTTTTCTGATGTATTTGATTTATCCTTCGGAATAATAAGTTCTGATTTGGGTTTGACTTTTAAGAATGCTGTCCCTGCGAGTACTACTGTTGCTCTTCCATTTGAAAGTGTTTTTATTGTATCACCTATACCGAGTTCCATATTTGTGACCGCCTTTACCCAGCGACCATTGGCTTTTTTAACTCTAACCATACCCTTTTTGAATTTCAAGTATGTTTTGTTTGAAAATTCTTCTGAAAAAATCATTCCCGGAAGAATGAAGATTGCAAGTAAGATAAAAAATAAAGAATATTTTTTCATCATGACCCCCTTAGAAATTTATATCCATCTGAAGATTCAATTGATAAAGATCACTGACAGTATTTGATGTCAGTGTAGTTATAACAGTATTTGAGATAAAACCACTATCAAGACCTAATGCTACTGGGTTGACAGAGTAGTTAATATCATCATTTGAATTGATATATCTATATGTCAAGGTAAAACTTGTATGTGGTTTATAGAGAAATTTGTATATTGCACTGTAAATATTTCTATCATCAGGATTTTTACCAGCTGCAATTGTAGAATCATCATTAATATCTTCATATCTAAGAGTTATTCTATTCTTTGGATCGAATTGATGATTATAATCAAGAAGCCACTCATAAAAATCTCGCCAATAGCCCATAGCTTCTGCTCTTCTGATTATACTACCTCCGGTAACACCAATTGAAGTATAGAAGTCATTATATTTCAAATAGTGTATTTTAAGTATATTCTTAAAATCTGGCTGATAGTCAACTCCTAAAATAAAACCTGTATCATCACTTTCTGTAGAACCATCTCCATCAAGGTCAACAGAATTTTCCCAACTTTTTCTAGCAAATTCTCCAAGGAATTGTACTTGCTCATTAAAATTATAATTAAGACTTAGTCCAAGCCAGGAAGAATTACCCATAGCATCTTCTGTAACTGCACTGGCAGCATTATACTTTGTACTAAGATTTGGAAGAAGACCACCTTGCATGTTTTCCTGACGTGCATAATAAAGTTCATATATAAACTGGTCTTCATAATTACCTTTTACTGAAATAAAATTAAGATCTAGGCCAAGATTATCAGTTGTACCAGTCCAGCCTACTGCTGCACTTGTATTATTATATTTAAATGATCCAATTGTAAGCATATAGAAGGGGTCATCATAAAGAGTCTTATTAATAATAAGTCCATCATAAGTACCTGATATATTAAGAAGATTACCTAATTTTACAGGCTGTCTTCCAAGTCTTATCAGATCGAAATATTTGGAAGAAGTAATATCAACAAGAGCAATTGAGGTTCTGAATTGAGTATCCGATCTTGTTCCATTTGTTCCTTGGCCTTTGATAGAAGAATTCCAATCCCCATTTGCGGTATTCCAGTCGCCATATCTTTCCAATCTGACAAAACCCTGTATTCCAGGATTTATATTAGCACTGAGATTAAGAGCGATTCTTTGTTCTATGTATTCATTATTATAGAAATCCTCAAATGCAGCGAGTGAAGTGTCTTTATATTGTATGCTAGCATATTTTATTGTAGAATCACCACTAATATTCAATTTTCTATTTGGTGTGATTCTATTAGATTTTATACTGAGTACTTCATATTTCATGGCTGATATATCTTTTTTTACTTTGGAAAATTCAGATTTAAGTTTTTCGCATCTGATTCCAAGAAGAGAAAGTTCATTAGAAAATTCATTTGAAAGTTTGGAAAGATTATTCTTATTTGTGGATGATATATTTTTTAAGAGGGAAGGATTTTCCTCAAATCTTTCCATTGCTTTTGCAAGGACCAAAGCTAATTCATATCTTGTAATAATCTTAGAACCATTGAATTCTCCATTCTTATAGCCATTTATTATTCCAGCATTTGCTAAAGAATTAAGAGCAGTATATGCCCAATGATCCTTTGGGACATCAGAAAATGGTGATGATGCAGCATATGATGATGCCGAAAAAATAATAACTAGCAAGATAATAGAAAAAAGTTTATACATTCTTATTTTCCTCCTTATTTAAACAAGTATAAACTACTTATATTTAAAAATTTAAAATTAATCTAACATTTAATTACCATAAATTCAAACTACTTTTTATTTCGGTACTGATAAACTATTATAAGCAATAAATGGGATAATATTTTTTAAGTCCTACACATTTTTTTGCTCCGGACTCGTTTCAAAAGTTTTTCAACAGTCTGTTAATCGATGCTTGTATAAAATCACAATAAATATTAATATTGTGAAAAATATAACAACCGAGGTGGCATGTGAATAAATATTGTACTAAGAAAAAATGCTTTTCAAGTGATGTTATTAAAAGATTGTGTTTATATTTAAGAGATCTAAAGATTATCAAAGAGGAAGGAAAAGATTCACTCCCTTCTTCCAAGCTTTCTCAATTATTAGGAATTTCCCCAGAACAGTTCAGAAAAGACCTTTCTTATTTTGGTGAATTTGGAAAAAGGGGTGTGGGATATAATATAGAGAATCTTATTGAAAAACTTGAAGAAATTATACAATGCAAATGTGAATGGAAAGTTGCTTTAATAGGAGTGGGAAAACTCGGTAATGCATTACTAGAATATCCTGGCTTTATAAATTTTGGATTAAAAATAGCAGTAGCTTATGATGTGAACCCGCAGAAAATAGGAAAGACCATCAATGGAATCAAAATAAGTGACATAAATTCTGTTAAGGATGATATTTCAAGATTAGGAATTGGTATAGGTGTACTTTGTGTACCAGCCAATGTAGTTCAGTCTGTTGTTGATAAACTTTATGATTTTGGTATAAGGGCAATTTTAAATTTTGCACCATCAAAGATTATAGTACCCGATGATATGATTGTCTCTAATGTTGATATGGCTGTTGAGTTAAAGACATTGGGACTAATGGCATGTATCAATCAGATGAATAATAAATTTTAAATCTTTTGAATAATCCTGAATAAAATACTGTGTATTTATACAAGGGATAAGGGGTAAGAGATAAGGGGTAAGAAATTATTGATTTTAAATTTTGAATTTTGAATGAAGAATTGGGGAAATAGGAGGTTGGAAGTGGGGAGGGAGAAGTTGTTTAAAAAGAGGCAAATTTGAGTAATATGGTTGTTGCATATGCGAAGAAATTCACACCGTAATGCAAAGTCATGGATGAAAATATACTATCATCTTTTTTCCTAAAATATGTGATCATGATCCCCATCAGGAAAATATAACTTATCTGAAAGTAATTGGGATAGTACTGAGAAACATGCGCCAACATGAAAAAAAATGCTACAAAAAAACAAGTTATTGAAAAGCTGAATTTCTTTATTAGTATATTGTATAAAACACATCTAAAGAACAGTTCTTCAATAAAGGGAGCAAAGATTATAGCATATATCATAAAATATACAGCATTGTTGGAATCAGTTAAAATATAAGACATTTCAGATTTTTTGATAACAATCACATATTGAATGAGTATACTGCATGCGGATGAATATAGCCCTCCGTAAATGAACAAACGCATTACTCTTTTAAATGATATCTTCCTTATTGCAAAAAATTCCTTTATACTAACTGCGTATTTCCTGCATCCATAATCCCAGTAAAGAAATATCATAAAAAGAGAAAAAAAGATCGATACGAGTATGCCTTGAAGTGAATATGATGGAAAGAAAGACTTTGAATCTTCCAATATATTTCTAAACGAGGCTTTCCCGTACAATTTGATGAGTTCTGCCTTGGGAGAAAAGTGGAGTATGAAAAAATCGGTAATAAATATAAGTATCATATGAAGTGCAAAATATGTTCCTAAAATTTTTAGAAGATCTTTAAATCCAAAATATTTCATTGGAATATCAGTTTTTTCAGCTTTCTCTAATATATCAGTCTTTTCCTGATTTCCCATATGTTTAATCTCAGTAATGACTTTAGTTGCTTGCATCTTAGATGCCCCGCAGGTCCTGCAATTTTCAGCAACTCCAAGGTTCAGCTCTCCGCAAGCACATTTCCATAGTTTACCATTAAATTCTGGTTTTTTAACGACGATCTTTGCTTTTTTCTCGATTACTTTTTTCTTTTCGGCTGGTTTGTTTTTCTTTATTATAAGATTTTCTAAAAGATACATATACATGAGTATATCTATTGAAAATAGGGTAAGAGATGCAGTAAGTTTCATGGTTAGATCATTAACAATATTCCAGTGGAAAAAAGCAAAACCAAAAGTTATTGCCATAAGTGTCAAAATAGTGATTAAGTTATTTTTGGATTTAATTATCTCCATTTTTTCTGAAAACAAAAGCTTTTTAGGTTTGATAATAAGATAAGATTGTGTATAAAAGAATATATACATAGTTGCTAATAATATGTCAGGAAGAGTATTCTTTTGAAATAATAAAAAAACGAATATCGCCAGTATTGAATATTCTATAAAAACATATTTTATTGCTATAGCTTTGTATATGCCCTTTAAAGAAGCCCTGAAATCTTTAAGAGGCAGGGTCAGATATATCCAGGAAGACCTAAATTCCTCACTTTTAGAGTACCACATGAAAGGGATTGAAATACACATTGCGAAAGAGTATAGAATGGGTATAAAAAGATTAGATCCCGGCAATTCTATTAGGTTTTTCAATACATCACCTGAAAAAATGAATGGAATCATTATTATGGCGGGACCATAAAGATAATGAGGGTAAACTTTCAACTTAAAATTCCTATCTCTACCGAGATTCAGCCATGTAAATTCAAAAAAAGCCTTTTCTATTCGTTCTTTGCAAAATAAGGAAGAAAGAAATGATAAAAATATTGATTTGCCTGTTTTATTAAGCTTTGAACCCTTTAATCTCATTATCTTATTGCTGTATATATCAGTAAAAAATATAGGAATAATAAATACAGAAAATAATGTAAAGATTAATCCGAAAATGGATAGGAATACATACTCTATTTCATAAGTATTATTGAATACTATTTTGAAAAAAGCTGAATACCAGGCAGGAGGAAACAGATAATACCACCATTTGAATTCAACGGTCATACCGCTTATCTGCTTTGAAATATCAAAAAGCCTGAACATAATCTGAGTACCTATCAATGTAATTGTAAGAAGAAAGACTTGAAAATAGTTAATCATGTCCCTGAACACCTCTTTTTTGAATATCCTTGAAAGAAAAAGATATATAAAAGCGGTGTATATGACTGTGTTTATTACAAGAAATAAAAGAAGAAATCCAAATAGAAAAACACCCTTTGCTCCATACTTTATTGAGATAGTTATAAAGCTTATAAATGACATCGACAAAGCTACTTTAAGAATAAAAAGAAAAATATATACAAGTTTTGATACAAAAATGGTTTTCAAATCCACAGGTTTTGGAAATAGAAGAGTTGTATCTTTTGTATCTAAAAAGACTTTTGAATAATCTGATATAAATGACATGGCCATAAAGACGAATAAAGTTGAAAATAGCATCAACATACTGGCAAAGATATTTTTTACAAGGAATGGCATAAAAGAAATTGCTATGCCGATAAAAATATAATTAAAGTATGCCAATGCTTGAAAATTGTGGCGTTTTTTATTAATACTATTTACATTGATTCCCAGAGGAACATCACGAGATAAGTCTAAGAGCTTTATAGAAAGTATTGCTCTCATCTTTTTGTAATCAACACCTAAAAGAATAAAAAAAAGCTTAAAAATATCAAGGATTTTAAGAGAAAATGCATCTTTCATAATTTATTCCAGGATGTTATCAACGAAATCTTTTGCATTTTCTAAACTATTATTTTCCCCTGTCAAGTGCGTGAAGACATTTTCAAGGCTTCCGGCCTTTACTAGTAGTTTGAGATTGTTTACTGAATCATTCGCAATCACATTCCCATCTTTGATGAGTATTATACGATCACTTATTTTCTCGACAACATCCATCACATGTGATGAATAAAATATAGTTTTTCCACTATTTTTAAGATTTTTTAGTATCTCTTTAAAAATGAGGACACTATTAGCATCAAGACCGTTTAAGGGTTCGTCAAAAAAAATTATCTCTGGATTGTGAATAAGAGATGAAATGATTATAAATTTCTGCTTCATTCCCTTTGAAAATCCAGATATTCTTGAATCACATTCGGTTTCTATGTCGAAGATTTTCATAAGGTTCTCAAACTTTTTTATAGTCTTTTCTTCATCTATCTCATATATTCTGGATAAGAAAATTATATATTCTCTAGGAGTAAGATTCTCATAAATATCGACAGATTCAGGAACATAGCCGATCATTTTCTTATATTCTGTATTTCCACTGATATCTTGTCCTAATATCCTTATCTCACCGCTATAATCTCTGAGTATTCCAGTCATTATCTTTATTGTAGTGGATTTCCCAGCTCCATTAGGACCTATATAACCTATTACCTGACCGGGTTTTATATCAAGCGTAATGCCTTTTAAAATATCATTCTCACCGTCATAACTCATTCTAAGATTTTTAATTGAAATCGTGAAATCTTTCAAAAAATTCATAGTTTAAATTACCCTTTTTGATATTAATTTATACCATTATAGAATTTTTATAGAATAATTCAAGTGAAATTGTATTAGATATTTTTGCCTTTAAAACGATTTAAGATTATAATAGAAAAAAATATTTTAGGAAATAATAGATGGCAAAAAAGAAAACTAAGATAAAAGACCTCTATACTCAGGTCATGGAAATGAAAGAAAGAGGAGAAAAGCTTTTGCTTAAAAAAAGGCGTTTTCTTGGATATGATACGGGATTTCCCCTTCTTAACTTAGCAATTGATGGCATTCAGAATGAGCTTTATATATTAGCAGGTGCTTCAGCTATGGGAAAGACTACCTTTCTTACTCAAATATGCTGGCAGCTTGCGGAAAACAATCATGATCTTCATGTTATATTTCTCTCGCTTGATCAAAGTTCTCTTGATATTACTGCTAAATTCGTTGGTCAGCTTGGGGAAATACCCGTAGATTATGTACAGCACCCTTTTCCAATTGACGAAGAGCTGGATGAGGGAAGAATAGGTAGTATATTTAGAATATCTGAGCTTAAAGACAGGATAACAATAATAGATGATAGCGATTTCAGTATAGATGACCTTGACTCTTTGATAAAAAAGATGAATAAAGATGGGATTGAAGATATTTGTGTACTGATAGATCCTGCTTTGAAACTTCATAAAATGAATGAAGGCGAGGATTTTATTCATGCATATAGGAATATATTCCTTTCTCTGAAAAGGATGTGTAGAAAGAGAAATTGTGGTATTATTACCAGTTTTGGTCTTTCTCATGCTGCAGAATTAAAAAGGGCAGAAAAGAAAAATCTTCTTGAAATACCCGAATTATTATCATTAAGCTATTCTGTTATGATACTTCACACTGATTATATGAATGATTTTGACACTCCATTTTTAGAGTGGGACTGGAGTGGTAGAGATATCATTGTTCCAATAAGTGAAATAAATATTATAAAGAATAAGATGAATTTTTTCAGGGGAAGGATATTTTATAAGTTCTTTGCATCATTTGCTAAATACAGAGAATGTATAGATGAAGAAAATCAAAACTACAATGAAATGATTGGCAATATAGGCTTTCATAAAGACAAGGAAAAAAGAAAGGACAGGATGCTTTTAGAAAAACAGCTTTTAAAAGATGATAAGGTAGATGTTTAATTAAGAACTTAATCGCAAATTCTTTATATATAACTTTTAGGTAATAGTTTTGATTCAGTGAAACTTTCTATACTTTTTTATGGTTTCATAAGCTTCATTTATTTCTGATACCTTCTTATTTGCAAATTCAATAAAACCTTCAGGAAGCCCTTTTGACATTATTCTATCTGGGTGGTATTCACTTATGAGTGAACGATATTTCTTTTTAATATTATCATTTGAATCGTATTGAGTGCATTCTAAGATTGCAAATGCTTTATCTATTGTTGATATATTACTATTCCCATCATTTCCAGAATTACGATATTTATTTACCAATACTTCATAATATTGGGGGATGCCAAAGACATTAAGTGCAGCTTTTATTAATGTACTTTCTTCTTCATCAAATTTACCATCAGCAAATGCCACAATTACAAACATTTCTCCAACAAAATGATATATTTCGTTATCAATTTCGAGAGCATCTCCAACAGCTTTAAATTCTTTTGCATATTCAATAAAACTAGTCTCAGATTTTAATGCACGATTAAAATATTCTATTGCCTCCTTTTTATCTTGAGGAGAATAATCTAATTTTGAATCCATAAAATTTTGAATCGAATTAATTTCGTCTTTAGTAATTAAACCATCAGCTTTGGTAAGCTTTGCAAACATTGAAAAGATACTTTTCTTAAAACCTGTATCCCAGAATTTAGTGCCGTCAACAGGTTTTTCCATATTTGAAAGAAATACAAAACTTTTTTTACAGTTAGGACAATTCCAATACCCGTATTTGCTGATTGTAAGAGAATTATTGCAATTGGGACAATTAACACTTATATTCTCAGCTTCTTCACCAAAAAGGCTACCTATAAAAGCACCTATACCTGCACCGATTGGACCCGCAGCCAAACCTCCGACTACGCCTCCAAAAAAAGCACTACCAAATTTTCCCACTATCCCTCCATAATATTTGCAAGTATATGGTTATTCTAAATAAACTTTATTTATTAATCAAGGGCAAAATTTCATCACTCTTATAAAAGTGAACTAATTTTTTCGAAAATTCAAGTCTTAATCCCAATGTACATAGATGTACACGATGCACATAAGCTGAATCAAAGAAATGCGACAAAGAGATTAATTAGTTGACCTACTATATACAAAGATTTGACAGAATCCTATTGGTACTAAAAATTGACATACTATTTATTTTTTAATATTATTTTAGAAAATAATACAGAAGGTATATATTTTGAATAAAAAGCAGATACAAAAATTATTATTAGATAATCTGAAAGAGCAAAGAAAAAATGGATTAAAAGAATTAATCGGATCAAAAGAATTTACTGATTCTGAAAAAGCTGAAATACTTAGAAGACTTCTGATAAAAGAAAAAGAAGTAGAACTTCGCTCTATTATGAAAATATATTATCATCGTTTTGCTGAAAAACAGAAATCAGATGTGCAGACTAAGAAAAAAGTTACTGTAAAGGATATTTTTAAGAAGGGTACTTCTGAGCAGAAGATAGAAGTTCTGAAGCGTTTTATGAAAGGGACTTTAAAAATAGAATATCCTACTTTATTGGAGCTTTTAGAAAAAGAATCTGATGTATTTGTATTAGCAACAATAATAAGTGCGCTGGGAAATTTTAAAGAAAATGCTGTAGCAGATTCAATTGTAATGTATTTGAACCATGAAGATCCAAGAGTTAGAGCAAATTCAATTGATTCATTGGAAAAAATCGGAGATAAAAAGTATTTCAAGAATATAGCACCATTGATTTACGATGATGATCCAAGAGTAAAAGCTAATGCAATTAGAGTTATGGCTGCTGAAATAGATCCTGAAAAGGGAAATGAAGCCTTAGATAAGATGATGTCATCGGGTAAAGAATATTTAAAAAAGAGTGCAGATTATACATCAAATAAATTAAAAAAATATACTAGTAAAATAAAAAATAGAACATATCGTAAAAAGTCCAATAATAAATATACAATTAGTAGTACTAAAAAACATATGAAGAAAACCTATCTTCAAAAATTAATCGATGGTATTTCTTTTATATTCCCAAGGGTTCTTCTTTTTACAGTAATTATTTTTTTGGGTTCAATAGGGTGGATTTATTTAAAGCACCTTGACAATAATGCAATTGATGTAGCTAAAGTTAATCTAAATAATACAAATAATAATATGATTATAAATAGTAATAAGATAACAGATAATAACCAAAAAAAATGTGATGAAAATATGAAAAAAATTTTAGGTAGAATAGGTGGTAGAATCTATCAGATGCCAAATCCATATGCCTTTGACTCTAACAATGAGTTTATTTATAAAATGGTGATATCTCCTATAATTAGATGTTATCCATGCCCTTCAGGGGGTATATATACAGTTAAAGGACTTTTCCTCATATTTATATTGAATGTTCTATTCATGGGAGAATTAATGCACATTGATGCTATTATCCCTAATAAGCTTTTTTCTCAATTTTCTTCTTTTTCGTCCCCTTCTTTTCTTAAATTTTATACGAATATAGGTTTATGAACATGCAGGAAAATATTGAAATAAAAAAAATGATCAAAAATTATGCTGATTCTGAAGTTTCAGGTAGAAAAGCTATTTTGAAAGAACTCATCTCACTAAAGACAATAGACATTAAGAAAAAAGCGCTTTTTTTAAAGCATATCCTTACAATAGAGAATGATTCTAAACTAAAATCTGTTGCAAGGTTATACTTTTACCGCTATATAGAAGAATTGAAGAAAAATTCAAATACAGCAGATACTATTTCTCCCGAAGATGCTTTTAACAATGGCAGTTCGATAGAAAAAAACAATATTTTAGCAGAATTCAATAGAGGGAAAATATTACTTTCAAAGGAATTTTTATTAGAAAAACTCAAAGATGAAAAAGACCCTTTTGTATTAGCTTCGATAATCAATGTGATTTCTTCATTTAAAAATAAATCAATTGGAGTATTTATAGTTCCCTTCCTGAAACACACAGATCCAAGAGTAAGGGCTAATGCTATTGATACACTGGAAAGTATTGGCTCAAATGAATATCTAGATGAAGTAAGAGAGCTTATAAATGATGATAACCCGAGAGTAAAAGCAAATGCAGTGAGGATGATAAGCAGAGAAAAAAGTAGTGCTCCTTTTTTGGAAGACATGCTTTCATCTGAAGACGATGACATTAAAAAAAGTGCAAAATATACAAAGGACAGACTTGACAATGTGATTTCTGAGAATCAAATGGAGAGATATTCTGACATTTCTGATAGTGACAAGCGTAAATGCCCTAAATGCTCTAAAATATTCCCAAAAGATATGAATTTCTGTAATGAATGTGGTGAAAGATTGATACCTTTTTTAGGAAAAGCACAAAGAAGTTTCTGCTCTCAATGCGGAAAAGAGATAATTCCGAGTAAAGGATTTTGCGAAAACTGTACAAGTTCTAAGAATATCTTTAAAAAAATCAATAAATGGCATTTTTTTGTTGCAGCTATAGTAGCAATAATACTTTTAAGTTCAGCTTTTAATTATGATGACGAATATGTTTCCATGGTAAAAAATGGACATTTGAATATAAATACTTCTATAAGTCTTGGAAAGGCAATAGATGGATTTTTTGGCTCTCCAAAATGGGAATCAATAATTGCTGCTGATGGGAATCATTATGTTAATGTCAAGGGTGATATAATGTATATGGACAAAAAAATAGAGGCTTTGCTACAATATAAAGTTGATATCAAATCAAATACTTTTGAATTTCACGCACTTGAATTTAATGGTATTCCACAGAATGTGATTGTGTATTCTGCATTGATATCTAAGATGTATGGAGAATAGTGATGTTCTGTGGTAATTGTGGTGCAAAACTATCCTCTGAAACTGATGCATTCTGTCCTAAATGCGGGAAGCCAGTTCAAATCAGAAAAACTACTGTAAAACCAAAGAGTAAGTCTAAAACTGCATTTGATGAGATAAACGAGATGGGAATAGGGAATATTCTTCCATTTTCGATTTGGATGAAATATCATCCTCTTAAAAAACTCTGGGTAAGATGGTTTTTGTTTTTTACTCTTTTCCCTCTTTTTATGGTGTATTTTTCGGATACATACAATATACAATTTGGTAATATAGCTTTTGCTTTCGGAATGTACTTTGCGATCATCTGGGGATATTTCTTATTTTATATTGTTAAACCGGAGAAAGTAGACAGAGCCCTTGCTGTTAAAATATTTATTTTTACATCGACAGTGGGGATATTTCTTACATTAATAGGAGAAAGTTTGCCAGTAGTCAGTAATATGATCGCATCTGCAGAAAATGGGAATATCTTTTCAAGTTTAATAGGGTTTATATTGGGTGTCGGTATAATAGAAGAAGGCGCAAAGGCGCTGCCATTATATTATTTATTTTCGTATAAAAAAAACAGGGCGACTATTTCAGAAATCACATTTTTAGGGTGTATTTCAGGCTTTGCATTCGGGATTTCAGAAGCTGTTTCATATTCTCTTTCTTATGCTTTCAATCTTACTTCGGGAAATTTTGGTATAGGGGACTATCTTCTTGCACAGATGGTAAGATTAATAACTCTTCCTCTTCTTCATGCAGTATGGGCTGGAATTACAGCTTATTTTATTGCGCTTAGCTGTGAAATATCAAGGTTCAAAAGGGGGCTTCTCCTTGTAGGAATTTGTATTTCTGCGCTTTCTCATGGCCTTTACGATGCTTCCTCATATTCATTCTTCGGACTTGTTATAGCAGTATTCTCGATACTACTGTTTATAACATATATTCAAAGGGTAGATACTATCAGAGAGAAAATAAAAAAATAATGATAATATTGATTTTTTGATTATGGAAGAATTATTTTTCTAGGCTTATCGCTAAATTA
>Ga0114934_10000467_pt1 | contig 25570 bp, 20 predicted proteins | sample 4SBtaG_2_FD_99695 | JGI IMG/M metagenome (GOLD analysis project Ga0114934, IMG submission 99695) | Deep subsurface microbial communities from Kolumbo volcano to uncover new lineages of life (NeLLi) - 4SBTROV10_white metaG | ecosystem: Environmental > Aquatic > Marine > Volcanic ...
GCAGATATAAATACGATAAACATTAGGTCCTCATATAATCTAGCAAGTATAAGTTTTACACCAAAACAAATTGCTGAATCTATACAAAAGCAAATTCCTGAGTTCTCTATTACCTATAGCCCAGATTTTAGAGAAGAAATAGCCAGTACTTGGCCAAAGTCTATTGACGATTCTCAAGCTAGAGAAGATTGGAATTGGCATCATGATTTTACATTAGAAGATATTACTAATGAAATGCTGACACAATTAGGCAAGACTGCAGTTTTGTAAATTTAAGAGTAGTATTTATTAACACTCCAATTAACACCCTCAAAACAAAAAACCCTATAAACATTGGGTTTATAGGGTTTAAATGTGGTACCTCCAGGAATCGAACCAGGGACACACGGATTTTCAGTCCGTTGCTCTACCAACTGAGCTAAGGTACCTCGCTAAATGCGGATGCAAATATATATTCATTTTTACTATTCGCCAAAAGAAAATTTATAAAAAAGCATTTCACTTGCTATTATTTATTTTTAAAGTAGTTAGATGTATCTGCTTGTTAATAATATTGTCAAAAAAAACAAAAAGAGTATAACTCATTTTGTAAATTTGCATCTTTTATTTAAGACATGAACTTAGTAATAGACGTTGGGAATACTAATGTGAAACTTGCTGTTTTTCAAGGTGATAAGATTATAGGAAACAAACTAAGCAAGTTAGAATCTCTTGAAAAAGACATTGCTGTTTTAGTAAAAGAATTTAAAGCTATTAAAAAAGCCATTGTATCTTCTGTTGGTAAGCTAAATAGGAAGGATATCCAGATTATTTTAAAGCAAATAGATGTTTATATATTAAACAAAAGTTCAACATTACCATTTAAGAGTAAGTATAAAACACCTGAGACATTGGGCGTAGATAGAATCGCTTTAGTAAGTGCTTCAGTAAAGGTCTACCCTAACCAAAATGTTTTGATTATTGATGCAGGGACTTGTATTACTTATGATTGTATTACAAGTGAAAATGTATATTTGGGTGGTGCAATCTCTCCAGGTATAAGGTTACGATATCAATCTCTAAATAATTTAACATCTAATCTACCGTTATTAGAAAAAAAAGCACCAAAAAATATAATTGGGGATTCTACAAAAGAGTCAATTCATTCTGGAGTTATTAACGGTATTTTAATGGAAATTGATGGCACTATTCAAGAATACGATGAAAAATATAAAGATTTAACAGTTATTTTAACAGGAGGAGACGCAGATTTCTTGTCTAAGCAATTAAAAAGTAGCATATTTGCGAACTCAAATTTTCTTTTGGAGGGTTTGAACTTTATATTAGAACTTAATTCAAACGAATGATAAAACAACTTTGTTTAGTTTTTATAGCATTTTTGGCTTTAAATGTACATGCCCAAGAAGGAACAACGTCACCATACTCATTTTATGGGATTGGAAGTTTAAAGTTTAAAGGAACAGCTGTAAATAGGAGTATGGGTGGATTAAGTATTTATTCTGATAGTATTCATGTTAATTTAAGAAACCCAGCTTCTTTTGCAAGTAATAAATTAAAGTCTTTAAATGACCAAGGACGAATTGTGAAATTTGCTGTTGGTGGTACTAGTACTAATACAACATTAAAAACAAGTTCATCATCAGGTAAGGCAAGTTCAACATCTTTTGATTATCTAGTATTATCTTTGCCAATGGGGAAGTTTGGAATGGGGTTTGGTTTAATGCCTTATACATCTGTGGGTTATAAGTTAGAATCTATAAATAGCGAAGATGTGCTCACAAACAGGTATAGAGGTAAAGGAGGAGTTAATAAGGCGTTTTTAGGATTAGGTTACCAAGTAACTGAAGATTTAAGTATTGGTATTGACGCTAGTTATAACTTTGGTAATATTCAAAATAGTGCAATTGAGTTTGTTTATGATAATGAGGGAAACCTATTACAATATCAAAGTAGAGAAAGTAATAGATCTGATTTAAGTGGTATTAATTATAATTTTGGAATATTGTATAAGCCAATGCTATCTGATAAGCTACAACTTACTTCGGCATTCACTTTTTCTCCAAAAGCAGATATAACCTCTAAGAATGAACGGATATTTGCCACAATTGTGATTAACCAAACAACTGGTCAAGAGTTTCCTGTAAATGAAATTATTGAAGATTTAGAAGCCGATGGATTAAAAAAAACAACACTAACTTTGCCAACTAAAACGTCATTTGGTGTTGGTATTGGCCAACCTAGGCAGTGGTTTGTTGGAGCCGAATATACGTTTTTAAAGACAAGCGAATTTTCTAATGCTATCTTTAGTTTTGATAATGCTACCTTTGTGGATGCTTCAACAATTTCAGTTGGTGGATTTTTTATACCAAGATATAATTCATTTAATAAATACTGGAAGAAGGTGGTTTATAGAGCAGGGATAAGATATGAAAATACGGGATTAAAAATAAATAGTGAAACTATCAATGAGTTTGGCATATCTTTTGGAGTAGGATTACCAGTTGGGAGATTGTTTTCAAATGCTAACTTAGGTTTTGAAGTGGGCAAAAGAGGGACTGTAAATAAAAATTTAGTACAAGAAAACTTTGTAAATTTCCAACTTAGTTTATCATTAAATGATAGATGGTTTGTTAAAAGAAAATATAACTAATTAATACTAGAATTATGAAGACGAAAATTACGCTGCTAGTAGCAATACTATTTTTAAGTTTTAATGTTATTTCGGCTCAAAGTGGTCAAGAGGAGGATATGAATTCACTCTCAATTTTTGTAGAGTATGCCAAAGCCAAAAATTACGATGCTGCTTATGGACCATGGATGGAGTTAAGGAAAAGAAATCCTAAATTTAATAATGCTATTAACATTTATGGAGAAAGAATCCTTAAAGACAAAATTAAAAAATCTGCGGGTGCTGAAAAAGTGGCGTTTATAAACGATTTAATTAAGCTTTATAGCGAAAGACAAACCAACTTTGCCAGTAAGACCAAAAAGGGCGAATTCATGGCAAAAACCTGCCAATTAAAATATGATAACAAAAAACTTTTAAATATAGGCAAGGAAGAGTTATATAATTGTTTTGATGCGGCTTATCAAGCTGATCAAAAAACATTTACTAATCCTAAAAGCTTATATACATATTTTTCATTAATGGTAGATTTGTATGATGCTAGAAAAAAAACAGCGCAACAATTATTTAATAAGTACGACGATATTAGTGAAAAGATTGAGTTTGAAATTAAAAACTACACTCAAAAACTAAACAAATATGTGGCACAAGGAGACGAAGAAATACAACTAAGTCCAAAAGATGCTAGAAAGGTAAAGTCTTATAATAGTTATTTAAAAGCATATAAATTAATAGTAGGTAGCGTTGATAGTAAATTAGGAGAACGCGCCAATTGCGAAAACTTAGTACCACTTTACAATAGAGATTTTGAAGAGTTTAAAAATGATGGTATTTGGTTGCAACGAGCCATGAATAGAATGTATGCTAAAGAATGTACAGATGACCCATTGTTTGTTAAGATAGTACAACAAAAAAACATGTTAGAGCCTAATGCTTCAACGGCATACTATTTAGGAATTTTAAAAGAAAAAGAAGGCAAATGGAAAGAAGCTGTTGGGTATTTTAACCAAGCTGTAGATTTAGAAACGGATAGTTTTGACAAGGCAAAGAGATTGTCCAGTTTAGCTGGTAAGTATAGGAAAAAAGGTAGTTACGGTCAAGCAAGAAGTTATTACAGAAAAGCCTTAGCACAAAATCCATCTTTAGGATCGGCACATCTAGCAATTGCGCAAATGTATGCCAAGAGCGCTAAAAATTGTGGTGAAGGAAATTTTAATCAAAGAGCGGTGTATTGGTTAGCAATTCAGGAGGCTAGAAAAGCAGGAAGAGTTGATTCAAGTTTAAAAAAGGCAGTTGCTAATACAATAGCTAATTATAAAGCTAAAGTGCCTACTAGAGGCGAAATATTCTCTGCTGGTAGAGCAGGAGAAGTTATTAAGATTGGGTGTTGGATAGGTAGAAGTATTACAGTACCAAGTTTGTAATGAACTTAGTTTTAAAATATAGTGTTAATATAATGGTCACAGTTTTTACTGTGACCATATTTTTTTCGTGTAAAAATAATTTTAAAGAAGTTCAGAATATTGGTGTTTTAGGAAGTGAGCCACTTACAATTGCCGAAAACATAAACACAAAATATACCGATTCAGGGAGATTAAAGTCTAATCTTTTAAGTCCTAAAATGTTAGATTTTTCTAATAGAGAGTTTGGTTTTTTTGAATTCCCTGATGGTATTGATTTTACCATTTATGACGATGATGGGAACAAAAGTAATGTCTTAGCAAATTATGCCATTATATATGATGACACAGATTTAATTGATTTACAAGGCAATGTGGTTTTATCCACACATAATAAAGATACTCTGTTTGCTGAACAACTTTTTTATGACCAAGTACGAGAATGGATGTTTACTAACCAACCTGTGGTATTTAAAACTAAAGACCAAATTATTAATGGTATTGGATTTGATTCAAATAGAGATTTTACCAAAGCTCAGGTTTTAGAAACTACAGGCACCATTTTCATAGACGAATAATTAGTATCTTTACCAAGTCTAGGTTTTCAACAACAATTATATATAGATTAATAATGAAATTATTACAGATTTTACAGTATGCTTATTTAGTTTTTGCAGTTCTTTTTGTGTATGATGCAATATCCAATTGGAATGTTAAAAGCCCATATATATCTTTAGGGTTTGCAGCATTGGCAGTGTTTATGTTTTTCTTTAGAAAAAAATATAGAAAACGTTTTAAAGACAGAGGCAAACTATAACAATGAATGCTGCTGTCATAATTATAATTGTTTCACTGCTATTCTCAGCTTTTTTCTCAGGAATGGAGATTGCATATGTGTCTTCTAACAAGATTCATATAGAAATTGAGAAAAAGCAAAATGGTTTTTTGGCTAAAATCCTTACTAAACTTACAGCAAAACCATCAAAATTTATTGCAACGATGCTTATAGGAAACAATATAGCATTAGTTATTTATGGGTTTTATATGGGAGCATTGTTAATGGATTGGTTTTTACAGTTAAGTATAAATAATATTTTTTTTAATTATCTCATTACAGATTTAAGTTTACTTACTCAAACGGTAATATCAACCTTAATTATTTTAGTAACCGCCGAATTTTTACCAAAAGTATTTTTTCAAATATATTCCAACCTTTTACTCAAGGTATTTGCATTTCCGGCGTATGTGTTTTACATGCTTTTTTCGGTAATATCAGATTTTGTCATTTGGATTTCGGATGTAGTATTAAAACAATTTTTCAAGACCGATGGAGACCAAGTACAGCTAGCATTTACAAAAGTTGAACTTGGGAATTATATTAGTGAGCAAATGGAATCGGTTGAAGAAGATGATGAGGTAGATAGTGAAATTCAAATTTTTCAAAATGCATTAGAATTCTCTGAAGTAAAATGTAGAGAAGTAATGATTCCACGTACGGAATTAGTTGCTGTAGAGATTCATGATTCCATAAAATCGTTAAACCAACTGTTTACAGAAACAGGCTATTCAAAAATATTGGTTTATAAAGATACCATTGATGATATATTAGGTTATGTACACTCTTTTGATTTGTTTAAAAAACCAAAGACCATAAAATCTATTATAATGCCTGTAGAGTTTGTACCTGAAACCATGCTTATAAAGGATGTTTTAAATGTATTGATAAAGAAACGAAAAAGTGTGTCTGTAGTTTTGGATGAATATGGAGGTACTTCTGGTATTATGACTCTTGAAGATATAGTTGAAGAACTTTTTGGTGAAATTGAAGACGAGCATGACACATTAGAACTACTTGAAGAAAAAATAAGCGATACCGAGTATAATTTATCTGCGCGTTTAGAGGTAGATTATTTGAATGAAACATATAAATTAAACCTTCCTGAAAATGAAAATTACGAAACTCTAGGAGGTTTAATTGTAAATAGTACTGAGGAAATTCCAGAGCAAAATGAAAAAGTAAAAATCGAAAATTTTTTATTTACAATTTCAGAAGTGTCAAATACTAAAATTGACGTTGTATCACTTCATATCTTTAAAGACGAATAAAAATCGTACAATATCATAATTAATCCAGTGTTCTGCTTTTATAATTAAGTAGAAAATGGTATTTTCGCGCACGATATTTTTATACATATTAATTAATAATCATTACACTGGCTTTTATTTTTTTGATGGTAGTAATGGTGTATTTTGTTAAATACTCTGTAAGAGTAACATAAAATTTAATTTACAAATGGCAATTTTAAATAAAATAAGACAACAATCTATAGTTTTAATCATTGTAATAGCGATGGCTTTATTCGCTTTTATTTTGTCAGGACTTTTTGATGGAAGCACCAATTTTTCAAGCAAATCTCAAAACGTAATCGCAACCGTTAATGGTGTGGATATAGAGAGAGATGATTTTATGAATAAAGTTGAATCGGCTCAAAGACAATTTGGAGGCTCATTAACAAATACTCAAGCTATGAATAGAGTTTGGGATCAAGAAGTTAATAAAGTAGTTATGGAAGCTCAATATGATGCCTTAGGAATAACTGTTGAGAGAGACCAAATGAGAGAATTACTCAAGTTAAGTTTGTCTTCTTATGAAGAGTTTAAGAACGACGATGGTGTTTTTGATGAAAATAAGTTAAACGAGTTTATTGCTAATTTAAAAGAGATTTCACCTCAAACAGCATTATTAGGTGGGTCTCCTATCAATTATGAAGCTTGGACTAATTTTGAAAACAATGTCGCAGTTACTGGGAGACAGCAAACATTTTTTAACATGGTAAAAGCAGGTGTTATTGGTACACTTACAGAAGCAGAGTTAGACTATAAGTTGGAAAATGACAAGGTTGATATTAAATATGTGCAAGTACCATTTACATCAATTCCAGATAGTACAGTTACAGTATCTAAATCTGATGTTTCTAATTATATTAATAAAAACAGAAGTAAATATGAGGTTGAAGCTTCAAGAGGACTTCATTATGTGCAATTTAAAGAAGAAGCTTCGTTAGAAGATGAAACTAATATTCAAAACAATTTAGTAAAACTATTAGAGGGGAGAGAGGATAATGTGACGACACCTGAAGTTGACGAAGCAGAAATAGGTTTTAGGAACACGACAGATAATCAAGGGTTTTTAGCTGCTAATTCAGCATTAAAATTGTATGATGATTTTGTGTTTAAAAATATACTACCAGAAGTAGCAGCCGATAGTATTTATAATTTAAAAAAGGGAGAAGTATATGGGCCATATAAAGATGGAAACATGTATAAAATCTCTAAGGTTATAGATATTAAGCAGATTGCAGATTCTGTTAAAGTAAGGCACATATTAATCCCTTTTGCAGGAGCGTTAAGAACGGATGCTTCAGTTACAAGAACGGAAGCAGCAGCTAAGACAACAGCTGATAGTATTTTAAAGATACTTAAAAGAAACCGTTCTAAGTTTACAAGTTTATTAGACCTTTCGTATGATACTGTAAGTAATGAAAAAGGTGGTGAAATTGAGTTTACTTACAATTCGGGTATGGCACCAGAGTTTAAGGCCTTTTCTTTTGATAACAAAAAAGGAGCATTAGATGTTGTTAAAACAGATTTTGGATATCATGTTATTGAAATACTTAGTCAAGGTGCTAAGCAAAAAGCAATTAAAGTTGGTAATCTAGCCCAAGAAATCGAACCATCTGAAAAAACTATAGATAACACTTTTAACAAAACATCTAAGTTTGAAATCGCTGTTGCGAGTAAAGATTTTAACGAAGTTGCTAAAGAAAATAATTTTACTGTTAAACCAGTAAGTAATGTAAAGGCTTTAGATGAGAGTATCCCAGGATTAGGCAATCAAAGAGCAATTGTACGTTGGGCTTTTAAAGAAGATACTAATGTGGGCGATGTTAAACGTTTTAATCTTCAAGATGGAGGTTATGCAGTTGTAATGTTAAGTGCAAAAAATGAAAAAGGAATAATGAGTATTGAAAACGCATCGGTTACTGCACTTAATGAAATAAGAAAAGAAAAGAAAGCTGAACTTATTAAAGCGAGTCTTTCTGGAACAACTTTAGAAGATATTGCTGCAAGCCAAAATCAATCTGTAAAAACAGCGTTAGCAATTAATATGAAAAACCCAACACTTTCTGGTGCGGGGAGGGAACCTTTAGTTATAGGAGCCGCTTTCGGATTAACAGAAGGACAAGTTTCTAAACCTATTGTTGGAAATAATGGTATTTATGTAATTGAAGTGACTAAGATTACACCAGCTGATGGGTTGCCAAATTACCAAGCTGTTGCAAACAGAATTGAGAATACAAAAAGAACAACTGTAAATACAGAACTGTATAAAACTTTAAAGAATGCTTCAGAAATTGAAGATAATAGAGCAACGTTTTATTAGTAAATAAAATATCAAATTATAAATTTAGAGCTTCACTTTGGTGAGGCTCTTGTTGTTTAAAACCATATTAGTATAAGGAATTATAGTTAAAAAACCTTTAGTCTCAAAGTAAGCTTTAGGATTATCTTTAGAAGTTGCTAAAACAAAATCTCCTCCCCAAGCACCAAGACTTTTTATAGAGCCTTTAAAATCATTAAATAAGCATTCTTTTATAGGCTTTTGTTTAATAATTGAAGCAATAATTTCTTCATGAGCTTTAATTAAAATATTGAAAGTTTTCAAAGATTTACAAGTGATTATTTGTGATGTTATATCACTTATTTCTGATATTTGTTTAGAGAGATCTGTTTTGTTGGCTTTATAGTGCATTATGCCTTCACGACTGTTTTGTTTTTTATTGAGATGCACAAAATATAAATGATCTTTGAAGCTTGGGTTGAAATCAACAGATTTAATTTTCCGAATTTTGTTATTTTTATTAGAGTGAGAAATCTCATTTTTCAATTGATATGTAATTGCAGAGTCATGTTGTGCACAAGCAATATCGTAACCGCTACCTCCAAAGGTAAGTCCTAACAATTTATAAGCATCTATATTTGCCCAATTTGCTATATTATTAATTAAGGTAGAAGAGGTGCCAAGTCCCCAATCTCTATCAAAGTCTAATCGAGTTGTAACTTTAAACCCCTTATGATTTAAAAAATTAGGATTTAATTGAGTTGCAGCTTTTAAAATTTGAAGCAACCGTTTTGAAACATCATTGCTAGGAATTTGTGACAAGGCAATCTGCCCAATTAACAGCTCCTCCTCAAACCAAACATTTCCGTTTTTATCTAAGCTCTTCCAGACTAGTTTTTGGTTGTAAATTTCTTCAACCTCTTGGGATTGTCCAAACTGTGTTGGTACAGCAAGAGCTTGAGCACCATCAAGCACAGCATATTCTCCTGTGAGTAATAATTTTCCGTTGCTGTAAAAGGTGTTCATTAACGTCTTAAATTTTCAATTGCTTCAACAACTGCGTTATGAGTTACAACATTAGTCTTGAAATGTTCAATTAATGCATTTTTTTCAGAGGTATTGGCATCATACTGATTTAGCATATTTATCAAATGCATTTTCATATGCCCTTGTTGTATTCCAGTTGTAGTGAGTGAGTGTATGGCAGCGAAATTTTGAGCTAGACCTGCAACCGCTACAATTTTCATAAGCTCTTTAGCAGAAGGATTATTTAAGAGTTCTAACGACAGTTTTGCTAAGGGATGTAATACGGTAATACCGCCTACAGTACCTAAGGATAATGGGATTTCTATCCAAAATTTAAAGATACCATTTGCAATAGTGGCATGTGTTAAGCTAGAATATTTCCCGTGGCGTGAAGCAAAAGCATGCGCACCAGCTTCAACAGCTCTAAAATCATTCCCAGTGGCCAGTACAACGGCATCAATACCATTCATAATACCTTTGTTATGTGTTACAGCTCTATAAGGCTCAACTTCTGCAATCTTTACTGCTTGTAAAAATTTTTCAGCAAATACTTCTGGTAATATGGTATTATCATCATGCAATTCTTTAATGGTACAGCTTACTTCAGCTCTAACCAAACACTCTGGAACATAGTTAGATAATATGCTCATGATAACATCTATGTTCTCTTCGTCACTCACAAAGCTTTCAAAATTCTTAGCTTCAGCTTTAAAAGTAGTTGCAAATTGTTCTAAGCATGAATTTATAAAATTGGCACCCATAGCATCCAAAGTTTCAAAAGAGGCGTGCAATTGGTAATAGCCAGAAATATCCTGTGTTTTATCTATTAATTGAATATCAATAATGCCGCCACCACGGCGCTCCATATATTTGGTAATGGATTTGGTTGCTCTGATGAGTTTGGGCTTAACAGATTTGAAAAACTTTTGAAGGGTTTCAAAATTGCCATGATATATAAAATGAACTTGTCCAATTTTAGTAGTTGATAACACCTCAGCTTTAAAACCACCACGATCTAACCAGTATTTAGCGGCTTTACTAGCGGCTGCAACCACTGAGCTTTCTTCAATAGCCATCGGAATTGTATATAGCGTCTCATTTATAAGAAAATTTGGAGCAACACCTAGAGGTAAATAAAAATTAGAAATAGTATTTTCAATAAACTCATCATGAAGCTGTTGTAATTTATCATTTGTATTCCAATACTGTTTTAAAATGATTTTTGCATCTTCAGTATTAGAAAAATAGTGTTCCGTAATCCAATCAATTTTTTTGGATTTTGATAATTTAGAAAAACCAGAAATAGATTTACGCATTTAACTCTAATTAGAATAGCAAAGATACTATTCTCAATGAAAAAAACTGTTCTCTGTATAAGATATGAAGTATTACTTATTTGAGGTTTATAATTTTATACTGTTGAAATAATATTTTTAGTTTAAAAAGAAGATTGATTAATGAATACTGAATATCCAATACTTGAAATTACTGTTAATAGTTAGTGTTTTTTGCATATTTTTTAGTAAACTTGACATCATTTTGTATAAAAAATAGTGTTTTAATGCATCGTATAAAATTATTCGTATCTATATTCTTTATAGTAACAGCTTTAACTTCAGCTCAAAACAAGGAAATCACATTAGAAAATATTTGGAATGGCACTTTTCGTACCAAGCGTATGGATGCTTTACACTCCATGAAAAATGGACAACAATATTCCGTTTTAGATTTTAATAGAAAAACCAGAAGTTCTTCAATTGATGTTTATGATTATAAAACATTAACTAAAGTTAAAACTTTGGTCAATTCAAAAGATATTGCTCAAATTGCTTATTTTACAAACTATACATTTAGTGATGATGAACATAAAATTATACTTGCAACACAGTTAAAATCTATTTTTAGACGTTCAACTTTAGGGATTTTTTATGTGTATGATACCAATAACCATAATATTGTAAAAGTATCTGAAGAGAAAATACAAGAACCTACATTTTCACCTGATGGAACTAAGGTTGCCTTTGGATTAAATAATAATTTATTTGTTAAAGATTTGATATCTGGTAAAACGACTCAAATTACATTTGATGGTGAAAAAAATAAAATTATTAATGGTATTACCGATTGGGTTTATGAAGAGGAGTTTTCATTTGTACGTGCTTTTGAGTGGAATGCAGATAGTAATAAAATAGCATTTATTCGTTTTGATGAAACCGAAGTTCCAGAGTTTTCAATGGATGTTTACGGTAAAGAGCTTTACCAAACTCAGGAAGTATTTAAATACCCAAAAGCTGGTGAGAAAAACTCATTGGTATCTCTTCATCTTTACAATTTAGAAAGTAATACTACAAATGAAGTTAAAGTAAATAAAGACTATAACGATTTTTATATTCCAAGAATTAAATGGACTAATAATCCAGATGTTTTAAGCGCACAATACTTAAATAGGCATCAAAATGAATTGGATTTATGGATGATTAATGCTACCAATAATACTTCAAATTTAGTGTTGGCTGAAAAAGATGAAGCTTATATTGATGTTACTTTTAATTTAACGTTTTTAAAGGATAATAGTTTTATCTGGACCAGTGAAAAAGATGGGTTTAATCACATTTACCATTATACTAAGGATGGAAGTTTAATAAACCAGATAACCAAAGGCAATTGGGAAGTCACCAATTATTATGGATTTAATGAAAAGAAACACATTATTTATTATCAATCTGTAGAAAACGGATCTATTAATCGCGATGTTTATGCCATTGATTTAGATGGCAAGCACAAAACAAGATTAACCAAACGAGAAGGTACAAATAATGCATCGTTTAGTGCAGATTTTACGTTTTTTATCAATACATTTTCAAGTGCAACTACACCTCCAGAATATACGTTAAACAAAGCATCAAACGGAGTTCTTGTAAAGTCAATTAAAGATAATGATGTGTTAGCTCAAAAAGTAGCGGCATATAAAACGTCTGAAAAAGAGTTCAGCACTATTCATATTAATGGTAACGATTTAAATATGTGGATGATTAAACCAGCCGATTTTAATCCAAATAAGGAGTATCCATTGTTTATGTATCAATATTCTGGACCAGGTTCGCAACAAGTCTCAAACAGATGGAATGGTACAAACGATTATTGGTATCAAATGTTAGCACAACAAGGTTATATTGTTGCCTGTGTAGATGGTCGTGGTACAGGTTTAAAAGGGGCAAAGTTTAAAAAAGTAACTCAAAAAGAATTGGGTAAATATGAAGTTGAAGATCAAATAGCTGCCGCAAAACAACTAGGAGAATTACCATATATTGACAACACTAGAATAGGAATTTGGGGATGGAGTTATGGTGGTTTTATGAGTAGTAATGTCCTGTTTAAAGGGAATGATGTTTTTAAAATGGCAATTGCAGTAGCACCAGTTACAAGCTGGCGTTTTTATGACACTATTTATACAGAGCGTTATATGACAACACCACAAGAAAACCCAGATGGTTATGATGACAATTCCCCAATAAATCATGTCGATAAATTAAAAGGTGATTTTTTGCTAATTCATGGCTCGGGAGACGATAATGTGCATGTGCAAAATACCATGCGTATGGTAGAGGCGTTAATACAAGCAGATAAGCAATTTGAATGGATGATTTACCCAGACAATAATCATGGTATTTATGGAGGAAATACTAGATTACATTTGTATAAAAAGATGACTAATTTTATAAAGAAGACTTTAGGAGACAAGATTGAAACACCAAAAGAGGAAGAAAAGAAAGTCGAAATTAAAGGATAAACTAACTAATACTAATCATATATGTCAACAGCAATTAAACAAGCACATCAAAAGGAATTATTTGGACACCCAGTAGGGTTATATGTTTTATTTTTTACCGAAATGTGGGAACGCTTTTCATATTATGGAATGCGAGCAATTTTAACACTTTATCTGGTAGCAAAAACCACTGCTGAAAATCCTGGACAGGGTTGGTTAAATAGTGAATCTATAATGCTTTATGGTTGGTATACCATGCTTGTTTATGTGATGGCAATTCCAGGTGGAATTATAGCTGATAAATGGTTGGGTCAAAAGAAAGCTGTACTTGTTGGTGGAATTTTATTAGTATTTGGTCATGGTATTTTGGCTGTTGAAGAAATGTGGGCTTTTTATTCAGGACTTGGACTAATTATAGCTGGTGTTGGTATGTTAAAACCAAATATTTCTACAATGGTTGGAGGCCTATATAAACAAGGTGATATAAGAAGAGATAAGGGCTTTACTATTTTCTATATTGGAATTAATCTTGGTGCATTTTTATCCAGTTTAATTGTTGGATATGTTGGCGAAGTTCTTGGTTGGCATTATGGGTTTGGACTTGCAGGTATAGGAATGGCTTTAGGATTAATCCAATATTTAGCTGGACAAAAATATTTAGTAGGTATTGGTGACAAAAGAGACAAGAAAGAATTGAAAAATGAAGTCTCTATACCTTCATTGTTTTTACAATTAATTAAATCTCCTTTTCAATTAGTTATAGTTATTATTCTTTTAGTTATATCTGTTTATGCTTGGAGTGTTTTTCAAGGTGTTGACAATTGGGCTTATGGATTGTTATTCATTTTTATATCGTTGGTTGTAGGCTTATTAATGATGGTATATAAAGATTTAGATAGTAAAGTAATGAAAGATAGGTATGTAGTAATGCTATTATCTTTTATATTAGTAATAGTATTTTGGGGAGCTTTTGAACAAGCAGGAGGGTTAATGAATATTTATACTAAAGACAATACTGACCGAAATGCTTCATTACTTACAATGAGTTTGATTTTTTATACCCCAATTGCATTTATGTTATTTAAAGGAATATTGGGCATGATCAAAAAGAAAAAGAATTCTAACTATTGGTTTATTGGTTCTGTATTCATTGGCATAATATATTTCTTCCTTAATAAATATATGTTTACAAGTAACCCTTTTGAAATACCAGCTACATGGTTTCAATCACTTAATGCACTTTTCATAATAATTTTTGGTACAACAGTAGCGGGATATTGGGCAAAGAAAAGATTAAAAAAAGAAGCGGCTTCTTCTTTATTTAAAATGGCTATTGGAGTAATAATAATGGGGCTAGGATTTGTTTTTATGGTTTTTGCAGCATCTGAATTTCAAAGTAATGGTTCATCTGCTATGTACTGGTTGGTATTAGCTTATTTGTTTCATACAATTGGAGAATTATGCTCTTCTCCAGTAGCATTATCTTTTATAACAAAACTTGCTCCTGTAAAATATGCTTCTTTAATGATGGGTGTGTATTTTGCATCTACAGGATTGGGAAATAAAGTTGCTGGAGTTTTAGGGGAATCTGCTTCAGACTTTGGTGAATATACTGTGTTTTCAGGAATTACAATATTTACTGTAATCTTTGGAGTGTTGGTGATTCTAATATTAAAGCCTTTAAAACGATTAACTCATGGAGCAGAAGACGACGAGCATGAAATTCATGATGAAGCCGAAGGCTTTGAACTTGCAGATAACTAAAATTATTATAAAAGTCTTACATAATTATTTGTAAGACTTTTTATTTTGAAATAACTTAAATCCTTACTTTATGAATGCAGATATAGAAAATCTTTTTAAAGACAAAGTTTTAGGCCATCCAGCAGGATTATTTGTGCTGTTTTTTACCGAAATGTGGGAGCGTTTTTCGTATTATGGAATGCGCGCCTTATTGGTTATGTTTTTTACTGCTTCTTTATTAGATGGTGGCTGGGGATGGCCTCGTGAACATGCCTTTGCAATTTTTGGTACTTATACATCTTTAGTGTATCTATCTACTTTATTGGGAGGGTATTTTGCCGATAAAAAAATAGGCTATCGCTATGCTGTTGTAATAGGAGCATTATTAATGGCTTTAGGACATGCTTGTATGGCATTAGAAACCTCGTTCTTTATTTATTTAGGGTTAACACTTTTAGTTTTTGGTAGTGGATTTTTTAAGCCAAATATGACGTCTATAATCTCTGAAATGTATAAAGGAAAGGAAGAGAAAAAAGATGGTGCTTATACCATATTTTATATGGGAGTTAACGCTGGAGCATTTTTAGGTATTTTATTATGTGGTTATTTAGGAGAAAAAGTAGGATGGTCTTGGGGCTTTGGTTTAGCAGGAATATTTATGCTATTTGGATTGTTGCAATTTTGGTTTGCTCAAGATATTTTTGGTAAGATTGGATTGAAACCAGAAAAAGTTAATAAAGAAACTTTAGAATTAAAAGAAGGTGAACCTAAATTAAATCCTTTTACAAAAGTACAGTTATCAATTATTGTATTAGCTGCAGCTTTAGGTTTAGCATGGATTTTAAACGACCCTGTTGCTAAAATTTCCGAAGGGTCATATAATCTATTTGATTTTTCATTATTTGGTCTAGATGGACCTACATTTATTATATTATTAGCACTTATTCTTTTTATTTTATTGTTGGTTATTCGCCTTCCCAAATATGATAAAATCACAAGAGATAGAATGTTGGCTGTGATGTTTTTTGCTTTTATTACCATTTTCTTTTGGGCAATTTTTGAACAAGCACCAAGTTCATTAACTATTTTTGCTAGAGATTACACTCAAAGAGTTTTAGAAGGTAATTCGGCTATGATATTTAAAGTAGTTAATTCATTAATGACTTTAATTCCTTTAGCAATAATTACTAGTGTACTTTGGAAATTGTTTAAGCAAACATTTTCTAAATATGCAAAATCAAATATTTTTTTAGCAACAAGTTTTGTTATTATTTGGGCTATTGCAATTTGGATGCTTTACACTGAATTCTTGAAAGATATTGCCGAAGTTCCTGCTTCTTGGTTCGGAATCTTAAATTCTTTATTTATTATATCATTCGCACCTTTATTTTCTAAATGGTGGGAAAGTAAATATAATCCTAACGCCAATATGAAATATGCTATTGGGATGATCTTATTAGGTATTGGTATGGCTTGTGTAGCAATAGGCTCGTCATCAATTCCTGTAGGAGCAAAAACAGCTTCAGTGAGTATGATATGGCTAATTTTGGTATATTTTTTCCATACCATGGGAGAGCTATGTGTATCTCCTGTTGCGCTATCTTATGTGAGTAAGTTAGTTCCAGGACGTATGATTGCCATGATGTTTGGTATTTGGTATTTAGCAGTTGCTATAGGAATGAAGCTTGCAGGTGTTTTTGGAGAGGCTTCAGAAGGTATTGCTAAAACTGAAGGATTAAGCTCTTTCTTCTGGTTATTAACAATAATAGCTGTTGGTCTAGGTGTGTTTTCAATACTTATGTATCCTGTAATTAAAAAATTGATGCATGGTGTACGTTAAACGGTAAAAACGTTAAAGTAAACGTAAAATGCTCCTTTTTAGGAGCATTTTTTGTAAGTTTCACACGCCTAATACAACAAATCGAATGTTATGAAGAAAATAATTGTACTTACGATATTTACAGTTTTTACCTCAGTAAATAGTTTTTCACAAGAAATTAATTGGGTAAGTCTTGAAGAAGCTGCTGTGCTTCAAAAGAAAAATCCTAAAAAAATAATGATGGATATGTTTACTGTTTGGTGTGGTCCATGTAAAATGCTAGATAGAAATACATTTCAAAATAAAGATGTAGCGGATTATGTAAATAAATATTATTACGCAGTCAAGTTTAATGCTGAGGGAAATGAAGAAGTTGAGTTTAAAGGAAAAACATACACAAACCCCAATTATGATCCTGCGAAAGCTAAAAGACGAAATGGGTCACATGAATTGGCAAGGTATTTTAGAATTCAAGCCTATCCAACAATTGTGTTTTTGGATGAGAACTTAGAACTCTTAACGCCACTTCGTGGTTATAAAACACCTCAGGATTTAGAGCTTTATCTCAAGTTATTTAAAAACGACGATCATAAAAATATGGATTCTCAAGAAAAATTTAATGCTTACTATAAAGCATTTAAACCTAAATTTCGAAGCGAATAGAGGTTTTAAAATTTATATATATAAGCTCCCTTTTTACTAGTTTGGTGAAAAGGGATTTTTTGAGCCTTACAGGTTTGAGCCCATCGTTCTTGGTAGCTTTTATAATTACTGCCATCACTAATAATTAATTTGGGACGTAAACTATCAATTAACCTTTTGAGATTTATTTTAGGTGAGTTTCGTAATAGAATAATATCAGGAGTAAATGTCTTTACATCATAGATACCAATACTATCAATTACAAGTACTTTTTTAGAGTTAGCAATATAAACAGGTTGTATTGTATCTCTTTTCGTTTTAGTGATATGTTCTCCAACCTTATAATTAGTAATAACCTTGTCATATTTTAAAACAGAATCGTTTAAATTATGATGTAAGTTTAATTGATTCTTATTCTTAAAGCCAATAATACTATATCTTGATTTATGAAATATAACAAAGGCTTTAGAGTTAGATTTGTAAGCATCATATATGAAATAACCTTGACTAAAAAGGATAGCTATTAGTAGATAAATAACACTTCTGTAAGTTTTTTGTTTAATAAAATTGATAATAAGAATTAAAAGTAGATAACTAATAAGTACATGCTCAATATTGAAAGAAATATCTTTGAATAAAAATGATTCTTGGTTAGAAATTTGACTTACAAAAGTGTTCATCAATCCAATGATATTTCCATAAGTTGAAGCTAAGAACTCTGGAAGGATATTAAGTAATGCTAAGCCAATAATAATAATTCCAAAGCCTAAAATAGCACCTAAAAAAGGAATGATTACTAAATTTGATACAAAGAATAATCCAGGAAATTGATGAAAGTAAAAGAGGCTTATAGGGATAATTCCAAATTGAGCAGCAAGAGTTACTGTAAAAATTCCCCATATGAACTTAAATAGAAAATGTTTTGGATGCCATAAATTATATAGCATAGGTCGAATAAAAACAATGGCAAAAACAGCCAAATAACTTAATTGAAATCCAACATCTAACAAAAAAGTTGGTTTAAAGAGCAATAAGAAGAACATAGAAATAGCCAAAGTGTTAAAAACATTGATTGGTCTATTTAAATTCATTGCAATAGCAACTATGGTAAACATGCTTACAGCTCTAACTACAGAAGCCGATAAACCAGCGATAATAGCAAAACTCCAAAGGATGAGTACAAGAATAATAGTTTTATAAACTTTACCATGCTTAACATATTCAATAGGTTTAAAAACAAAATTTAAAAGCAAGAGAATAATACCAACATGTAATCCTGAAACTGCTAAAATATGTATCGCTCCTGCCTTGGTGTAACTATTGTAAATCTCTTTCGAGATATCTTGTCGTTGTCCTAGCAAGAGCGCGTTAATAATTGCAAGTTCCTCGGTTTTAAAATTGAACTGTTTCAATTTTGAATTAATATGTATTCTCAATGCACTTGCTAAACCAAAGATTGTATTGCCTTTATGTTCAGTTTTTAAAAGCGATGTATTCACTACAAAAAGCTGATGGTAGATATGTTTCTTTTTTAAATAATTTTTATAACTAAATTGATGCGGATTTAAAGGTGGGATAAGGTCTTTAAATGGTGTCTTTGCAATTAGAATATCATCAACATTTAGCGTGTTAAATAAAGTGTCTTTTTCAACATTTAGTAAAGATTTTCCAGAAACTTTGGTATTGTTAATTTTTAAAATATCGATTACATACTTATCATAATAATTGCCCGATTTTAAAACTTCTCTAATTTTAAAAGTAATCAGCGGAGCAGTATCAGTATTAATAGGTGTATATTTTGTATAATGGTTTTTCCAGCTAGATTGTTCGTGAACTTTTATAGTTAATCCTCCAAGAGTTATTGTGGCTAAATACACAATAATTCCAAACCAAATGGATTGCTTGTATTGAAGCTTTGTGATGAGTAAGCTAATCCCTAAAATTACTAGCAGAGCAATACTATTATATACAAAAAAAGTTAAATTTATAGAAGTAAAATAACCTAAAAGGATACCAATGATTAGGCAAAGTGTAAGTTTAATTATTGTAAAATTAAGCAGTTTCACATATCTAAGATAATAAATATCTTACAGAATACGTCTAACTTCAATAAATGCTAGCCTCCAATAAGGCTCAGAGAGTGAGGATGTTATTACGCCTTTGCTTGTGGTTGCATGTATAAAGTTAATATTTCCATTTTCAGAATTAACAATTAATCCAACGTGGTTTATGTCCTTACTATTTTTGTTAGTCTTAAAGAATAATAAATCTCCTTTTTTGGCATTTTGCAAAGTGATTTGTTGACCTTGTTTTGCCATATCACGAGATACTCTTGGTAAAGTAATAGCTTCTTTTTTAAAGGAAACGTAAATTAATCCAGAGCAATCCATTCCTTTATTTGTTGTGCCTCCATATTTATACCTAGTACCACTAAAAGTTATGGCATGATTAATAATGTTATCTGCTTTAGAATTTTTAGAAACAGATGTTAAGGTTTTTGTCTGATTACTTTTTTGAGTAGTTTGTACATGTCTAGTAGATTTGCAGGAACTTAGACTAATAATAAGAATAAAAAATAAAGGTAAAACACGCATAAACCAAAAGAGATTTAAGCTAAATTACAGAATTATAAATTAATTGCGCCGTTTTTGTACTAGCACCTTTTCCTCCCAATTTTTTTTCAAGATCGTAATAGTCTAAAAAGAATTTTGCACGCTCATAGCTCTCAAGAATATTAGAGAGTTCTTGTTTAAGGCGGTAAGTATTACAATCGTTTTGAATAAGCTCAGTAACAACTTCTTTATCCATAATTAAGTTAACCAAAGAAATATATTTTATATGTTTTACTAAGCGTTTACCTATTTGATACGACAACCAACTCCCTTTATAGCAAACCACTTGAGGAACTTTAAATAATGCTGTTTCTAAAGTTGCTGTTCCAGATGTTACTAAAGCTGCTGTAGAAACACTTAATAAATCGTAGGTTTTATTACTAACAAAATGCACATGAGTATTATCAATAAAGGGTTCGTAGAAACTATAATCCTGACTTGGAGCACCTGCAATTACAAACTGATAATCTGAAAAATCGCGCACCACGCTTAGCATTACAGATAACATTTTACGAATTTCTTGTTTGCGGCTTCCTGGTAATATGGCAATTATAGGTTTTTCATTGAGCTCATGTTGTGCCCTGAACTCATATTCATCTACTTGTAACCTGTCTGAAATTGCATCAATTAAAGGGTGTCCAACAAAGGTCACAGGATACTTGTGTTTATCTTCATAAAATGTTTTTTCAAACGGAAGGATAACATACATATTATTAATATCCCGTATTATAGCATTTATTCTATTTTCTTTCCAAGCCCAAATTTGAGGCGAAATATAATACTGAGTATTATAGCCTTTTAGTTTTGCCCAGTTGGCAATACGTAAATTAAATCCAGGATAATCAATAAAAATTAAAACATCAGGATGATATGCTTCAATATCTTGTTTACAAAACGTTAGATTTTTAGTTATGGTTCTTAAATTCATGATTACTTCAAGAAACCCCATGAAAGCTAAATCTTTATAGTGCTTTACCAAAGAGTCACTCACTTGTTGCATAAGGTCACCTCCCCAAAATCTAAATTCGGCATTAAGATCTTCTCTTAATAAGGCCTTCATTAGATTGGAACCATGTAAATCTCCTGATGCTTCTCCAGCAATAATGTAATACTTCATAAATTAAAAACTCTGAAATATTTTTAGTGTTCTTTTAGATTTAGTTTTTTGGTTAAAAGCCCATCATGGACTAAAACTTTATAACAAATGTAAAAATAGCGATAAAAACAGTGACTAATAATACACCTCTAGCACGATAATCTTGTTTCTTTTTTATAAAAACAAAGAAGACTACCAAATTTAAAATAGCCCCTAAGCTAACGAGCTTTCCTATAAAACCTTCAGCAATTGCTGCTTTTATTACCGTTATAAAACTGTCTCTATTTCCAAATAATGTAGCCGTAATAAAAACGCCAATAATATTAGCTATTAATCCAATTAGTATTCCAATAATAATATCTTTTTTAATCATCTAACGACCACAAGTTTAATTGTTGTATAAAATGATGTGCTGTAAGGTCAAATTGAACAGGAACAACCGAGACATAACCATGTTCTAAGGCCCATTCATCGGTATCTTCACCATTATCTAAATTAACAAATTTTCCAGTAAGCCAATAGTAATCTTTACCATGAGGGTTTTTTCGTTTGTCAAATTCTTCAACCCAATTGGCTTTAGCTTGCCTACAAATTTTTATGCCTTTAATATCCTGTTTTTCCAATTTAGGAAAGTTCACATTAAGTACAATACCTTTTGGTAATCCATTTTTTAACACATTTTGGGTAATAGTTTTAATAAAATCTTCTGTGGATTCAAAATTAGCTTCCCAATCATAATCTAATAACGAGAACCCAATTGCTGGAATACCTTCAATACCAGCTTCAATTGCAGCACTCATAGTGCCGGAGTAAATAACGTTAATGGATGAGTTTGAGCCATGATTAATACCAGAAACACATAAATCGGGTGTTCTATCTAAAATTTCATGAACAGCCAATTTAATACAATCTGCAGGCGTTCCAGAAGTACTGTATTCTGTTTGCGGGCCATCGTCAATCTGTTCTTTTTTGCAATGCAAAGTAGCATCAACAGTTATGGCATGTCCCATACCACTTTGTGGACTATCCGGGGCAACAACTACAACATCACCTATGGTATTCATTACTTTAATTAAAGTGCGAATTCCAGGTGCTGTTATGCCATCATCATTAGTAATTAAAATCAAAGGTTTTTTGAACATGTGCTATAATGAGATTTATTATTTACAAAAGTAGGTAAATTCAGCATGAATTACCTATTTTGTGGTGTTTAACAAAAAATTAGTATCATAACTTAATATTGGCATAGTTTTTTCTTTAATTTAGATAAAAATTTCATCCAATAATAAAGAATAGAATAAATGAAAAGGAAATATAATATTTTATTGCTAACATTACTTTTAGCGTTTGCCTCTTGTAGTTTTACTTCCAAAACTTTTGAAGATGATGACAGAGATAAACTACTTATACAAATTATAACCTACGTATTAGATGAGGGACATTTTGAGCCTAAGGACATGAATGACACATTTTCAGAAGATGTTTTTGAACATTATATAGACCAGATAGACCCATTCAGACGTTATTTTTCCCAATCTGATATTAAAGAATTTGAAAAGTATAAAACAGAGCTTGATAATCAAATAATGGCTTACGATGTTTCATTCTTTAATTTGACACATGAACGATTGATTAAGCGTATTAATGAATCAAAAGACATCTACAAAGAAGTTTTAGCAAATCCTTTCGATTATAGTATTAACGAGTCGTTTAATACGGATTATGAAAATTTAGGGTATGTCAGTTCAAAAAAAGGAATGAAAGAACGCTGGCGAAAACAACTTAAGTTTTCGGCAATTGCAAATTATCATGACCTAGTCACTGAGCAAGAGAGAGATTCAAAGAATGATCCTGAATATATTGCAAAATCTAATTCTGAATTAGAACAAGAAGCTAGAGAAGTCACATTGCGGTCATTGGATGAGTTATACGATTTTATTGATGATAGACAACGAAAAGATTGGTTTACGGTTTATATAAATGCCATTGTAGAAGAATATGATCCACATACTTTTTATTTCGCTCCTGAAGAGAAAGACCGTTTTGATGTGGCTATGTCTGGGAAGTATGAAGGGATTGGAGCCAGACTTCAAAAGAAGATGGATAATATTATTGTAAACGAAATTATTTCTGGAGGTTCAGCTTGGAGACAGAATAAGTTAGAAGTCGGAGACATTATTTTAAAAGTACGACAAGAAGACGAAGAAGATGCTGTTAATGTTGTTGGCATGCGTTTAGATGATGCCGTTAAATTTATAAAAGGACCAAAAGGCACTAATGTAATTTTAACGCTTAAAAAAGTTGATGGTACCATTAAAGATTTGTCAATTCCACGAGACGAAATTGAACTTGAAGAAACCTATGCAAAATCATCAACGGTTATTAAAAATGGCAAAACTTTTGGGGTTATTAACTTGCCTAAATTCTATGTAAATTTTCAAGATTATAATAAGCGTAATGCTGCAAGCGATATTAAAAAAGAGATTATACGTTTAAAGGCTGAAGGTATGGAAGGTCTTGTTATTGATTTACGAAACAATGGTGGTGGTTCTTTAAAAACAGTTGTAGATATGGCTGGTTTATTTATTAAAGATGGTCCAGTAGTGCAAGTGCGTACAACTGGAGAACCTAGAGAAGTTCTTAGCGATAAAGATCGCTCTATAGTTTGGGATGGTCCATTGGTAATATTGGTTAACGAATTGTCTGCATCGGCTTCCGAAATTTTAGCTGCTGCAATGCAAGATTATAAAAGAGCTATTGTAATTGGTAGTAAGCAAACCTATGGTAAAGGAACAGTTCAAAATGTATTAGATTTAAACCGAATAGTGAGAAAAAATACTAATGGAGATATGGGAGCACTTAAGTTCACTACGCAAAAATTCTATAGAATTAATGGCGGTTCAACACAGCTTGAAGGTGTAAAGAGTGATGTCGTTGTCCCAGACCGTTACAGTTACATTGATATTGGCGAAAAGGATCAAGACAATCCATTGCCTTGGGATAAAATTGAAGCTGCTACATATACACTTTGGGATAGTTATTTTGATTATGACGTGACCATTAAAAAAAGTAATGAACGTATGCAGAATAGTGAACAACTTAAATTAATTGATGAAAATGCACATTGGATAAAGAAAATTAGAGACAGAAAAGAGTTTTCTTTAAACTATAATGAATATAAGGCAAAGCTTGATATTAATGAAGAAGAAGCAAAGCGATTCGATAAGCTTGCCGATTATAAAACAAATCTAACATTTAAATCATTACCATACGAAATGGCCTTAATGAATCAAGATTCTACATTAAAAATAAAACGTAATCGTTGGCATGAAAACTTGAGTAAAGATGTGTATATGGAAGAAGCACTTAATGTGCTTAATGACCTTAAAATGTCTTATGAAGTAAAAACTAAAGTGGCTGCTACCATTAAGGATTAATACATTTACTGAATAAATGATAAAAAAGGCTGCAAAAGTTTTAAATCTTTTGCAGCCTTTTTTATTGGATTAGTTTTTAAATTTTATTGTTGAGCACCTGGAGGATATTTCTCCATAATTTTTGCAACAAATTCTTTAATGCGTTCTATTTTTTTATCCATGTTCTTTGTTAAGTAGCCAGTACCCATACCTTGCCAAACCAATTCTTTTTTCTTAGCATCAATTAAGTCTATATACAACGTGCCTTCAGTTGATGTTGTAACATTATTGCCATAGTAATTATGTCCCCAATAATAAGGACTCCAACCCCAACCGTAGCCATAGCCGTAAGGACCATAACCATTATTATAGATATTAATTTTCTCTCTAGATTTTGTAAAAATACTTATCAAAAGATCTGGATTTTCAGATTTAGTAAAACCTTTAGCTAATAATTCTGCTTCTATAGCACGAAGGATTCTTCGTTTGTCTAAATCACTTATTTCAGCTTTATCTATTCCTGTTCTAAAAAACGCAAAGGTTTTGTAATTATTAAAGTTTGCATTTTTATCATAATCTGACGCTACTCGAACAGATACACATGATGTAACTACCAAAAGAAGCAATACAAATGGTGATATTTTAAATAATTTTTTCATAGCAAATATATTTATGGTTAAAACAAATTTAATAAATTATCATCAACTGTATTTGGCAAAGTAACTCTAAGGTTTGGTTCAACTTCCATAGCGCGTTTTATTGCAAAAACAGCTTCTTTATTTCTCGCCCAACTTCGTCTAGAAATACCATTGTTTACATCCCAAAACAGCATTGATTTTAATCGCCTTTCAGCATCTTTACTACCATCAAGAACCATACCAAATCCACCATTTATGACTTCGCCCCAGCCAACACCACCACCATTGTGTATGCTTACCCAAGTGGCTCCTCTAAAGCTATCACCAATTACATTTTGTATGGCCATGTCTGCTGTAAAACTAGAACCATCATAAATATTA
>Ga0114934_10000468_pt1 | contig 25568 bp, 26 predicted proteins | sample 4SBtaG_2_FD_99695 | JGI IMG/M metagenome (GOLD analysis project Ga0114934, IMG submission 99695) | Deep subsurface microbial communities from Kolumbo volcano to uncover new lineages of life (NeLLi) - 4SBTROV10_white metaG | ecosystem: Environmental > Aquatic > Marine > Volcanic ...
CGTTATCCTGGCAGCGGGCGTAGACAGCACATCACCATCCGTAACCAAACCCTATACCGTTGCCACCGGCGGCGCATCTGCTACCACAAGAGCTCTCACAATGAAAATGACTCTTAAAATCACAGACGGGAATTTTGCTAATAATGATTTTATCGCAAACGTGGCCGGCACGGATATGAGCTCTTCGCCAAGCGGATGGAACGGCGCCACATCAGTAACTCTGACTATGTCTAATGTAACAGATACGTCGCTGTACAATAAATTAGCAAATCACACCACTCCAAAGGTCAGATTAACATCTGAAAAAACAGGTGTTGGATTAAATTTGGATGGCACAGTTAACAGTGTAACCATTACAGATAATGGTACTTCTTCAACAGTTGTTGTTTCATTGACCAAAAATGCTAGCCAAAATAATTCAACTGACTGGAGTTCTTTGTATGGAAAATGGGTCCTTGTTTTTGAACCAACAAATTGGGGAAGTCCTACTTCGGGAAATTCAAGCGTATCAGTTCACGGATACAACTATAATACATATGCCACTCAATAAACCGCTTATATAATATATATGCTAATAAATCTAATGAAATGTAATAATGCTAATAATTCTAATAAATCTAATGATATGTAATAATGCTAATAATGCTAATGATGCTAATAATGTTAATAATGTTAATAATGTTAATAATGTTAATAATGTTAATAATGTTAATAATGTTAATAATGTTAATAATGTTAATAATGTTAATAATGTTAATAATGTTAATACATTATTCTGAATTGCAATGCAAAAGAAAAATCCATATTATTTAAATCTATATTTTTACCATATTCATCAATAAGCTGTACGTGTAATCTGTCTACATTAACCGGTCCAAAATATTCACGGGTTTGTAAATCATGATCTCTGCTACTATCATAAATAATTTGAAATTTATCTTCCCTAAACGACAATCTTGCTAATATATTTTTATTTAAATAAGATGTTTTTAAATTCCCAACTATAAAATCATTAACATTGTTATTAAAATCATCAATAATAACATATATATATCTGTTACCGAGTGTATCTATAACACCATCTGAAATATATTTAGATTTACCAGTATATGATATTTTTCTAAATCCCAATATCCATCCCAATGTTTTTTGAATAGAAATATCATTTTCTTCGCACTTTGAAAAAATAATTTTATCATTTTCACCAACTGTTAATTCACACTTGCCAGAAACCTTATTCATTATTATACTATAACCACTAAATTCAGTTGTATTTATAATTTCATCCATTAATAAATCACCGTCATAATTTCCATCTTGTACTATTATTTTAATATCATTTATATAAAAAAAATTATTACCCAAACTTTCAGATATTGAAAACCATGTGTTTGGAATCTCAATATCAACTAATTCCATTGATATAACATTTTTTAAAGAAAAATTTAATTGCATTGTGAAATTTGTTGAACTCGTTGATGAATAATTTTCGCGAAATCTTGAATCAATATTAACAAACTTTTTAATATTATTTTTATAAAAAGGATTAACTGTTATATCTTTTGATATAGTATTGTATGGCTGGTTGATTAATAATGTTTTATTTGTTTTAAAATTAATTTCGTTTTGTCTTTGCTGTAAATCGGTATTCAATATGATTTTATCATCAACATTTTTTAAATCAGTTGGAGTTACAACATTTTTATTGCAATTTGAATTTAATGAATTAAATAATGCATCTCTATGAGATATATCGTTAAATAAATTATCTTGTAATAAAGATTTTTGCAACGACATTGCATTAATTTTATCACTCATATATTCAATTATAATATATTTTCTAAGTATTTTGTTCGTCCAAATCAACATCATATAATTTTGTATTATCAAATACATATTTTGTTTCGGTAACTGGTTCGGTAACTGGTTCGGTAACTGGTTCGGCAACCGGTTTATTTTCCGTTTTTATACAATGATCCCCATCTGATTCATCGTCAATGCTATTGCATAAATTTCCCATTATAATATACATTTATATTAAATCTATAAGTTCGTTTAGATCTTCTTTCCACATATCTTTATCTGTTTTTGATATAATCAAATTTAAATCAACTAAGATTTTGTCGTGCTGATTTTTTAATTCTAAAATTTTTTTCTTTGTTAAAGTTCTGATTCTCATATCAATAAGGTAATCATATGAACCACCAACTTTTAGCAGATCAATTTTATCTAATTGTTTAATGATATCTTCGACATCAATATTAAGAATTTTTAATTCACCTGAGACAAACCCAGAGATAAATTTAATTTTTGATTCTATAATATCTATCTCCTTTTTCAATTTACTAATGAGATAATCTCTTCGCTTTCCATAATATTTTAAACGAATTTCATAAAATTCTTGAATAATTTCATTGACACTATTGTACTTTTTAATAGTACCCTGCTCGTTATACAAATGAATATTACTCATGGATGTATTTTTTGAATCTACTAAATTTAATGCCTTATCTATGTCTTTACAATTCTTCCCAAATTCTAATGTAAAATGCACATCGTTTTCAGTACAATTTGTTTTGTATCCAGATATAAACTGTTTTTTCTTTTTCTTAACAGGAATATTTTTAGAACTATCTATAATTAAATCTTCTACAAATTCTTTATATTTATCTGTCCACATCCCTATTGGAAGTTCGGTAATGGCTACATCTTTACCTGAAATTTTACAAATTCCCCTAGTATAAAATTTTCCATTTTTACAATAAATCTTTCCTTTAAAGTGCCTGTACCATGGCTTAATCTTTTTCATATTTTTTTCGTCCATTAATAGCAATAAATTACTAATTAAGTCTTTTGGATTAAACGAAGGAACATTGGTACTAAAACCCGTTCCAATACCAGTTGCACCATTTACCAATATCATTGGAATAATAGGAACATAATGGTAAGGCTCAACGGGAGAACCATCATCATTTTTGTAATCCAATAAATAATTATCGACTGGATTAAACAATATTTTTGTTACCTTTGATAATTTTGTGAAGATATATCTCGGTGATGCCGAATCTTTGCCCCCTTGCAATCTTGTTCCAAATTGTCCAATTGGTTCTAATAAATTAATATTATTTGAACCGACAAAATTTTGTGCCATTGAAATAATAGTTTCATTCAAACTCTGTTCGCCGTGATGGTAGCAAGATATTTCACTTACGTAACCAGACAATTGTGCAACTTTGATTTCCTTAACTAAATTTCTCTTAAATGCTCCATATAAGACTTTTCTTTGGGATAATTTCAATCCATCTACAATAGATGGAATAGAACGCTCACAATCATAATTTGAAAAATGAATCATATCTTTATTAAAGAAATCTGTACATGGAATTTTTGTTTTTTTAACATCCAATATATTTTCTCTATCATAATTCATCAACCATGTTTTACGCTCATCTGATTTATCTTTACAAAAAACTTTTGTAAAACATTCGGGTTCATCATATATATAAATCACCTTGTTCTTATTTAAATCTTTAAAATATTCTTTTGCCTCTTTCGAAGTACTTGTACCCAATCCTTTGTAATACTTAATAGAATATCCTTTAAATGTATTTATTTTTTTTTTCCAACTATCATATGCAGTTAAAGTATAAAAAGATTTTACCTTTTTACCTTTTGTCGCTTTTACAATCGGTGTTTGCAACGAGGTTACAAATCCATCTATTTTAAATAAACTTGTCCAAAAATGCTCAATCCAGTTCATAACAAGACCCTTTATATGAGAACCGTCTACATCTTGATCTGTTAAAATCAAGATTGACCCATATCGTAATGATTTTATATCTGTATATTTTTTTCCATAGTGGAGCCCCATAATTTTTACTAAATTTGAAATTTCCGCATTGTTTTTGACTTTATCCATTGATGCATCTCTAACATTTAGTAACTTACCCCTAAGAGGAAATACACCATATTTATCTCTACCTATAACAGATAAACCCGCAACAGCAGTTGATTTTGCTGAATCTCCTTCTGTAAGGATCAAAGTACATTCGTGTGCTTTTTTACTACCTGCCCAATTTGCATCTTCTAATTTAGGAATGCCCCTAATTGTATTCTGTTTTTTACCACTTGTTTTAATGAGTTGATTATCCATTTTATATTCGGATAATTTCATTGCTTTTTCTAAAATACCCATTTTTGCAAGTTTTTCAATAAATTTATCAGATATATTAATAGATGAACCGAATTTGTTACTTGGGGTAGTCAAATATTCCTTCGTTTGACTATCAAAAGACGGATTTTCAATAGTTGACCTAATAAATAACATTAAATTATCATGAATAACAGATTGTTTTAATTTCATTTTCTTTCTTTTATATCCCTTTGTGGCGGCGTATGTTTGTAGTTTTTTGCAAATATGTCTTGAAACATATTCAACATGTTTACCACCCTTGTAAGTATAAACCCCATTTACAAATGAAACTTGTTCAAACTTATCATCCGGACTAACACATGCAACAATTTCCCATCTATCATTGATATCTTCATAAATTCTTGGTGTATCTTTTTTACCACCAATATACAAATCTACATATTTATCAAATGTTTTACAATCTATTTTTTTACCGTTAAAATGTACTAATACTTTGCTATCCGTAATAGCAGAAGTATCATACACTCTTTTTCTTAATAAAGATACAATATCTTTATTTAACTTCTTCATTCCAAACTTAGGATAATCGGGTAAAAATGTAATCTTGGTATAAGGTACACCACTAAACTTTGTTATTTTGGGGTCTGTTTTTTCATTCATATTATTTGTAAATGTCTGTATAAATTTAAGTTTACGTGATGAATCAACAGTTTCAATAATAAATTTTTTTGAAAAAATATTCGTTAATTTAGCACCAAAACCATTTTTACCTCCCGTAATTTTTTTTTCACTCTTATCATAATTCGTTGATGTAAGCAGTTCTCCAAATATCATTGTTGGAATATAAATATTCTCTTTGGGATGAATAGCAACATCAATACCTTCTCCATTATTATATACAGAAATTACTCCGCTCTTTTCATCAATTTCAACTTTAATAATCGATACTTTTAACTTGCCTTTATTAGATAATGATCTAACATAATGGTCAATAGCATTTACCAATACTTCATCGAAGATTTTGTAAAAACCAGGCGTAATATTAATATTTTTTTTTAACATATTAGAACCATCATGAACCCATAAATTTACTTCTGTTTTTTCAACAGAACCAATATAAGTATCTGGGAGTTCTTTAATATGTTCTAACTGTGTTTTCTTTTGATATTTTTCATCAAGTGTTTTATTTATTTTTTTAACCATAATATTATATTTATTATTTATCTTTTTAAACCATCAATTTAATCAATTTTTTTATATTTTATATGTTTTTTGGGTCATTACTCATGTTTTTATTTTTTCCATATAAATTATAATTTATATAAAAAATTTTTATCTGGATATTATATGTTAAATATTAACACACAAATATTGCATCATTTGGATACCAATATTCTTTGGCTATTTATTAGAAAATTTCAAAGTCGTAAAATTATTTCCATATTATTTTAGATTGGAATGAATACTCATATAGTGGTCAGTTAGATCTATTATTTTTTTATCTAAAATAACATTAAAATCTCTGAATTCATTATTGCCTAAAATTAAACGATTATCATCTGTCATAATATGGTATAAATAATCTGTATTATTCTTTGTTTTTATCCCAATTTGCTTAATCAATTTATAAGATCCATTATTATATATCACATTATTGCCCGAACATTGAATATTTTTATATTTATATAAATCAATGTTATCTGATGTTGTTTTTACCAAACCTATGACCCTCGAACCAAATATAGTGTCGCCTATTTTAATTTCGTCAACATTTGTATTTTTACCCCAACATTTTATTATAGTATCACTTGTGAACCCGGTATTATAGTAGGATGCTTTATGTGTTTGAATATTTTTGATATTAATATTTTGTGTATTTAAATAATCTCTGAAAAGTGTGTAATAATTATTTAATAATTGTTTATCAACCGTTTCGTAAAAATCCTTAAATCTAATACCTTTTATTGGTATTTCTCCCGTTGTTGTTTCCAAACAATAAATAAATGGTTTATTGTATATAATTATATTCGCTATTTTACTTTGAGATATCCTAATCCATTTACCATTTTCAAATACCTCATGTGAACCGCTTACAATAATTCCATTATATTCAAACATTTCATTATATTCACTTGAAAATTTCATAACTGATTTAACAAAGCAATTGTCGCCAATTTTGTCCCCAATTTTAATATCTTTTATAAATACCCCATTATCTAATTTAGTAAATTCATCAAAACAAAAAAAACGAACGGTAGCCCCAATAATACCATTCCATGTCGAACCTAATATAAATAGGGTATCTAATAGAGCCATAAATATTTGTTCCATAAATCTAAACATGTCAGAAAAAATTTTAATAATTTTTTTAAAAAGCCACACTAATCTTGTATAAATATTTAATATTTTATTTTGCGCATCCAAATATGCTTTTTTGGCAGAATTTCTAAGATAATACACCATTTTGCGGGATTGTTGCATTTGCTTTGTTAATTCTCCTGTCACATTTTGTAATCCATTTAATGCTTCGACATGTGGCTTAATCATAGTATTAAAGTTTTTCGATGCCATTGCTGAGAATATTCCACCTGGATTCTTTAACCCTTTTAATTTTGGATTTGTTTTGCGTTGTTTTGATGGTTCGCCGTCTTCGATTTCTTGTTCATGTAATAAATTTTTTTCTGTGTCAGCAATATCTTCTTCTTTTGACATCTCTAATCCGGCATTTGTTAATATATATGAAACTGTTATACCAGCAAAAACCAATAAATACATTTTTTTATTGTTCCAAATATGAATAGTGATAGAATAAAATACATTAAAAATAAATTTAAAGTATGAATGGAGCAAATTTGGAGTAGAAACGTCCATCTTACTTACTATAAATATAAAATATATTATTTTATAACTCATCAATGTATGAATAATTGCACTATCTGATATTATTTTGGGCATAAAAATTGATTATAATATTGCTAATGGATATTACACTATGGCTAAAATGAATAACGCATTATTAAATAAATGTAAAAAAGCAATTGCAATGGGGAAAGCATGTACACTTACACCGGATGAAATTAAAACGCTTTTACTTAAAACATCCCCCGTTGACGTAAGAATTATTTCTACGCCAGCAAAAAAATATACTCATTATTGTTCAAAATGTGATGAAGGATTTACAGAATATAAAACATACGAGTACCACAAGTGGATAAGCCATCCAACAAATAAATATGAAAGACATTGGAAAGAAAATAGAAATAAAATCGGAGGATTTTATCGCGATGATCCTTATTATTGATAAAATATAAAATCTTATTATAAATATTTTTTCTTAAATATATCCCATATATCTCCGCCCCAATAAAAGTTACCAACATGAGTGTGCCCACCACCTCCCCATTTTGTTTTACCTGCTTTACCCATTTTTCTTGCAACATCCCCGAGATTAACCCTTGTTTGTCTGTGGTCATCAATAATTTGAATTCTATAAACATTTTTATTATGTTCAAATGCCCATAATAAAGCAAAATCAATTTTATCACCAAGGTTACTACATATTTGACGACCAACCCTTTTTGTTATAACAGGATCAGAGAAATTTAATACACCAACACGATAGCCTTGAAAATCTTTTATAACTGCATTTCTTGCAATCTGTTCTTTAATGTTTTCTTGAACTTCGTCCATATATGCACCCATTATAATCCATAACTGATTGTTATCATTTTCAATAATATCCCATACATTATCAAGGGGTACTCCACTTGACCATTTTGCTCTTGTTAATCTTGGATTTTGCATATATCTAAAACCCATTGCCGTTGAAACAAGATTTGAATATGAAACAAATTTAGCACTTTTTTTTGAATCATTAACATCAATTATTTGAATAATTTTTGGAATATTTTCTTTTGGGTAAAATACATTCCATACAAATGCACACGTTCCATGAGTATCTTCTCCGCTAAATACCTTTACGTTTTTCAATATGCCTGTATCAGCCTTCTTATGATCATCGATTGTAAAAACCCGTTTACATATTTTAGATAAACGCTTATATGTTTCATAATCATATTCTAAATCCAATATTAATACTGTTTTATCATTTAAATCTTTTATAACTCTATTTAATTGGACAAGGCCTTCGCCATTTCTAATTAGCAAAGGCGTTTGCTTTCCTTCTGTTTTAATAAAATGATATGCAATTGCCGCCGAAAACATTCCATCATTATTTCTTTGATTATACATAATACAATCAATACTTTTTTTTTCTACAACAGTTAAAGAAAAATCTTTCACCTTATTTTTTAGAGAATCCAAATATTCTTTTTCAGAATCATAAACATATTGTCTATTTTTATCATTAATTATTTCGATATCCTTAACACAATTGGCTATAATTTTGTTAAAATTTTTTCCACCTTTCATATAATATTGTTAAATATAATTAAATATTACTTAAAGTGTATCATTTATACTAAATAACAATAACAATAACACATATGTATGTACATAAAATATATGAAGGTATTTGGAAATGTTCTGAATGCGAAACTATTGTAAATGGCAAACCAGGCAAATGTAAAAATGATAAAAAAAATTGTAGTGTGTTTAAATTTTGTGAAATAAAACGAAAGACAGTTAAACATATTAAAAAAAAACAAAAATTATTTTATATTCATAACGGTGTTGGATTTGTTGATGATATAGAAGCATAAATTATTTTTTACAAAGAACTATTTATATCAATTGATTAAATGTCTACTTTATTTTATTCGATCATTATATAATGAGTAAAATAACAGGCTCGGGGGTTTTGCCAATATTAGAAATAGATGGTAAATTATGCATTGTTGTTGGAAGAGAGGTATCAAAATCAGATAAAGCTGGATATGATATATGGGAAGATTTTGGCGGAGCAATTGATCCAAATGAATCGCCTAAACAATGTGCAAAAAGAGAATTATTCGAAGAAACTGCAATGACAATTGATATTGATGAATTAGAATTACACTATTATATTGATTCTAAATCACACATCGATCTAAATTATTACAGAATTTATTTTGTAAGAATTGACAAAAATTTTTTGGCGGATTTTAGAAAAAATATAAAATTACTAAAAAAACTTAAGTATGATGGGCATTTTTTAGAAATGGATGATATTACATTTATACCAATTGCACATTTATTGGACAAAGACAAATATTATTTTGAAAAAAATTTAATGGAAGTCAAAAATATACGCAATCAGAAGGTTTCTCTATCGATCAGAATGATCGAAATTTTATTTTATCCGCACGCTGATTCAATAGAACCTGGTGTAATATATGTGGATAAACACAAGGATAATTTTAATATGGTAAAATTATATATGAGAGACATTAAAATTTAATAAATTTAACAAATTTTGCAACAACAATCATTTTTATAACGTTGTTTATTTAAATAAATTCGTTCTATATATTGTTCAAAATTATAATTATCATTTTCTAAATCATTTATCATACTTTTTATCAAATTTTCACAATCAAATACACCAAATTTTTTCAAATTATATATTGTAAAGTTTGTATATTTAAAAAGTTCGCTACTTACATCATTTGGTAATTCATTTTTATAATTAATCCCAATTAAATTAATTTTGATAGTTGGATTATATTCTCTAACAAGGGCTATCCAATGGCTTATATTTTTGATTGAATTTATATTATCATAATTAAAAAACAAAACAATTATATCAGCATTTTTAAAATAATTTCTAATAATACATTCAAATCTTTTATCTCCAGATAAATCCCAGTAATCTATTTTATATTCATGACAAATAATCAAACTTCCAGATTTAAATTCTATACCAATAGTTGGATTGTAGTAATAATCAACAACACCGTTACATATTGTTGATATGAATCTGGTTTTACCAACACGACAATCACCAACACATATAATCTTCAATTTTTTCTTCATTTATATTTTATAATAACATAAAAAAAATAAGAAAATAAATCAAGCGCTGCTTCATATATACAAAAAAAATTATATCTTTAATTTATATATGTTTGCAATGAATAGCTATTTTATAATAGTTATAATCGGTATTATTACTGGAATATTAACTTCGATTGTTGGTGGAGGGGGGTATTCTATCTTAATACCTTTATTGTATCATTCCGGTGTTATTAATAATTATAAAACAGCAATCGGCACTTGCTTAATGGCACTGCTTCCTCCTCTAAGTATTGCTGCTGTATATCAATATTATAAAAGAGGATATGTTAAAGTACATTATAGTATTATGTTGGCATTAATGATATTTATCGGTTCTTATATTGGTTCTACATTTGCAGTTAAAACAGATGTGCATATTTTAAAATATATTTTTGGATCATTTTTAATAATAATGGGTATGGTTACATTGATTGATACACGAAGCGTTTATCAAATGCATCACAAAGTATTGAACAAAGTATCGGCATAAAAAAATGAATTATAATTTATTTTATATACTAGCATTGAATAAAAATGAACGAGAATCAAAATAAAAAAATTTTAACCTGTTCGGACAGACAAGTTATCATATTTGCAGATATCATGGGCGTTGCTCCTGATTATTTAGATAATGTTATCGCGTCCAATAGAGACTATTGTTTGAGAATTATTCAAGAATCTTTGCACAGAGGACAAAATGCAAGTGAAATTATCACAAATATTTTAACTAATTGTGTTATTCAAGATGAAAATAATAAAGTCAGAAAACCAGATAAAGCAAAGACAGAATGTATAAGAGAAACAATTCCTGTTTTATCTTTTACAGATATTTCCCCGATAGACAATGATAATGACGATGATAACAAGACACGGCCATATGCAGATAGTATGGAAGAGCATAAACCATTGACACAGAGAGAATTGTGCTTACAAGCAGCCATGAATAGATTATCATCAAAAAGATAGATAAATTATAATTTTTTAATTTACATGATTAAGTGCAAAATACATTACGCCAATTTTATCATCATTATTTAATTTCTTTAAATTTGCTTTTGGAAATTTGTTATTAAATTCTTTTTTGATAGTGTGTCTTCCTTTTATATATTTCGGATTTTTTGCCCCCAATTTAATTTTAAAAACATTTGTTGGTGGTTCTTTATAAATCATACACAAAGCAACCAATAAATTATATGTTGATAATTTAAATATTTTTTTTACTTTATTGATATCATAATTATAAAATTTAATAATGGTTTCGATGTTGTTTTTACTCATTGTTGTGCCTGACATGGCAATGCATTTTGATATATCTGATAAATTTTTAAATATGTCTTTTAGATTTTTATAAAAATGTTTATCATTGATAACAGTGTAGATAAAGTCAACCATATCATCGACATTTATAATTGTTACAAAAACAAACATATATTCTATTAGTTCGCTGTTGATATTTTTATTAAATCTCATAAAATTATAAATTTTATATACTTGTGCCTGTAATTGTGGAAAATTAAATTTTGTTATAAAATTTGTAATTAATATTTTCATTGGTTTTAAATTTAATAACTTTATTTTATCATTAATACATTTTTTATTATTTTTAATATATTCATATATTTTTTGTAAATCCTTGTGGTATTTAAAACAAAACATCGTCTATATATATTGTATTTAAATAAATAATATCTATATAAATACAGAATTGCAAATGAGTAATAATATTTCACAAACATTTATTAATGATATTAAACAATGGGTGACACTTGATGATCAATTAAAACAAACAAGTAAACTCGTTAAACAAATAAGAAAGAAAAAAAATGAGGTTGGTTTGGAAATTCAAGAATATATGGAACAAAATGAAATTCAAGATAAAGATATTAATCTGAGCGATGGTAAAATCAAGTATTATGTATCAAAAAGAACATGTGGTATGTCAAAAAAATATATTGAATCTTGTTTAACAATGTATTATAATGGGGATGCAACTAAAGCACGAGAAGTAACAGATTATATTTATGCAAACAGGGAATCGAAAGAGGCAACGACATTAAAACGTGTTAAAAATAGAAGTCAAAATAAAAACGCTTAAATATTATTATTTATAATGTTATTATATGTTTAAAGCATCAAAATCTCGAAAAGAACTAAGTTTTAACGCATGGCTATTGTATTATGGGGACGAAGTAGAATTAATGTTAGATTATATATTTAAAGAGCTAAATCACTATCAATTATCTGGTAAAATTTTTGACATTAATAATCATAATATTATATTTAATAAATTTGCTAAAATTGTTTATGATAATTCACATAAAGGGAGACCATTGTATTATATATAATGAATCGGAAAAATATTGTTTCAGAAAAAAAAGAAGAAGAAAAAATTAATTCAGAATTACTCAGTCAACAATTTGATGATAAGTATGATATGAAAATTAATAATATTATATTTAATTTATTAGATCAATATGATATAAATATGGAGGCATATACAAATATTAGATTTATAAATAAAAGTAAATTGGGGTGTGATTTATATTATTTTATAAAAGATAATTCATCTGCATTATATGATAATTCAGATAATGAATATGATAGTAGTTCTGAATCTGATTAAATTTTTTCACAAAGGTCAACATGTGAAAGAATCATTCTTCTACAACAATATCTTTTAATTTCATATTTATCTAATAGTTTGCATTCGATTGATTTGTGTTCAAGATTTTTAACAATAGTCTTGGTATCATCTGTACCAACTTTTAAATATTCTAATTGGACTTCTTGGATGTATTCATTCCAAATGTTACTAATTAATTTTCCACAGGAAAAACAGCGAATTGGTATAATCATGTTATATTATATTTAATATAAATTAAATATTTTTTAAATCATTTTTTAATTTAATTTAATTATCTCGTTTAATTTGGGCGAATATTTTATAGAATAAAAATATAATATGTCCGAGATTAGAATTAATGAAGTAAAGCATGCACTGAGTAATGTTGTTGGACATACAACAACCTTACACACCCGAGTAAATATGCTTGCAATTAAATTAAATGCAGCATTAAAAAGGGTTAGTGAGTTGGAGAGAACACTCAATATTAGTAGTGCTGATGACAATTTAGTCCAGAAAACCATAGAATCTATTTCAGAATCTATTAGTGTTTCACAGTAATGGATTATCCATCTTATATCAAATAATACTTATATATAAAACAATTATAAATATTATATGTTAGAACAATTAGCAAATTATAGGTCGGAATCAAAATCATTGGTAACAATTATTATTCCTAAAAAATCAAAATTAGTTGATATTAAAAAATGTATATTTGATCTTAAACCAAGTATTGATAAAATTAAAAATAATAAAAAGAAAAATCTTGCAAACAAAGTGTGGTTTGAAATATTAAATTTTATATCAGATTATAAAAAAACTAATATAGTTATTTTTGCTGGAATAGTTGATAAGAAATTCATATTAGAATATAAAAAATTAAATAAAAAAAATGCAAAATATTGTTATTTATATGATAATAGATTTAGATTAGAAGCCGCTGGAATTTATTATAGTTCAATTCCAAGACATTTGCTTGTTACAAAAAAATGTATTTACACTATACCAATTGATTATAAAAAAGAATGGATTTTATTAGGAAATGATGAAAATATAGTTAAAGGATGTAATAATGTTATTAGAATCATTGCAATGGAAAATGATAAGGAAATGATTTATAAATATATCGAAAATGAAGAAACAAATGAATTACAAGAATTCATGGATCTTATCAATAAAGCAGATCACAAAGCAATATATGGAGTCAAAAATGTTCAAAAAGCACTGGTTAATTGTATGTTAAAAAAGATATGGATTGGTGGAGATGAGATTATTGATGTATCTGGAACAGGCGCCACGGTATCAAATATCAATCCAAATCATGATATATTAAAAAATTTTGGTAATAAAATAGGAGTTAAATGGTATTAAAGATTATTAAATATTATTAGATATAATGAATAAAGTTTCAGATATTGAAAATACAATAGGATGTTGGACAGAGCGAATAAATTGGAAAGAATATTTTATGTGTTTAGCACTACTAACAAGTTCGAGAAGTCCGTGTGAAAGATTACATGTAGGTTGTGTATTAGTTAAAGACAATAGAATCATTTCGACAGGTTACAATGGATTTTTACCTGGTGCAAATCATACAAGTAGAATCAGAAATAACCACGAACAGAGCACAGTTCATGCAGAGCAAAATGCTATTACAGATTGTGCTAAACGTGGAGTTATTTGTAAAAGTGCAACCGCATATATTACTCATTATCCTTGTATAAATTGCGCAAAAGTTTTATCAGCATCTGGTATTGATAAAATCATTTATAAAGATAATTATCATAATGATCCATTGGTTAAAGAGTTATTACAAGACGCGCATATACGGTGCAATAAAATTGTATAAAGATATTTGATTATAATTATTTATGAATAAAATACCATTAGAATTAACAACCAATATATTACAATACATGCAAATGCGCGACATTATAATATTGTCTCAAACAAATAAATCATATCAAAATGATATTAGTGAATGCAATATAGTATGGGAAAAAATCGGTAGACATTTTACACCTTTTAACATTTAAAACGCCGACTTAGTCAGCAAAAAAATATACAATTTGAAACAAAAAGATATGGATATTATTCCATACAGATCTGTTAAAAATCCCCACTATTCGTGTGCAGTGCCAATGATTTTATATAAACTTATAGATATTCATAATTATTTTTTTACTTCTTAAATAATTTTTTTTTGTTGGTGGGCAAAGTTTTATTGAGTGCATCAAATAATTTACCATAATTATATTTAACAAGGGCAAGAAGTCCAACAACAACAGCAGAAACAGCCGTCATTAACATACCGCGTCGTGCAGTATCTTTTTGTTCTCGTGTCATATGCTCATCGGCAACATATTCGATTGCTGATATAACGAGTCCGACAAAAAGAAGAACAGATATAACACCTAACATAATAGCCATCAAGTAGTTAACGCCTTTACCAAACTTTAATAGGCCGTGAAAACCATATGTAAAAAGAAGAGAGAAGAAAATAACCATAAGAACAATGCCCACAATAAGTTCAGCGGGTACAGACGAAAAAACGTGATTCATTTATATTATATTATATTATAATATTTTTTTTTACATCATACAGATAAAAAATCCATATCTCAAAATACCACAGATCAATTATGCTTTTTTGACAAGCAATATAATTAACTTTGCACAAGCATGAAAAGACTCAACTTTGGAAGCGAGTATAGAAAGACTTAAGTGTCCATCTGAAAGTTTCAAAGGTGTAAAATGAGATAAATATCTGTGATGTAAATGCACTTCTAAGTCAATCCTACTACTTCTCGAGCCGTCTACCACTTGATGCTTAACTTACGCAAGCATACTTGCGTAACACCTTTTCACGGATTGGTAGATTTTATTTATGAGTGTTTTTACTCCTTTATATTCCTTTTTAATCATATAATTAAAATTATATTTATTATTTTATGTGTTTAATCTTTTATTTTTTATGTAATTCAAAGAATTGTTTTAACAGAACTTATGTGTTCTAATTGCAATACCAAAAAAATATGGTATCTCAATAATTATTATTCCATATTTTTTTAACAGTGATTGGACTAATTCTTATATTATGGACTGTTTTTAATGTTTCAATGGCGTATTTTATACTACCATTTTTGAAACTATTAATTATTTTTATTTGCCGTTCGTTGTATTTCTTATTTCTTTTACTTTTTATTTTATTTTTTTTTATTTTTAAACCATTATTTGTAAATAAATAACCCTCTATATTAAATTTCCCATTATGTAAATTTTGATGACACTCTTTGCATAATACTATTAAATTACTTAAATCGTTCTGATGAATATGTTCAATATACTTATTGTCATCAGCCATTTCTTGAAATTTTATATGATGTGTATCCAATGAATTTATTGATCCGCACATTTGGCACTTATCTATATACAATTTTGAATTATATTTTGATACACTTGTTGATAATAAATCATTATTTTTATTGATTATTTTGTTCCGAATTTTAAACGCATTATTTATAAAATCATTATTATCTAGTAAATATTTTGCAACTTCCAACCCATATAATGAAGAACCAATACCATCTTTGATTTTTCTACGATAAATCATTTCATTATTATTAATTTCGACATGCAAGTGGCAGAATTTAATATTAGAATCTTTAACCAGTTCTTTTAATTTATGCAAATGCGTTGCGAATATAAAGCAGCTTTTTTTCTTAGATAATTCTGAAACAGACGCAGTTACAATAGATAAACCAGAAACTGTTTCTGTTCCTCTACATATTTCATCTCCCAATACTAAACTATTTTCATCTGAATATTTTAATATGGCTCTTAACTCTTCCATTTCAACCGTGAATGATGATTGTCCCTTAAAAATATTATCACTTCCTGTAATTCTTGAAAAAATCTTTGTAATTGGTTTAAATATCATTGTATCACATGGCACAAACATCCCTGCCTGTGCCATGATAACCGACAAACCAACCGCTTTCATTAATGATGATTTGCCGACACCATTTAATCCAAACAATAATATACCACTTTTATCAAAATCTATATCATTTTTGATGTATTCGATACCGCTTTGCAATCTCTCTATAATAGGATGCCTTAAGCCTTTAATAGTTAACGTGGCATTATCATTGACGATTGGTCTTATATAATTGTATTCGATTGCACATTTAGCATTTGATTTAGTATAATCAATTATCGAAATATCTTCTATTAACTCTTTTATAAAAATATTAAATTTTTTGTAAATGTATTCTAATGTTTTAGCAAAGCAATCTTTATTAATAATTTTAATTTTTTCTTTTAATAATTTTAATTTATCTGATTGTATTATTATTTTATCCGAAAATAATTTAACATTAGAACCTTGTGGCTTAAGTTTATACTCATTTGATTTGTTAAGTAATTTATATCTTTTTTTTGTGATTACATAGAAATAGCCATCTCTTTCAGTATAATCAAGTCTTATATAGGTATCTGTATCTGAATCATAATCTTCATCAATTTCAAATGATAACCTATCAATATCTTGTTTAAAATAACTAAACCCATTATTAATTTCATCTTGGATACTATCAACTTCTGGAAAAATATTTGTATTAAAAATAGACTCAGCAATTTGATTTATCGTATATTTGGACAAACTTTCAAAATTAAATGTATTTTTAAAATATTTCAATATCTTTTTAAAAGATTTATTCTTAAAATTATAAAATTTATTGCATGTTTTTACCAATTTATTACAATATTCAAGAGATAAATAAAAATTATATAATTCATGTGGATTAATTGTTTGTAAATTTATCTTTCTATTCAATCTTTCAATATCACTTATGTTGTTTAGAGATAATTCAATATCTTTAATATGTGGGGTAAAATGCTCAATCATATCATAATATTTTGAAAAACCAGTTAGCATTGGTTTGACAATATTTTTCCTTAATAATCTTTTCCCCATATTAGTAGACGTTTTATCTAATATTGAAACTAAATTATTAGAATCATTTCCGATAATATCTAGTTGATATAATGTATTATTATAGAGTGTTAGATGATTTGCTGATAGCCAAATATCTGGTTTTTCAATCTTTTCTATAATTTTTTCATTGTGTTCATATGCGAAATTTAATAAGTAAATAAAACTTTTTGCTGCATATAATCTCCTTTCAAGATCTATAAATTCTAATGCAGTGAGCATCCCTAGATTTTTATAAACTTTATTTAAAAAAATGTTAATATAATTTATTTTGTGTTTTTTGTTATCAGGTTCAATATTATATATTGTTCTGTGAGGAAACATTGATTTAATCTTTTCCAAATCGCTGATAATAATTAATTCTTTTGGATTATTTGATTCTATATATTGAAACATATTTTCATAAACATATTCCGGAGAATTAATAATTTCGCAAACATTACATTTACCAGTAGAGGCATCAAGTGTGCTCAAACCTAATAACAAATTCAATTTACCTGTTTTGGAACATAATGATTCTTCAATATAAATAGATGAAATATTATTTTCATCTTTATTAGAAATTCGGTTAATGTAAGTTCCCGGGCTTAAAATTTTTGTTACCTCTCTTTTGGGTTTTGGTGGAGGTGTTGTTTGTTCAACTAAAACAACTGTATATTTATTATTTAATAAAATCGGCAAAAATTTTGATAAAGCAGGTGATGGAAATCCGGCCATCAGACTATTTTTTCTATTATTTTCTGTTATAGTTTTATTTTTTCTTGATAATGTAATATTTAAAATATCTGTAATTTCTTTAATATTTCCAAATTTTTCTTTTGAGTTATCGACTCCATAAATTTCAAAAAAACTACCAACTTCCATAAGAATAACAGTTTTTTTTCCGTATTTTTTTGAAAACTTTTCAAAAAAACAAAAGTATTGATCAACAATAGTCATATTATATATTGTTTAAAGTTGTTTAAGTAAAGTTCTTATAATTCTTCCAAATATAATACCACAAAGATTAAATAAAATATCTTTTGAACTACCTGCCCACCAAGTAACATATTCTATATTATTACCAGAGCGTGTTTGCTGATGTTTAATAATATCTCCTTTTTTAGTTTCTAAAATATTTATTATTATTTCAATGATTTCCCATAAAACACCATATATAAATAAAACTATGCTATATTGAGGAAACATGTATGAATAAATTGTAAAAGAAATAAAATGACTAATAGGTCACCATGAGCAACAATTTTTACTTATTATTGGAATATTTATAATTTTTTCATTGAGTATGTCATATTTGGCAAAATCTTTTTTATATTTATATTGCATAAATTTGAAATATAATATAATCCCGACAGCATTTAATAAAAGAACAATTGATAAAATAATAAAATCTTTTTTTATTTTCATATAGTATTATTTTATATAATATATTCGTTAAGGGCATAAATAAATTATATTTCTATATTATATAAAATGTCAAGAAGAGAAGCATTTAGTTCAGATACTAATTTAGGGAAATCAAAAAAGATCGAAAAAGAAGCTTCGGCAAAATTTGATCATAAAAATTTACCAGAAGCATTTCTTAGTGTCACATTACCATCTAATACAATTGGAAAAACACGCAAAAGAGATTATGATTTATTCACATTTAAAGGAATATTATCACTTGATGATCCATCACATTCAAAATGGGGATTAACAGATTCTGCCGCAGCAATCCAGCAGCGAAACGAAGAGCATTGGTATAATAGAATTCATGGTTCTAGTGCAAAAAAACCAATGCTTTCAGGACTTACATCAGCACATGGTGAAGACAGAAAAACATTAATTGAGCAATTATTCGATGACGGCCCAGATCTTGATTATTTGGATGGAGCATATGACGGAATTACAATTGTAAGTACGAAATTAAAAACCCCTGGCGCACCACAAGGTTCTGGAACTGATTTATTTAAATTTAATGTTGTTTTTTCGAAAGAAAGATTGAATGCAATTAATCATGTGGCTGCTGTTAAATATGCAACGGATACGGGAAGTACTCCGCCCGGCGTACTCGGTCAAGGTGCTACTGCCAATTCTTATGATCTATTTGTCTATGATCAAAATCAGCCCGGACAATCAAAAGAACCAAATTCTGATCATCAACCAATGTTTTCGTTAGAAATTAGAAAAGGCGCATTCAAAGATCAGGGAATTAGAAAGTTTTTAAAATTAATGAGAAATAGTGTTAGAGGAGATGATACTTCGACAGATCCTAATAAAAGTAAATACAATGAAGCATATATTTTTAGACAAATGCTTGGAAGATATTATAAAAATTTGGTTAATTCAAAAGTTGATGGCCGTATGTTGGAACCTATGTTTTGTTTTATTAGGAGGGTGGCGGGTGAGTCTAATAAAAAAAATAGTGATACATTATTTGATGCGGATACATGTTTATTCGGATATTGGTTTGGTGTTAGAAATTTTAAAATAACAACAGAATGGCCCATGGATGAAAGCGAGCAAATTAAAGTAAAAGATGCAAGTGGTTCAGTTAAATCTTTGCGATTCAAGGACGTTAAAGCATCATTGAATGTTTTCTCAGCATTTCTTCATTTATCAAGATCTGTATTAATTAATATTCGCGAACTCGATTTAAATATGTCAATTAATCATATTGCTGGGCTTTTCACAGATGGTGTTGTATTAAGTGCAATCCAACCGTCGCCAAAAATGACTTGGTTCATCGCAGGTGGGGTACCAGCACAAGTACCAGCAAATAATGATTATGTCCTATTTGCCAACTCTGCGATAAAAGCAGCAACGCTGCGACGTGATATTATTGCATATTGTACAACAATGATGGCATTATTAAATGGCCTTGTTCTTGATGCGCAACATCAAATTTCACCTGCTCATTTAATTGCATTTGCAAATGCTTCAAAAATTTTAGTAAGTTGCATTACTACACGGGCCCAAGGCCAAGAATCAGCAATGGATGCATCGGATGTTATCAATCCCCTTATTATTGCTCAGACAACCAGTGATATTAAGGAATTATTAAGAAAACATAAAATGTTAACCAAAAAATTTATTGCCCCTGTTGTGTTGTCTGTATTAAATGGCGTTGCACCAGCGATGGGATACAAAGATATTGTTGCCTATTTAGAAGATACTGATAGAAAAATTTCAATGCTTAGTGCGAATGTAGGATATCAAACAGCAAAAATATTTAAAAATTTAAAAGTTATTAACAAACGATTAACAATTAAATTTAAACCAGATACAAAAGATGCGAAAATGTGGGCATATAGTAAAAAATCCCGAAAGTTTGGTACAATGACGACTGGAACGAGTTTTGGTGATCGTAGTTCAAAGCGTGGTTTTGAAGCATGTAGTGGAATTGGTGGGCCAAATGGGATTACAATTGCCATTGGCGAATCGTCATCCAAAAGAAAATTTATCGGGCGCTCAACATGGATTGATGCATTTAGATTTTTTCAATTTAATGGCTTAGATTTAGCTGCAACTGATTATGATAAAGAAATTGGCGATTCATATGGATTATTTGGAGCAGTTATGATAGCGCAAGCGTCTACGAGAAGAGCAATGACACAAGGAGTTTCTGGACAAAATACACTTGCTGGTTTGGTAACGACTTGTGATAAAGTAGAAACTTATTTGGAAAAACTTTTGAAACAAACACACAGCATGGGTGGTAGTATTTTTACGACTTATCAGACAGGAGAGGCCATTGATATTAATACAAATCCAAGTAAGTTAAATATAGGTGAACGTGTTTCAATGGCCGAATGGAGAAAAATTTATTTTCTTCTTCATGAAAATTACGGTTTCGGAATAACAGGAAATGACCCCAATGTTAAATGTGCCGGATTTGTAGGGGGTCCTGGACAGGCCGGGAATGAAGGTGATCCATTCAATGCAGGGGCGTACAATGTCGTAGCACCAGCACAGGGTAATCCAGGATGTGGTTGGAATCAAATTCCAATGGGAATTAGTGATGGTAATGGTGCTCAAATCGCGGGCAATAATTTCAGACGCCCAATTGATATTGGAGGAGCGGTGGTTAATTATACAGCGGCAGGAGCGGTGCAAGTAACAAAACATGCAAACAATCCGACCCATCCGATATTATGTGTACAGGGACATTCTACAATGGGCATTGAATTATCTGATTTTGTTGCACCTTATGCAAAGGGGGCAGGGGCTGCAAGTATTATGCACCACGGCGTACCAGGTATGGATGGTTATGATCAAGCGATCACGCAGCACGAAGGTTCTTTATTTCAGACACAAGCAGGGGCATTGCAATTTACAACATATGTACTGGCATCGAATAATCCAACAACTCAAAATTTGAATACTAACTTGGCGCAAGCGCTTCCTCCAACGGGTATTGCCACCCTTTCTGCGCTTGGGACAAATCATTACGAATCATTTATACTTGTTTCTGCCGCGGCTAATAGTGATACTGGTACTGGTACCGGTGCCAATAGAGGAGATAGATCAATGCGTGGCGTTTATAAACAAGATATCCAGGAAACATTAAATTTGGTTCAGGTTGCAAAAACACGTGTTGCAAAATTAATGAAAATTAAACAATCATTGATTATGCAAAATTCTCTACACAAGGCTACTGGCCAAGCCGCACATAAATTAGCATTGGTTTCTGCAACTCAACCAGGAACGCAATTGCGGAGGGGTGACCCCATTACATGGGCAAAAGATATGGCTGCAATGGGCGATCAATTAGCAAATATTATTAATTATTATTTATTGGCTAATCAGGTAGTCCAGGTAGCCCAGGGCGCCAACCATCCAGCAAGAGCAATATGCGAACAATGGTCTAATATTTTCGGATTACATGGCGCGGGAAACAATATTTTAAAATCAGACGGAACGGCGTTGACTTATGGTTTTGGAAACCCTGCGCCATCCATACATAATAATACCAATAATACTGCATGGGCCGGTCTGAATCCTACAGCATATGCCGGGCAACCAGCGGTGCTATCGGCTGTATATAATCAGCAGTTATTGGCTGTTTTTACTGTGCGATATGGACCCCCTGCCCAGCCCAATATATATTATCTTAGACAAGGTGTGAATGATATAGATATTTCGGGAATATCAAAAAATGATATTAACAAAGCAGTTATTGTTGGTGCGGTTAATACTCTTATAAACAGCATTGGTGCACATGTACTTCAACGGGAAACAAAATGTCAATTAATGTCTAGCGTTTATTCTGCCTATAATCCAATTGCAGTTGCAATTGCACCACTGAATACCACATTTAGAAAAGCCGGTTCGGGAGGTGGTTTAGTGATGGGTACGGCGGGGGTGTTTCCACCACTTATTCCATCAAATCCTGCTGCTAATCCACAAAATCAAAAAATAGCAAATCAAAATAACTCAGACCATGCATTATTACGTGTATTAATTGCACAGTGTAGGAGATTGAATGATTTACCACAGAATCAAGCGGCAGCACAAGCCGCGATGATACCAGCAGATTATACCGCAGCTGTTCCAGACGATGTCGCAAGTTATGCCAATATTTATGGCTTGGCTGCCGATGCAGCAAATGCGCAGGGCGGTCCATGGAATAAACTCAGAAATAGATTATTAAATTTGCATCATACTGCATTAAAAGCCATGGCTGAAAGTTTGTACCAAAATTTACAAAATATGGACTTATCCGCCGATTTATTAACAATGGAACAGCCAGCCGGACAGGCCGGACCAGCAACATTTGCCAAATTCGTTAATGCCCAAATGAAATTCAGACGCGATGCACCTAAGTTTTTGAAAATGTGTTATAATGCTGGTTTAACTTTCCAAATGCTTTTACCTCGCTTCGGATTTTTATTAGAACAAAATACAACAACAGCAGCAGCAATGGCTCCTCCTTTTCAAGTTATGCAAGGTCCAGCAGCTGCTCATGCTCCTGCTATAGGCGCGGCCAATCAATACAGAGTAAATCTTCCAGCAGCAGCAGGGGGGGTCGCTCAAGGCATGGACATTAGCGAAGTATGTTTACTTTTCGATGTATTTATGGGGGCGGCGAACCCCGGAGCAAACGGCGACGAACCTTATAAATATGAATGTGCCCCAATGCTTCCAAATTCAACGCTGCCAGATGTTAGAGTAAATTGTCCACTTGCATCATATGGCAATGTCGGGTGTGTTGAAGATGATATTAACAAACGATTAACAAATCCAAACTACCCTGGATACAAGTTCAGCGAGATAAAGGAAATTTTTGACCATATTAGAAAAAGAAAACAGGGGCTAAAACCATACACACAGTGGGCAAATATTGTGCCCACGCAGGTACTCGGGACAGGTCCCGATAGATTATGTAATAATTTACAAGGATGTAAATTGGGTAACAATTACATTGTTCAAAATCTACTTTTTGATAATATGGTAAGTATTGGCACTGCGAGTGCTAATCTGAATGGGGCTAGTTTTGCCCCCGTCGGCCAGCAAACGCCCACAGGGCCAGCTGCCACCGCCGCCACCGTCGTTGCCGATAACGAGATTGTTAATTTTGCGCAATTTGGTGGAATTGCCGGCGCCGGTTTAAAATATGAATCGGGAGGAGCATTGGCAAATACAAAGGTATTCGGACAACTTGTAATGGCACGGGCAGCCCGGGGCCCAAAAGGTTCGCTTGGAACAGCAGAATTATTTAGCGGATTTTCGCTTTCAAATCGGTATGACAATACCGGTCAATCGAGTCCTTCTGGTAATGGATTATTAGACGATGATCCAAATGGTCACCCTTACAGCACACATATTTATGACCAACAGTGGGGGGGCGGAATACCAAGATGTTTTTGCCATGTTCAAAATAATAATTATACAAATCCATACACATTGAACGCAACGACACTTGTTAGAATGCGTTCACTTGAATCTCTTGATACTGTAAGAGTATTGCAAATAGGCGGAGGACCATACCCGGGAATCACAACGCAAGTCGCAGCGAATATGGCAATCCGTAATACTGCAGCAGGTGCAGCAACATTAGCCGCAACATTTGCCGCTGCAGCAGGAGCGGATGCAAGCAAGGTGGGTCCACCGGTACAAGGAGTTATGTTAGAGCAAAATTCAAGACCAGATGCATTTTTGGATTTGATGTATAAAGAACCACCAGCAGCGGTACCAGCAGTATATGTTCCATCGGCTTGTGAACATTATGAAAAAGTAATGACTGAAACAGATAAGTTTGCCGATGTTAGTAGTTTTTTTAAAATTGGCAACACCAATTTAACAAGAACTGTAATTCAGGCGGGGGGGAATAGTTCTGCACAATTCGGCGGAAGTGCTAAACTGTGTTATAGCAGTTATGTAAATTATTTCAATCAGTTGTATGTGGCTAATCCAAAATTGGCAAAAAGACAAATGAAAAAACTTTTCAAAATGATTAAATAATCGAATATATTTTTGCTAAGGTGATTTTAAGTATCTGACCAAGTTAGTGTTTTACAGGAATTCATCATTATTTATAATTATTGTAAATAACTCTAAATAATATTATTTTTTTGCTTTTTTTGCTTTTGCTTTTTTAGCAGCTTTCGCTTTTTTAGCAGCATTTGCTTTTTTAGCAGCATTTACTTTTGCTTTTGCATTTGCTTTTGCTTTTGCATTTGCTTTTGCTTTTGCATTTGCTTTTGCTTTTGCATTTGCTTTTTTAGCAGCATTTGCTTTTGCTTTTGCATTTGCTTTTGCTTTTGCATTTGCTTTTTTAGCAGCATTTGCTTTTGCTTTTGCATTTGCTTTTTTAG
>Ga0114934_10000469_pt1 | contig 25560 bp, 16 predicted proteins | sample 4SBtaG_2_FD_99695 | JGI IMG/M metagenome (GOLD analysis project Ga0114934, IMG submission 99695) | Deep subsurface microbial communities from Kolumbo volcano to uncover new lineages of life (NeLLi) - 4SBTROV10_white metaG | ecosystem: Environmental > Aquatic > Marine > Volcanic ...
CACTACTACGTGCTTTCTAAAAATATATCCTTGAAATTATTGACTTTTTTAATTTAAACAGCTAAAAAAGGACTCATTTTTGACTTCAAGTGTTAAATATGGGGTAAACCGTATTTTACCAATAATCCTTGCTCACCACGAGAAGTATGATGGGTCAGGATACGGTAAGGTTACGGGGGATAATATCCCTTTAGGAGCGTGTTTTATCTGTTGCGGATGCTTACGATGCAATTACCAGTGACAGGCCGTATCGAAAGGCCATTTCCACCTTTGAGGCGAGAGATATCATCGCAAAAAGGGCGGGAAAGGAATTTGATCCTAAGGTAGTCAAGGCGTTTCTCAATGCATTTGCAAAAGGAGAAATGGAAGTTCCCAACCTGATTATCTAAAATTTAACCAATTTTGAGTTGCCCGGCATTTTCTACACATGAATAATTACCCTCTAAGAGGTTGCGCGCATTCTTGTGGGGAGGCAAAAATAAAGGCCTGTTCGAGAACAGGCCTTTATCACATGAACAATTTTCCTATTTGTTAGCAGGTAACCTTGAACACCATAGCCGCGCCATTGTCTCCTGCGGCACAACCCGCCCAGAGACCATATCCTCCTCCCAGCATGACAAGTTCCTCCAGAAGTTCGGCGATCAACCGGCCTGCAGTGGGTCCCTGTGGATGGCCGTAAATCATTGAGTTGCCATAGTTGTTCATCCAGTTGATGTCCATCCCCATCTTTCGGGACATGTAAATGTCATTGATAACGAAGGGGCTGTGGGTTTTTACGGCTTTCAGGTCGCTTACTTTGAGGTCGGCATTTTTTAATGCCATTTCTGCCGCTGGAACAGGGGCCTTTGCCATAAAGCCTTTCTGCACCCTGGAGTACCCATAGGAAACAACTTGAATTTCAACGTGGGGGTCCTTGCTTAGTTCCCTGGCCTTTTCTTTAGTAGTAATGATAAAACCACAATTCCCATCCGCAGGGTGTGTCTGTGCACCGTAGCTGTGAACGCCACCTTCCTCAACAGGCTTGAGGCGTGCAAGGCCCTCCGCAGTAGTGGGGATAATACCCTCGTCTTCTTCCACAAGCATCGTTTTCTTCTTAGACACCCTTACCTCGGCCGGAAACATATAGCGCTTTTGAAAGGCACGGTCATTTGCCAGGGCGTCGAGATACTGTTCATAACGCCTTAAGGTAACGGCATCACATTCCTCCTTGGTTGTTCCAATTTCCCTGGCTACGTTCTCTGCCGTCTGGATCATCTTGAGTCCCGCCCAGGGGTCCTTGTTGAAGTTGTCCATCATCCAGTTTTCGGATTCAACCTCCCCTCCTGGGCCAAGGGGATTGGGCCAGACGGTATGTGGGCCATTGGAACACCTGTCCGTCATCAGGGTAAATGCCGTATCATAAACCCCAAGTTCAATATTGGTTGCAGCGAGATAGATGCATGTCGTGGAAGTGGTACAGGCCTGGTTAATCATAAGGGCAGGCAAGTCTTTTTGACCGTCAACCATCATGGCCGCTGCCCAGGTATGGCTGTAAAACAGGTGGTGCTGGGCAATGGTAATGCCAAGGTAGAAATAATCAAACATCGTGGGGTCATAATCGCTTGCAAGAAGCCAGCGGCGAGCTGTTTTAGCACCTAATTCAATGGAGTTTTCATTGGCCATGGAACCCTGCCACCGGCAGAATGGTGTGGAATAATATCCTTTGTAGGGAATGTAGACCTTACTTGGCATAATCTGGTACCTCCTGAAGTTTTGTTTTTTACCCATTCATTGGGAGTAGTTAAGCATCCTTTCAAAGGTGAATATTTTCACATATTGGGAATAAAGTCAAGAGAATTGGTGGAAGAAAAATGTAAAGGCCAATGGTATAAAAAAGGAAAGGGCCCATAATGCATAATTTTAAATACTAAATATGAAAAAGGATACTGTGACTAACCGGATTGGTATGGCTTCCCGCCTATGTAGAACTGGCTCATAAAATGGGCCTTAGCAATATGCTTAATCAACGTCTTTGAGTAAGGGCGAAGACACGGGGGTGAATAAGGAAGCAGGGAAGATCTGCCTCCAGGAGAGTATAAATAACTTAAAACTGAAGGGGGAAAAGAAAGGAGGGGTGTTAAAAACTTTGTTAAGTTATAATAGCTAAAATTGACCTTCTTTGGCCCCTCAATATCCCACGTCTACATTTATGTAACGGACTCTTGACATACAAGAAGGTTGACAATCAAGGTGATTTGTACTATATCTAATAAAAAAATAAAGCGATGAAGTCCGCTGTTGGAACCGCCCCCTCGGACGGGCTGATGACTTCTAATCCACATCTTTGAAAAGGGGTAGAAGCCATGCGCGCTTACCCTGTCAGAAAAGAGGGGGTAGTCATAGCGATACCCTGCAGGTGCTTGAGCCTGACAGGGTTTTTCTTTACAGGAGGCGACCATGCTTGACCATTATAAAGAACTCAGGCAACAGCTCATAGAAAAAATTGGAGCCATTCAGGAAATCTCTTCCGGCAGGGATAATGGGAAAATTGCTGATAATCTCGGGGAAATCAGAGAAAAACTCATCGAGAATAGATTCCATCTGGTTGTGCTGGGCCAGTTCAAACGTGGAAAATCCACATTTATCAACAGCATCATTGGAGAACCAATCCTCCCAACCTCTGTTGTCCCCCTGACTTCCATCGTGACAATGATCAAGTACGGGCAACAGAAGAAGATTGAGGTGATTTTCGATGAAGGAAACAGGCAGTTCATCTCCCAGGAGGAACTGCCGGATTATGTAACGGAACGGGGAAACCCCAAGAATGCAAAAAAGGTAAAACAGGTTGAAATAGCCTTTCCTTCTGCGTTCCTGAAAGATGGGATCTTTATTATCGATACCCCGGGTGTGGGGTCCACTTTCGATAACAACACGCAGATGACCTATAACTATCTCCCAAAAGTGGATGCTGCACTCTTCCTGCTGGCCGTGGATCCACCTATCAGCCAGTCGGAGATTGAATTTTTAAAAGATATCCAGAAGTACGTGGAAAAGATATTTTTCATACAGAACAAGATCGATTATCTAAACGAGGAGGAGCGTCAGGAATCAATGGCATTCTCAAAACAGGTTATCGAGGAATCCCTGAATAGGGACGACATTGAAATTCACCCCCTGTCCGCAAAGCTGGCACTGGAGGCAAAAAAATCAGGGGACGAAATGATGCTGAAACAAAGCAGACTTCCAGAATTCGAATCAGTTCTCGGTCAATTTCTGCTCAAGGCCAAGGGGAAGACCGTGTTGAGCTCAGCCCTGAACGGTACCAGAAGACTCCTGTCAGACGAGGAACTTACCATACAACTGGAAAACCAAGCCATCGAAACCCCGCTTGAGCAACTTGAGGAAAAAATAAGATTATTCAAAGAAAAAATGGATGTCATAAAGAGGGATCGAGAAGACATTAAATATTATTTTGATGGAGAGATACAGCGCATCATTGACGTGCTGGACAGGGATCTCGAAAGGCTGAAAGACCGTGAACTGCCAAAAATCCTTGCTGAACTGGAAAAAAAAGGCAAAGCAAACAAAGACAAGGGTATAGCAGAATACATAAAAACTATGGAGTCTATCCTTCACCAAGGGATTGTCCGTACCTTTGATGATTGGGTTGTTCAGGAAGAAGAACGACTGAATGAGCAATACGCACAGGTGTCCAGGAAATTCTCTGGAAGAACCAACGAGATCATTGAAGCCATCTTGAAGGCATCCGAGGAACTCTTTGACCTCAAAATTGAAAGATTCAGAACAGACGAGGCTATTGCCAGTGACAGCGGGCTTTACTACATGTTGGGCGATCCCCCGAAATTTTTCGACCTTGAAGGGGCATTTGATTTCTTTTCTAAACGAATTGTCCCCCGTAAGTTTTCCCACAACATGGTCCTGAAAGATCTAAAAAAGAAGCTGCCTGTCATGATCGACAAGAATTGCGGAAGGGTCCGATGGGATTTCATGGATCGAATCAAGCGAAGTTTCATGAATTTTCGTTGGGACCTGAACCTGAAAATCGATGCAACCGAACAAGGAATCAGCCAGGCCATTGCCAAGGCCATAGCCCTGAAAAACAAAAATGCCCAGGATATGGAAAAGGCCAAGACCGCCATCAAAAACGATCTTGACAAAATTCTTGCCCAGAAAATAGAGCTCAAAGAAATCGAAAAAGCCATTCAATCCCTTTAGCGCCTGATCTTCCTCACAACCTGTTTCCATCCCTTTGCTTAGAGCAAGATGAAGTTCCAGTGCCTCGAGAAGAATGTCCGTTGAAAGGTGAAAGAATTTGTAATCATGCACAGAAGGTTGTATTTTCTACGCAATTTTTTTATGAACCCGAGGACCTGTACATTCTTCGACTGGGTTGCCTTTCCGGTTATTTCCCAGGCAGAAATCCATTTTAAAAAAGGCCTTAACATCATCTTCCTACATTAATTTATCACGGGATAAGTATCGATTTTTATGCGGTGAGGGCCACTTATTGACAATTGGGGCGGTTTTCTTTATCTTATCCGGACCAAATATTGTGGCATTTATATATCTAATATATCTTTGGAGGAAAATCAGAAGATGAAACCGAAAATAGTTAGAAGGTTCTTCCTGCCTGTCGTCCTGTTATGTATCGTCATGTTATTGAATACATTGTTAGTGAAAAACTGTTTTGCCTATCCTTTTTTAAAGGAAGTTACCAGGAAGTTTTATCCCAATGCACATGCCGTCCTGGCGAATGAAGTTGAAAAGCTTCATTTTAAAAAAGACGGAACATATGTCGATGACGATGAGGTTTTCCTGACTATTTTAGATGAGGATGGCAGGCGGTCTGAAAAGATTCAAAGTTTCTATATTGACCGGTACTATGCGAATTTGAATGTCGAGGTAATGGAGATTATCAAACCGGATGGCCGTAAGATATCAGTGGACTTAAAGACAAACTCCCGTGAAGATACTCCCCTGTCCAACACGGAAGCCAATATCTATAACCCAAAACTTAAGGTACTGAAGGTCTTTTTGCCTAACCTGCATATCGGTGATACCATCCATTACAAGATCCATCGTGACTACTTCAAACCGGTTATACCCCGTAACTTATACGGACTGGTTTTAGGGCAGTACACCTTCCCTGTAAAGTCTTATACCTTTACTATAGCGGGGCCCGCGGATGTAAAGCTACACACCCTGGTCAAGGACAAGGTGAAGGGAACTGTTTCTTTCAGACAATGGGTAAAGAATGGGAGGAAGGTCTATCGGTGGGTGTTTAAAAATGTCCCCCAGATAACACCCGAGCCGTCTATGCCACCGTTTATTCGGGTGGCCATGCGTCTGCTTTATTCCACCCTTTCCTCATGGGAAGATGCGTCCCGCTGGTATGCATCCCTGGTGGAACCGAAGCTTGTACCAACTCCGGAGATCATCAGCAAGGTAAAGGAGCTAACAAAAGGCCTGCCTGATGATAATGCGAAGATCCGTGCGATTTTTTATTTTGTTGCACAGAAAATCCGATATATGGGGATCACGGCAGAAAAAAACCGGCCAGGTTTTGAGCCACACGCCGTAGGATTGACATTCAGTCGAAGGTACGGGGTGTGCCGGGACAAGGCAGCCTTGCTTGTAAGCATGCTCCGGGTAGCGGGTCTAAGGGCCAACATGGTGCTGGTAAGTATCGGGAGCAAACTGGATAAGGAGATACCGGTTCCCTATTTTAACCATGCCGTTGCTGTCGTCCGGGGTGCCTTGGGCAGGTCCCTCACCTTTATGGATCCCACCTCGGAGACAAGCAAGCAATTCTTCCCCGATTATGAAAGGGATTCCTCGTGTCTGATAGCGGATAAGAGGGGGGAGGTCTTGCGAATTACCCCTGCCCTTCCTCCGGAGCAAAACCTTTTTCAGGTCACCATACGGGATGCGTTTTTAAAAGATCAGACCTTGCGTGGGGAACTGAGGGCTGTTTGTACGGGGTTTGTGGATACTGCCTTTCGGTATCTCATGATGGTCAAAGGGAAAGAAGAGAGGGAGGAGTTGCTGTGTCGAATGTTCAAGCGCCGGTATCCCGGTGTAGAAATGGGGAATATATCCTGGTCTGATCCCGCCGACCGCAGCAGGCCATTCTCGTTTTCCTTTGACTTCCGTGTCAAACATGCTGCCATCGGCTGCGGAGACGGCATGAAGTTCCTGCTCCCCTTGAGCAACATGGAAAATCCGGGGGTGCTTGACCGATGGATCCTGGGGAAGGCAGATATGGTTTCTCGTCGGTTCCCGCTGAGGTTCGGGTATACCTACATGACGCGGGTAACCGAGGCGACCCATTTTGAAAAAACGCCCTGCGAGATCATTCTTCCCGTGAACGAAAACATCGTAAATGATATTGCTGACTACCAAACGTCTTTCAGCCTGAAAGCAGGGTCAACGCTTGTAACCCAACGTGTCTTTGCCCTGAAGAAGCTTGAGGTGACCCCCGAGGAGTATCGTCAAATCTTGGCTATTCAACATGACAGGAGGCAGAGGGTGACCTTGCCCATTATCTTAAGGAGTGAAAATTGAAACGTTTGCTGTTTAATCGGCTCATAAGGTGGATTGCAAGCTGGGCATTTTGTTTAATAATTCTCGCTTCTCCGGCTTTAGGGCAAAAGAGTCATGGCTTGGATTTAAAGGCAGCGGATGCCATCCATGAAGTCATCGAGAAATCCTATAAGGTCAATAAAAACGGAAGTTACACCCTGACCGTACATGTCAGGACAAAGGTCCTGACCTACAAGGGAAAGAAGGAACATGCAGACTTCAAATACCCTTACAATTCCGCCTACCAGTCAGTAAAGGTTTTGGACGCCCATACCCTGACCCTTGAGGGTAAGGTGATTCCCGTCGAACCCAAAGAGATGCATGATATCAATGACCCGGAAGATGCCCGTGCCACAATCTACTCTTACGAGCGGTTGAAGGTAGTCAATTTTCCCTCGGTGGAGCCTGGGTCAACGGTGGAGATCAAATTTGAACTTCACTCTAAACGCGGTTTCTGGGCGATGGAGTGTTTCAGGCTAAGCGACCCTGTGAAACAGAAGATAGTAACTGTGACCTTACCTGATACTTCAATCCTGCGCATCAAACCCCCATACATTCGACTTGAAAACACAAAGAGACAGGAAGGGGAGAACGTGGTGTATCGCTGGGAGGCGAGAAACGTTCCAAAGCGCATCTATGAACCGATGCTCCCCCCCATAGAGAATCGAAAGACCTGCCTGTTTCTTTCCACCTTCAAATCGTGGAAGGAAGTCGCCGGATTTTTCGGGAAGATCCTAAAGGAGCCTCCTCTGTACGAGGATGTGAAAGGATTTAAAGGGGAAACTCCCGATCACCTCTACGTCAATTTCATGAAACACTTTACCATTTATCCCATCGATTTTTTCCATACGGCCTTGACCCTCCAGGCCCCTGAAACGACCTTGAAAAAGGGGTATGGCTCTCCTATGGACCTCGCGCTCTTGTTCTACGGGATTTTGAAAAAGAAGGGATTTGTCCCCAGGTTCCTTGTAATGAATTCCGGAGGCGTGATGCTTGGTGAATTTAAGGAAATGCCGCTGCCTTTCCTTTTTGATGATGCGATCGTTCGCTGTAAAGGCAGTGATTATGCCTTTTATGCCAAGGACCTTCCACCCGGATTTACGGGACTTGAGGGAAGGCAGTTGGTGCTCGATTTAACGACGGGAAGACTGGCACCATCCATCCAGCGCTATGAAAATCGCTCTATCGCCCACCTGTCGCTGGCGCCCACCTCATCCTTTGACCTTGAAGGGGTATTTTCCATGCGATCGGAAGGAATGCAGGCAGTTTCGGTGCGTAACTGGCTGAAGTACAAAACAAGGGAGGAGTGGCGGATTGCCGCCTCCCAAATCCTGCATGGCATTGATCCGATTGCGCGTCCTGAAGGAAAGATAACTAAACAGGGGCTTAACACACTGACGATACCCGTGGTTCTTGCAGGGAAATTCTTGATTCCCAGACCCTTCCCAAACAACGGTAATCTTTCATTTGTTACCATCAAGAAGCCCGACCTGCCTGGGGGACTGGAAACCTGTCTTGAGACGCGGAAAGGGCCGCTGATGGTAGGGAGGGACTTCACCGGGATTTTTGAACAAAAGATTGCCCTTCCCAAGGGATTACATGTCCTTCATCACCCACCGTCACGGAGCGGTTCTCTGAAGGTAATGGACTTTGAGCTTGGGGTCCACATCCGTAAAAATGAATTAATCTTCGGACGGAGAGTTCATTTAAAACGCGGAATTCTCTATCCGGGCACGGCTGCCTATTTCAGGTTTGTTAAAGCGATTAATGCCCTGTATCGCCCTGCCAACCGGCTGATTGTGCTTGAAAGAATGCGTTGATTTGTCATGGAGGCAATACTTTTTTACACAATAACGCAAAGGTAAAAGGCTAAAAAGTGCAAGCCTAAATATAAGGGCCAAAGTATTATCTTTGACGACTTCGCAAAAAGTCCAACTTCTGTGTTGTGCTTAATCCCCTGCCCTGTTAAATTCTCGCAAGCGAGACGGCGAAGCCGATTTAACAGGGTGAATCATTGCAGCGTACTATAATTGCGCCTAATCCTAAAGGATATGCACGCCTTGAATTTGAAGCTTTTTCCCTTGCCTTCTAATTCTGAGTTTTTGAGGGTGCATTATCTTTAATTAGATGTGAGTTTCTTTTTAATGTAATAAGAAGATACGCTTTGGGGTCTCTTTCCCTCTCGGAGATTACCACCTTTGGAGATCTGATCCCGAGATTATCCAGGCTGTTTCTCCCCTTGACGATGAGGAAGGAACGGGGGTGATTGTAAAGAAAGTCCCTCGCCTTTTTGGGATCGATGAAATATGGCACGGGAGTCTTATCGAGATAGAAATAGAGAATACTCCGGTCTGCAGAACCATAAACGGCGACAGGGCTGTTCTTTATCGCGGCGTTGACTTTTTTGCAGAAGGGAACGAAGGGACTAATAGAGGCGACAGCGGGGGTTGCAAACCAGAAATAGACACCCATGAACAGGTAGATTCCGGCAAAGATGAGGAAAAATGCCTTGGCAAATCTATGTTTCACGATCATGATGATGCTCGCTCCCGCCAGGAGAAGGCCACCGGCAAGGGGACAAAGAAGGGGCTGAAGCACGGATACGTAACGTGGAAACATCTCAGGTAGAGGTGTAAAAGGTAACACGAGAAAGGCGATGCCGAATAGCGCGGCCGCTGTTGCCGGTATGAGCCAAAGGACCGTTTCCAATCTGGAATGTGCTTTAGAAAAACTTGAACGCAGAAGTGTGAATCCCAGCAGGGCACTGAAAGGCGCAATCACGGGGAGCAGGTAGTAACCCCGTTTGGAGCCCGACAGGGTGAAAAAGGTGAACAGGCACGCAAACCACAGGGTGAAAAAGAAAAAACCATTGTCTCCGGTGATGTCTCTTTTTTTTAAGGCATGGAGAAGAATGGGAATCATCAGTGTCCACGGGGAAAGCGTGATGAAGATATAGTAGAAATAATAGAAAAAGGAGGCCATGTGATCGAAGGGATGAAAGAAACGGATAATATTCTCTTTAAACACAAGATAGAGGGCCACTCCCGAATGTGTTGCTTCAAAGTCAAGGAAAAAAGGAACAAGGAACAAGGCTCCTCCGAGGATCGCAGCAAAGAAAAGATGAAGTAGGAACCGTTTGCTGAAAAAAACCCTTCGGTTTTTGGCAAGTAGGTAGGGAAACACACCCAATGAGGGGAGAACAAACCCCAGCAACCCCTTCATCAGACTTGCCAGACCCGCGATGATAAAGAAAGGGTAGAGCCAGGTCCCGCAGGCTATGTCATGGCGGTGTTTGACAAAAAACCAGACACTACCCAACATGCCCGTAAGGGTTAATGTGTCGGCATTGGCGGTGCGGCTCCAGTGGAGCAAAGGGTAGTGAGTCATAAAAATCAACGCTGTTAGGAGGGCGGCCTTTCTGTCCCAGAATGAGCTGGCAACAAGATATAAAAGAATGGTGCTTAGAATGGTGGCGGCAGCGGAAGGGAGCCGCGTCGTTGTTTCTGTTACACGATTTTTGGGCAGGCTGAAAAGGGCAATGAGCCAGTACGAACCCACTGGCTTGTCCCGATATGGGATCCCGTTGATTTTCGGGACGATCCAGTCATGGGTCAAAAGCATCTCCCTGGCAGCCTCACCCCACCTTCCTTCCGATCCTCCAAGGGGACGGCTTCCCAGGCGAAACAGCAAAAGGCTGCCTCCCAATATAAGAATGATTAGAACATGGGCAACGGGAGACGTGATGAAAGAGCTTTTGATGGAGGCCATTCTACTCTATAACCGCCTTACGAAATCTTCGAGGATGTAGAGACCCAGCCTGCCCTGCCTGGCAGGGTCGTTCTTTTAATTCTTCGGATGGGGATAACGTCACGGGAGGTTTTATGTGCCTCATATAAATTCCGGGCCATTTCCATGAGGGGGACAATGACGTATCCTTGTGATTTTAGTTTGCCTAAAAGGGTTTTGAGAAATCTGGTGTAGGGCCCCCCCTCAACCTCGGCATGGAGGGCCACGACGGGCCAGGGGGCGTTTGACACGGCGCCGGTAATTTTGGTGACCCACCTGTCCTCGTTTGTGATCCCGGCCGTCAGAAGTTCCTCCAGGCAGGGTCCGGTGGTTGGGATTTGCAGGGGTGACAAGGAATCTTTGTCAATCATCAAAAAACAGGGGGGGCTATTGCGCAGGTCACTGGCGTAAAGAAGGTTCATTCTTGTTTCTGCCATAAGCGATGCTTCGGTGATTTTCCAGGATGGGGCGGCCACAGCGCGTGCGGGGTGGCCTAAAATGGCCTCATAGGCCAGCATGGCCTGCCGAAACTGGTTTTCGATATCACCTATAGACATGGTTTCTATATGGTCCTGCCAGTAGCGGTGATCCCAGGCATGGATCTCGCACTCGTGTCCTTCCGCCTCAACCTGGCTGACGATCTCCGGAAATTTCGTGGCAATGGGCCGGGCGGGAAGGAGGGTCCCGGACAGAACAGTTCGGAGACCATACAGGCTTGGCGCCCTGGTCTTGACCATCTTCTTCAGAAACCCTTTTTGCCGGAAGACATTGAATATCGCCTTGCCGGAGTTATCCGGGCCGAAGGATAAAAAGAAGGTTGCCTTTACCTGGGCCAACTTGAAGATCTCTAAAAGCCGGGGCACCCCGTCACGCATTCCGTCATGGGTATCCACATCGACTTTAAGAGATAATAGTTTTTTCCCTTCCATGAGGAAATCAGAGTTGACCTAATTCGTCCGTAGCTTCCTGGTTGCTGATTCCACTATAGAACTGGATGGTCTTTCTAAGCGCCTCGTCGATGTCTGTTTGAGGTTCCCACTTTAACAATTTCTTAGCCCTCGTGATATTCGGGACACGATGCTGCATGTCCTCATATTCCTTTCCATAATACGTTTCAGCAGGAATATCCTCTATCCTTGCCTTCTCCGCCTTGCCGCGCAACGGTCCGAATTCCGCGAGAATTTCAACCATCCGCTGTGCGAGTTCCCGGATAGAGATATCGTTTTTAGGATTTCCCAGGTTGAAAATTTGACCGCCACAGACATCATTTTCGTTTTTAATGATTTTCATCAGGGCATCAATGCCGTCATCGATGTATGTAAAACTCCTTCGCTGTTTCCCCCCGTTGACAAGGCGGATGGGTTCTTCCCGGAGCAAGTGGCCCAAAAACTGGGTGACCACGCGGGAGCTTCCTTCCTTTGGGGCATCGATCCGGTCCAGGCCGGGTCCTATCCAGTTAAAGGGGCGAATAAGGGTGAATTGCAACCCCCTGTCCCGGCCATACGCCCAGATGACGCGGTCCATGAGTTGCTTGGCGCAGGCATAGATCCACCGTTGCTTCTGGATAGGGCCATAAACCAGGGGGCTTGTTTCCTCGGAAAATTGTTCGTCCGGGCACATCCCGTAAACCTCCGAGGTGGATGGAAAGATAACCCGGGTATGGTATTTCACGCACTGCCGGATGACACGGAGATTCTCCTCGAAATCGAGTTCGAAGACCTTAAGGGGGTCCTTCATGTAGGTGGCTGGGGTGGCAATCGCCACGAGCGGAAGGCAGACATCGCATTTTCTTATGTGGTATTCAATCCATTCGCGGTTGATGGCGATATCCCCCTCAAGAAAATGGAAACGGGGATGATTGAGCAGATTTCCAAGTTTATAGGTTGACAGGTCCATGCCATAGAGTTCCCAGTCGGTTTCAGCAAGGATCCGTTTGGTTAGATTGCTTCCGATAAATCCGTTGACGCCAAGAATGAGGATTTTCATGAATGGCTCCTGTTAGGTTGTCACGTCTCTTCGATGATCAGGTTCGATCCTGCTAACTTCCTCGGTTTTGTCCTCTGATTCGGGGACCGGCGCGTTTGCGTAGATATGCTTGATAACGTAGTTGGGGTGCCCCCTGACCTCCTGAAAAATGCGGCCGATGTATTCACCCAAAAGTCCAAAGGCGATGAACTGCCCCCCGATAAGGATAAACAGGATGGCAAACAGGGTAAAGACGCCTTGAGCGGCCCATGTGGCCCCCAGGATGATACGGAGGAGAATAAGGATAAACCCGAATGATATTCCGATAATAGCAATGATTGAACCCAGCAGGAATAGCAGACGCAGCGGGGCAAGGGAGAGACTTGTCATGAGGTCCAGCTGCAGGCTTAAAAGTTTAGTGAAGGAGTACTTGGAAACACCCCCGGTTCTCGGGGCATGGGCCACGGGTATTTCAACGGGGTTTTTGGCGTAAAGTGTGGCAAGCGCCGGAATGAAAATCCGGTATTCTTTCTGCTTTGCGAGTTGTTTGGCAATATCGCTGGTATATCCGCGAAGCATGCAGCCGAAATCTTTAAGAGAGACACCGGATATTTTCCGGGTTATTCGGTTGACTATGTCAGAGGCAAACCTCCTGAAGAAGGGGTCCTTTCTTCCCTCCCGGTAAGTGCCGATGAGGTCATGCCCCTTCTTGAAGGCCTCTATTAGCCTGGGGATCTCTTCCGGGGGGTTTTGAAGGTCGGCATCCATGGTAATGATCCACCGGCCCCTTGCGTTTTCAAACCCTGCCATGACAGCGGCGTGTTGGCCGAAATTCCGCGAGAAAGTGAGGACTATGAGCTCTGGATGGGTTTGCTGCTGGGCTAAAAGCGCTTCAAGGGTTCCGTCCGTTGAGCCGTCGTCGATACAGATAACCTCGAAGGGGAATTCCAGGCCGTAAAGGATGGGGAACAGGTGCTGAAAAAGTGGGGTAATGTTGACTGCCTCATTTTTCATGGGGATAACAATGGAAAGGGTGGGATGATTTTTATCTTCCATATTATTTTATTATATCGACATATTTTGTGTTAGACAACCGTTTCAGATGCAATGTGCTGTTGAGCCTCTTTTTGTAAAGGGCAGCCCGGCTAAATAGCATTTTTCGAAGGGATTTCTTTGACATGGGTTGGTAGCTTTCCTGGGGATGACCGGGGTATTTTCTCAGGCATAGGCGCTTTTAACCGGTATAATTGAACCTTGAAATGCCGGGAATAGTCCTGGCCGGCAAGAAATTCAAGATTCGTTATCAGGGCCGGAGGTAATTTCTCTGCCTCCTTTTTTGGGATAACGAGCAGGGTATTGGGGTGTGCTTTGAGGAATTTACTCAAGGCCTTGGGATCGCTGAGAATTTTGACATACCTACCTGTGTCGAAGGGGATCATAGCACGTGTGAGTTCGCTTATTTTGTATCCGGCGATGGGGGCCTCGCGTGTGACATAGGGCTTCATTTTGACTGTAAAGCGATGGATGCTTTTAACCGGGTCCATAATCCGAACGGCCCCCTCGTGGTAGGCTAAAAAGAGGATAATGGCTGTGGCGAAAAGGATCAGGCAGGACGGAGCGGTTTTGGTTTTGAGTGCCCGTAAAAACCTGTTTGCGAGGAAAAGGAAGGCGATAATTCCGAGCGAGACGATGAGCACGAGCATCGGCGCCAGCCGCTTGATCACGGGAGCCATCTGGTATCCCCTTGGGCCGATGCCTGTAAGGACAATCACAACGGATCCGGCAGCAACACACAACGGAATAAGGGTAAAAAGGCCCAGGAGGAGCTGCAAGGTCCATCTTTCGAGGGACGTTGCCGGATGTCCCCGATGGCAGGTATGGTCAAACCAGCCGCCGATCCCACAGGCAAGCATGGGATAGATGGGGACAAGGTAAAGCCCCCGCTTTGTCGCCGGTAGACAGAGAAGCATAAACCCCCCTGCGAACAAGGAAAGTGCCATAGAAAGCCCCTTTCGTTTTTCGCTTTCGAGGGATTTGGGGGGATGAATCAAAAATGCGAGGGCGGCGGGCAGTGCAATGATCCACGGGATAAAATCCTGGGGAAGTTTCCCAAAGTAGTAGGCAAAGGAATGTTTGTGCCCCCCGACGTAATGGCTAATGGCGGACGGCAGTATACGTCCCAGGGTATTTTGAAGAAGATATTCCCGAATGACATGTTTCCCCCCAATTCTGTACAATTCGATGATCCAGGGGGCGGCGATGGCCGCGAAGACGAGGACCCCCACGGCAATTTGAGGTACAATGCGTTTAAACTCCCCGAAATCCCGAAACACGATGAGGGTTAAAATTGCCGGACCTACGATCAGACCGGGCCCCACGAGCCCTTTGGAAAGGAAGGCCAGCCCAGCAGCTATGGCCATCAGTTCATATCCGATCCATTTCCCCTTTGGATTTTCCGAGGAATAACCTATAAAAAACCCGTAATACCCAAGGGTTACAAAAAAGAACAGGGCATTATCCACAAGGCACCGGTGGGAGATGACTGAGAATTCAGTCAATGTGGCGAGGATAAGGGCAGCAAACACCCCGGTTCTCTCCCCTGCAATCCGTTTACCAATGAGGTAGGTGAAAAGGAGGGTCAAAAAACCGAACAGGGCGGAAGGAAGGCGGGCGGTTCCATCCGATACGCCGAAGCATTCGTAGGAAGCGCTCATGACCCACCAGTACAGGGGGGGTTTTTCAAGAAAGGGAGTTTTGTTCAATGTCGGCATGGCATACTGGTGAGTAAGCCACATCTCCCGCCCGATCTCTGCCACCCTTGGCTCATCGGGTTTCCACAGGCTGCGTGAAAAAATTCCAGAGATGGAAATAGCCGCCAATAGGACAATAAATAGAATTTTTATACGAATCTTATAATTTTCCAGGTTGTTTCCCCTTTTTGCATGATCACACGTATCAGAATTCTTGCCATTTCAATAGCACCTGCCATAAGCGTTTTCTCAATCCTTTTATTTCCCTGTTTGGCAGTATCCATTATTCCACATATAAGATGACCACAAAATGATGGAAACATTACCACTTTTTAATGAAAGTACGGTTTCGCCCGGATTTCATAAAACAGAATGTTAGTGTCGGCACGACGATTAGGGTGGCAAGGGTAGCGGACAGGAGCCCACCAATCACTGTAATGGCAAAGGGCTGAAAAATTCTTGAGCCTACCGTTGTTCCTATGGCAACCGGGAGTAAGGCGAAGATTGTCGTAAAGCTTGTAAGAAGAATGGGTCGCAGGCGCACCGTGGCCGCGGAGAGGATGGCCTGACGAATTTCACTGCCTCCCTTAATCTGCTTGTTGACAAAGTCCGTAAGTACGATGGCGTTGTTAACAGCAATCCCCACAAGGGTAAAGGCACCCATGCCCACAGACACGTCCACACCCTGCCTGGTGACAAGCAGGGCCACTAACGCGCCCACCAGTGAAAGAGGTATGGTGAGTAATATAATAAGCGGCTGGAGCCACGAGGAAAACTGCATAGCCATGATAAGATAGATCAGGACAATGGCTGCAATAACAGCCCCTGCCATTTCGAGGACCGTATTCATGAGGACCTTGTACTGTCCCGTGAATTCGAAGCTGTACCCCGGAGGGAAAGAGATGTTTCTGAGCTTGCCTCTCAAACGGGAGACCACCTTGGGGATATTCCCTTCCACATCCGCAAGAAGGGTGATCTCGCGCCGTCCGTTAAGGCGTGTGATGGCGGAAGGGGTATGGAGGATTTGCACATCGGCGACGCGAGAAAGGGGCAGGCTTGTCCCGTCATGAGCTACAACAGGGATCCTCTTTAAGGACGCAAGATCGAGGGGGGTCCTAAAGGCAATTTTTACAATCACCGGTATGGCTGCCCTCTGCCGGATAATCTGTGTAGCCTTAATCCCAAGACGCGCTGCCTTAAGCGTGTCTAAAACATCCTGTGTTGTTACACCGTAGAGGCCAAGCCGCGCATTATTTAGACGGACCTGGACCTTTGGGGTTTTTATCTTTGTGTTGTTGACCACGTTACTGATGGCTGGGTCGGTGGATAGGACGTTTTCAACCTGGTTTGCCAGGCTGACAAGGGTGTCTGTATTATTTCCATACAGGGTGATACCAAACAGTGCGGGAAGTCCCGAAAAGCTCTCGTCAATCTTTTCCTGCGTGGGCTGATGATACAGAAATGCGACACCCGGTATCTTTGAGTAAGAGACCTTGAGTGTATCCATGATGCTTGTTAGTGAACGGTGCCTTTCGTATTTTGGTGTCAGCTTTATCATTAGCTCGCCCCGGTTGACGCCTTCAATCATGTAACTGCCGCCAGGGGAACCTGTACGCCGGTAAACACAGGAGACATCGGGATCTTTAAGGGCAATCTCGTCCAGAATGCAGCCAATGCGGTTGCTTTCCCTGAGGGATGTCCCTGGCGGCATCACGTATTCAATCAGGATGGCGCCTTCGTCGATGGGCGGCAGGACCGAGGCCCTGCCCAGGAAGATGGAAAGTCCTGACAGCCCTAAAAAGGCGGCCGCAAGAATCAGGGTCAGCGCCTTGTGACGAAAGGTGAATGTCAACACAGATTGCAGCCATTTTCCCAGGGCCCGCATTAGGCGAGGGCCGGGGAGATTTTCCTTGACGCCAACGATCTCCCTCCCACGACTGAAGAGCATGGGTACCATGGTGAGGGAAAGCGTTAGGGAGACAAGGAGAGCGGCGCTGATGGTGAATCCAAAGGGCCTCAGGAACAGGCCGGCAATGCCGGAGACCATCACCATGGGCAGAAAGGCGGCTATGGTTGTAAAGGTGCCGGAGGCATCGGGCCCGGAGATCTCCGTGGTTCCACTTATGCATGCCTCCGTAACGTCCTGAGTGAGGCATGCGTTCCGGAAGATATTTTCGGCCACCACGATGGCGTCATCCACGATCATGCCGACAGCCAGCGCCAGGGCAGTCATGGTGATGACGTTGAGACTCAGACCCGCCCAGTTCATCAACATCAACGTGGCCAGAAACGTGATGGGAATAGTTGCCGCCACAATCAGGGTGGGCCGCCAGGCTCCAAGAAAGAAAAAGAGCACTAAGATGGCCAATCCCGCTCCAATCAAAAGGTCACGAAGAATCTCTCCCTGTGATTCGCGGATAATCTCCGACTGATCGTAGAATTTTTTGACCCTTGTTCCAGCGGGAAGCAGGTTTCGAAGCCTGCCCATCGCCTTGACCACGCCTGCAACAACCCGGGTGGTGCTGGCCCCGGGTTGTTTTCGTATAATGAGGGCAACAGCGGGAATGCCATCGCCGTGAACAATATAATGTCTCGGCGCCCTTCCCTCGCGGACCTCTGCTAACGAACCGAGAAGCACTGTTTGTCCGCCACTCCCCGTTAGGGGGATGGCACGGATATCGGAAAGGCTTCTGATTCGGGCGTCTCCCCGTATCAGGTACTCCCGGGCTGAACGGTTCAGGAATCCGGAAACCGCTACACTGTTATGGGCTTTCAGTGCAGATACGACGTTTTCAAGCGTGAGGTGGAGGCTTTTTAGCATTTCCCGGCGGATCATCACGTAAAAGGCCCGCCTGTCCCCGCCAAGGACCTCCACGGAGGAGACACCCTCCACGCCCATCAGCCTTCCCGCGAGGTCGTAACGCACAATGTTACGCAGGGTAACGGGGTTGCCCGCACCGAAGATAACATAACCGCATACCTCCTGCAGGGTGGTGCCGATATTTTCAAGCCGGGGCGCTGCCCCTCGGGGCAGGATGCCTGAGATCCTGGCCAATCTGGCCTGCACTAACTGCCGGGCATCGCGGATGGTCGTTCCCCAGCCGAACTGAACGGTGACCTGGGAAATGCCTTCCACAGAGGTTGATGAGACCCGTTTTACCCCGGGGATGCTCCGCATTTCATCTTCGATGGGTCTCGTAACGAGGAGTTCCATGTCTTCCGGGGAGGCAGCAGGGTAGTGAGAGATGATATTTACCACGGGAACCGAGAGCTTAGGGAAGAGATCAACCGGCATGTGATAGAAGGAGAAGATGCCACCGATCCCAAGGACGACTGCAAAAAGAATGGCCGTGAGTGGATTTCCGATAATTAGACGCAGGAAGGCCCGCATCGGTTAATCCGCCACCTTGTATATCTTGTTAAAATGCCGGTAAAAGAGTTCGTACCCTCCATGGATCACCACCCTGTCTGTCTCCCGAATGCCGTTTAAGATCCCCACCCAGCCATCAAAGACCGGGCCGGTTTTGACCGGGCGTTTGATGTATCCCCTCGGGCCTTTTATAAAGACAAAGGGGCGTTCGTTCTGATCGCGGATGATGGCACTAACGGGAACAGCAATCAGGCCCTTTTGAACCCCGAGCACAAGCTTGCCGGATACCGTTTCCCCCGGACTGAAATTACGGTTGACAGACCCGCCTTCAATATAGATGATTGTTGCGCCTTTCCGGGTATGTCGCGGAAGCACCGTGGTGACGGTATCGGTGATGTTCTGGCCATTTGGGTTGTGGATGATTGCCTTAAACCCCTTGAGGTGAGTGCCTTGGGGTGGGAACAGGGTTGCGACAATCCTCAGCGATTTCAAGGGAACGATTTCACATAGAATATCCCCCTCACGGATCTCTTGCCCTCTGCTAACTCGCCGTTTAGTAAAGAGGCCATCCATCCTGGCACGAATCACTAAACGCCTCCGGAGGGATTTAAGTGCGCCTTCCGTCTGGGCAAGGGCTCCCTGCAGGGCTGCCAAGCGTGATTTAGCTAAGATGAGGGATGGCTTTTTTGTCAATTGGTATGACACGCCCATCTTTTTCATTACCACGGTTTCCCGTGCCAGGGAAATCTCCCTCTTCAGAAAAGTCACCTTCGTCATAAGGGATTTAAGACGGCTTTCTACGCGCGGGCCGCCGAGCGTAAAAAGAAGAGTCCCCCTGATTACTGGCGTTTCATCCGGGGCCTTGACGGCGAGAACTTCCCCGTCCGTGAGCGCTCTAACCCGTATAGTTTCCTTGCTTTCCACCATGCCGAACCAGGGACACGTGAGGGTGAAGTCCCTTCTTACCGGCGCGTGTGTTTCAATAAGACTCTCTGGCGTGGGGTTGGCCTTCATTGCATTCCCAGCGGAGGAATTATAAGCCCAGCATAAGTCGAAAAAAGCAACGATTAAAAAGATGCCAAAAACAGCATTAACAAGGCTTTTCATTTTATTATCTCCCCTTTTAGGAGTTTCTAAAGCGCCATAATACCTTATACTCCACGATCTTTTCTGTCCAGAACGACAAGAAAGGCCGGTAGAATTATCAAGATCAGCGGCATTTGAATACACAGGCCGGAAACGATGGCGATTGCCAGGGGCTGAAGCATGGCGGCCCCTTCTCCTATCCCCAGCGCAAGGGGAATAAAGGCCAGGATAGCGGCCACGGTGGTCATGGCAATGGGACGCATGCGGTTCTTCCCCGCCACAATCAGCGCCGTTTCTTTGTCGAAATCCCCCGGCAGGGTTCGATATTCAGAGAAATAGAAGATGGCAACCTCCGTGACGATGCCCACAATCATGGTCAGTCCCATCATGGACGTGATGTTAATTTCCGTTCCGGTCACAAACAACCCGATAAAAACCGCAGTAAGGGCAAGCAGGGTGGTTATGAGTATGGAGATGGTCACACGGAAACGCTCGTATAGAAATAGCAGAAGTAGAAATACAAGAACAACAGCGGAAATAAAAACAGCGATGAGCCCCTTAAAAGCGATCTGCTGCTGCGCGTAAAGGCCCCCTAAAGTGTAGTAAACCCCTTTTGGCAACAAGCCTGATTTTTTCAGGGAAGATTTGACCTCTCTTATGACCGAACCCATGTCGCGCCCGCTAATCCGCCCGGTCACAGCGATCATCCGTTTCAGGTCATCCCGCATGATTTGTGGCTGGCCGGTGATGGTTTTGATGGTTGCGATGCGTTTCAGGGGAAAGAGGTGCCCGTCCGGCGCACGAAGGCGGAGTTTTTCTATTTTTTGAATCGTTGAACGGCTGTCGGAAGAAATCCATACCCTGACCCCGACCATTTTAGGCCCTTTCTGTACCTTGGTTGTGACCGCGCCGTAAAGGAAGTTGGAGAGCATATGGGTTACCTGCTCGGGGTTGACCCCTTCAAAAGAGGCCTTGGCCCGGTTCACGCGGATATCTAACGCGTCTCCCGCCAAAACAATCCCGTTTTTAACATCCACAACGCCAGGGATTTTACGAATTGTCGAAGCCACTTTTGGCCCCAGTTCCATAAGCAGCCTTCCGTTGTTGGAAAAAAGTTTTATCTCTATAGGTTGGGGAACGGCGGTGAGATCGCCGATAAGATCCTCCATGAGTTGCGCCATTTCAATTTCAAGACCGGGAACTCTTCGTTTCACACGTTCCCTTACATCATTCATAATGGCCTCAATCCCCCGGCGTGGGAATGGCTTTAATCGGACAAAAAAGTCGCCTTGGTTGGCTTCAGTTATGCCGCCTCCTAATTGAAGACCTGTTCGCCGGGAATAGGTTTCAACCTCCGGGGTTTTCTGGAGGATCTGCCCAACCTTGTGGAGCAAACGGTCGGTTTCTGTAAGCGAGGTCCCCGATGGCGCGCGGTAATCAAGAATAAAACCGCCTTCATCCATTTTTTTTGGCATAAAGCCGGACCCCAGGTGTTTATAGGAAAACCAGCCAAATCCAAGCAACGGGATAATCAGAAAAAGTACCAGCCAGGGATGGCTTAGGACAGGTCTCATGATTGCCTCGTACGACCCATGGAATATTTTTGTAAGTGGCCCGCTTTCCTCCTGCTGGGCATCTCTTTCACCAAGCAGGTGATCCGCAAGGAGCGGTACGGCCAGCCAAGCGATGAAAAAGGAAATGATAAGGCTCGAAGCCATGGTCAGGGACAGGGATCTGAAGAAGGCGCCTGTGACGCCGGAAAGGAAGGCCATGGGTGTGAAGATGATAATGGTTGAAGCGGAGGAGCCTGCAAGGGGACGAGTAAACTCCCGGGCGGCGGCCATCACCCGCCCATGGTGGTCGCCAGCACCTTCACGCAATCTCCGGACGATGTGTTCCTGCATGACAATCATGTCGTCGATGATGAGCGCCACCGCGGCAGCCATTCCCCCAAGGGTCATGATATTAAAGCTCATATGCAGGGTGTAGAGCAACAGGACGGTCGCGGCGAGGGCACAAGGAACCGTTATTGCGGCGATAAAGGTCATCTTGATATTCCGCAAAAAGAGCCACAAAACGAGAACAGCAAAAAGAAGGCCAATTAAAAAAGCGTCCCTGACGCTACCCACGGAGGAAAGTATCAGGTCTGTCTGGTCGTACCAGTTGGCAATCTTAATCCCCTTCGGCAGGTGGGGGCGGAATTCGGCAAGTTTCTTTTTTATCTCACGCGCAATCTTCACGGTGTTTCCGCCCGGCTGCTGATAGACTTGAAAGAGGACCGCGTCGTGGCCATCAGCGGTAACCCGCGTCCACTGTGGAGCTGTTCCCCTGCTCACAGTAGCGATATCATCCAGGCGAACCAGCCCGTTTTTCCCTGAGCGAAGAATCGTTTCTTTTATCTGGTCAAGGTTGTGAAATGACGTATCGGAAATAATAAGATAGAGTTTGTAATGTTCCTCCATCTTGCCGACGGCCGTAATGACATTGGCGGCTGAAATGGCATTGGCCACATCGGTCAACGAAAGATTGTAGGCGGCTAATCGCGCCGGGTCAACCGTTACCCTATACTCTTCCCGGGCTCCTCCCTGGACACCGATTTTTGCGACCCCCTTCACTGTGGACAGTAAAGGCCTGATCTGATAAAGGGCGATATCCCTCAGTTCTACCAGAGAGTGGTTTTCAGAGGTAATGCTGTAAGCCAGAACCGGAAAAACGGTGGGATCCATGCGCCTGACGTTAAAAGAGGTCCCGGAAGGGAGATCGGGAAGAACCTTGTTGATGGCGGATTCCACCTGAAGCTTGGCTACTACCATGTTCTCTCCCCAGTCAAAATTGATCGAGATGTCCGCGCTTCCACGGCTCGTGGCTGAACGAACAGAGCGAACACCCGGAACGGCCCGGACGGCTTCTTCGACAGGCCAGGTAACCTCTATCGCCATCTTTTCGGCAGGCCGGTCACCGGCATCCAGGCTTACCACGACCCGCGGGAAGTTGACGTGGGGGAAAAGGGCCACCGGCAGTTTGAGGCTTGCTCCCAACCCCCCAAGTGACAGGAGTGCAATAAGAAACAATATGGAGCGGCGATGTTGCTGAATCCACCTGGTGAAACTCATGGGGTTTTCTCCACTGCAACGGACATTCCGTCCCTTATTTCGTAGTTACCAAGGACGACTGCCAATTCCCCTTTCTTGATGTCAACCCCTGAAATTTCGACCTCCTTGCCGCTTTCGAGGCCGATGCTCACGATATGCCTGTGTGCCCTGCCGTTTTTGACCGTGAACAGGATGTAATGGCCGTCTTCGGGAAGCACGGCGTTTTCCGGAACCACAAGGCCTTCACGGGATGCCACAATGATATCTCCTTGAACATATTCATTCAGCATAAAAGGCGGTGGGGAAGGCAGGGAGACAAAAACATCTACAAAACGTGAAGCGGAGTTAATAGATTTGGAGACAGAGCGGACAATGCCCCTTACGGTCTTTAGGGAAGGTCTGTTAACGGCTTTCAGTAAAACATGGTGGCCTGGCGCGATCAGATGCGCGTCTTCCGGCTCCGCACCGAGGCAAACCTCAACGGCATCCTGTGCTACGATCTCGATGATGGGATTGCCCGCTGGAACCATGGAGCCCTGGTGTGCAAAGAGGCGGGAGACGATCCCATGAGATTTTGAACGAATGGCAACAGTTTTAGAAATTCTCCTTTCTTCCATGTTTTTCAAAATAATTTTTGCGTTTTCATAGGCCTGCTCTGCCTGGAGAAGCTCCTGGTTGGTTGCAAGCCTGAGAGCTGCCCGCTCTTCCACCTTTTTGAACAGCGCTTTAGTGGCCTTGTAGTTGCTGATAGCTCTCTCTAATTTAAGCAAGGTATCGGGACTCGGTCCAATCTCAAGTAGCTTGGCGCCCTTGCCTACTTCCTGCCCTTGTGTCACATAAATAGCCTTTATCAGACATTCATAGGGAATGGAAAGTATTTTGGCCCGTCCCGGCGAGGGGATAACCTTACCATAGGTAATAAGGGTTTCCACCACGGTACCCTTTTTTATCGGGACAACCCTTACGGATGCGATGGGAGCGTTTGCTTTTGGCTCTGCCGCGGAACCTTTTTCTAGGAATGCAGATTGCACCGCAAACGCGAAAATTAATATTAGGGCAGTGCAAAAAATCATGCTGCGATAACGGCTCATTGTTTTTGACCCCCCTTTTCAGAGGCAATATGCTCGATTTTTTCCGTATTGTTTGTCATCAATTTTTCAGATGAGGCTCCACCGGTAAACGGTGTGTACAGTCCGGATGCGGCTTCCAGCGCTATTCTGAGATCGGTTAGGGCCTGCCACTGGTCTAAAAGCCCCTGTTTCAGGGCCATCAGTTCGAATTTTGCCTGGTAAAAGGTCGTAATTTCCGCGTTTCCAGTCTTCAGGGCCTTACGATACACGGCTACAAGTGCCTGCTGTGTTTTGATGGCTCGTTGGATTTCACGGATGCGTGACTTGGTGGCGCAGATTTGCTTTGAAAGCGAAACGATTTTGGCCCTTGCGTCGTAGAGCCTGGCAATGTATTCGTCGAAGAGTTTTTTGCGGGTGGCCCGCTCGATGGCAATCTGTCCCTGGTGTCGGTTAAAAAGAGGGATTTCCAGGGTCAGGGCCGGTCCCGTTGTAACGACGTTTCCTGTATCCCTGGCGTGGATAATCCCGATCCCTATCCTGGGAAACTGGGACAGGACAGCGGCCCTGACTGCTTCTTCCTGGCATTTGTATCCAAGCTTCAGGGCTTTCAAGTCGAGGCGTCTTTCTTCAAGGTTTTTCAAAAGGATTTTTACGTCCGGCTTGAACCAGATTTCGGGTACAGAGATGTCTTGAAGCGGAATGGTCCGCGATGGAGAAAGCCCCATTGCCCGGTTCAGGCTTAGGCGTTCCTTCTCATAATTTTCTCTAACCCCGGCCAGGGTTACACGCGCCTTCTGATAGGAGGTTTTTGCCGCGGCAAGGTCCATGGCGGTTTTGCTTCCCAGTTTCAGGGCTTTTTTTACAATTTTAAGGTTCTTTTTAAATTCGCCGGTCGATTTTTCAAGCAGCCGCACCTTTTTTCCAAACCAGAAGGCCCTTACCCAGTGGAGGCGCGCCGCCTCTGCCGCCTGCCATTCCTGCCAGGCAACTGAAAGATCTACGGAGCCCTGATACGCCTTTGCACCACTCACGCGGGCATTCCGGGTGATAAGGGCGGATATGTCCCAGTCAAGCTGGAGCCCGTAAGCGTTAATGGCTCCTTCGGTTGCTCCGCTGGTGGGAACCTCAAGGCTTGCGGAAAGCTGGGGGTTGGGAAGAATGCCTGCCTTGATAAGCTGGGCGGCCGCAATTAAGCGTTCATCCCTTGCAGCCCTCAGGCGTGGATTGACAAGCACTGCGACGATGGCGGCCTCGTCTGGGGACAGGCCGTTTGAAAAATCGATTGGGACAGGGCCTAAAATCGGGTGTTTGAATTTCGAGGCGCGAATCTTTAGCACCTTTTCTTCTGGCGTGGCGAGGGCTTTTGCCACGGACACGTGGGTGATCGGTTTTGGGTGGTAGGATGCGCAGCCTCCCAGAAACAGACCCAAGCTTAAAAAAACATAAAGAACGGGATGGTACCCCATACCTGCCGTGAAACCGTAACCGTCCGGTTTGAATCGTTTAGAGGGCATCATGGGTTTCTCCTTCTGCTTTTCCATTCGACATAGCAGAAAATCATCGTTTCAATAAATGTTTTTACCAATAGAAATAGGATTTCTCCGATTTGTGTGAAGGGATTATTGCAGCAAAGATTGTTTCCCTCACCGGGAGTCATCTTAACACCCTGCGGAGGCCTTTCCTTTATATAAGGGTTGTCTGAAAGTGCCTGCTTCATTATTTTCATCTCCTTCAGCTTTCAACATTTAGTTTGCCAAACAATTTTAAGTAAAATAATATACGGGAAGTTACATGACAATGACGGGAATATTACCACTTTTTAATGTTTCAGATTTGTCACAAAAGGGTTGAAAAACAGC